>Ga0265595_1000055_pt1 | contig 100970 bp, 101 predicted proteins | sample saktaG_15_FD_190148 | JGI IMG/M metagenome (GOLD analysis project Ga0265595, IMG submission 190148) | Saline water microbial communities from Sakinaw Lake, British Columbia, Canada - sak_2013_06_06_50m | ecosystem: Environmental > Aquatic > Non-marine Saline and Alkaline > Saline ... | reverse complement strand
CGGTGGATCGATCATACTAACATTAGAAAAGAGGCTGACCAGGCTGATATTATTAAATCGTGCCAGGAAGCCAAGGAATTCGGCTTTAGGGGGCTTTGTCTTAATCCTCAATGGATTAAGCTAGCCAAACAAGAATTAGCTGGCACAAACATTAAAATCGTCTGTTTGATTGATCCGCCCATGGGTATTAGTCCCCATAAATTAAGAATTCAGCAGTGTCAAAAAGCAAAAATTGACGGCACCGATGAGCTTGATGTGGTGATGAACATCATTGATGTAAAATACGATCGCTATTTGAATATCCTTGGCGATTTAAAAGAAATCTGTCAGATCCTGCCTACTAAAGTTATTATTGGCTCAGGATATTTAACCAACAACGAAGTTGAAAAAGCATCTCAATTGGTTAAAGAGGCTGGTGCCATTTGCGTTAAAACTGCTACTGAAAAAGATCCGTTAGGGCACTCTGAACTTATCGAGAAAGCCAAGCATTTAAAGATAATGAAACAGGCCGCGCCCGGGCTTCTTATAAAGGCTGCCGGCGGCATCAAAAATCTTGAAGACTTAGAAATGATGACTACGGCTGGAGCAGACATTATTGGCACTAGTTACGGAGTTGAAATTGCCAGGCAAGCCAAAGCTAGCGAGCAATGAAGCTTCCCGCAGCAAGCTACGGAGCATTCAGGCGACTTCTGAAATAAAACTATTAATTAATTTGACGCTTCTTGAAAAACAGTTTTTGGGTTTTAGCCAAATTATCCTGGGATCTTTTTTAAACCATGTTAATTGGCGTTTGGCGTATTGACTGCTATGAGTATTGATCTCTTTAATGATTTCCTGATTAGATAGGATCTTTGATTGGGGCAACCATTCCAGATAACCAATAGTTTGAGAAAGAATTGAATCAATGCCATATTTCTTAAATAGCCCTCTGGCTTCTTTCTCTAAGTTAAGTCTTATCATTTGATTGGTTCTTATGGAAATACTTTTGTTTAGATTCGTCTTAGATGGCTTAATGCCTATTTCTAAAATCTCAAACAAAGGCTTCTTATGATTTTGCTGCTGCGAAAAAGGCTGTTTAGTTATTAGGCAAACCTCAATTGCCCTAACTAAGCGACGGGAATTCTTCTTATCAATTATCTTTGCCCCCTCGGGATCTAGTTTTTTGTAGAGCCTAAAAAGATCTTTTAAGGATTTGACTTCTAGTTTTTTTCTTAGCTTTTTATCTGGAAGAGCTTTGGGAAAATCTAAATTATCAATTACGCTTTTGATATAAAGACCCGTACCTCCAACCAAAAAGGGGAGTTTGCCTCTTTTTTGAATATCTCTAATTGCCTTTAATGCTAGTTTTTTATAAATTGTTACCGTCAATTCATCGTCTATAGCCAAGTTATCGATTAAATGATGGCGAATCTTGTTAAAGCGCCCTCTCTTAAGATTGGGTTTGGCGGTGCCAATATTCATTTCTTTAAAGATCTGCCTGGAATCAGCTGAAACTATTTCACCGTTAAACCTTTTAGCTAGCTTAATAGCTAAATTAGTTTTACCGCTGGCAGTTGGCCCAAGAATAACAATAATCTTTTTCCTATTCAAGCTCTTCTTTCTTCGCTTTAATAAAGGTTCGCCAGCTTTCTATAAATTCAAAGAATATTTGTAGCGGTGCTTCAAAGAAAAGATTTAGGATCAAGATAATAAGATTATACTTTTGCAGCTGACCAGACAACCATTTACCAGCATTCCTAAATGGTAAGAAAAAGATATCGGCCACAAAACCAAAAATTCCTTCTTCTTTTTCTCGATCAGTCGCTTTTAATTGTCTGCTGGAAGACTCAATCTTCATTCCGGAAAAAGCAATTAAAGAGAAGAAGGCAAGGAAAATAACAATGCTGACCCAGCTAAAGTTTAACTTTAAAAGAAGATAAATGACGCCACCAAAAACCAAAGCTGAACTGGCTAAGAAAATTATTCTGAGAACAAGATCTTTTAATCCCTTTTTCTCTGAAGATTTTTTGATAGCAATTATTCCTATCTCATCTTTCGGATAAACAACGTCTAAAGTTTGTTGGCAAACCAGCTTTTTATTCTTCTCCCTTGGCACCCTGATTGAAGCAATAATCAAAAACATTAATAATGGCGGAACAAAAAGATTAACCAATAGGGAAAGGTTTATAAAAGGTCTGTCTGTCATACGGTCATAGGGAATTTCAATCAAAAATGCCAAGAACATTTTAGACAAAAGAATTGAAATAACCCATCGCAATCCCCAAGTCTTGTTTTGCTTTTTAGTCTGTTTATATCTTTTTTCGTAGACAAACTTAAGACGAGCCTCAAAAGTTTCAGGATTATCAAAAATCTTTCTAGCCTCGCTAGGATCGTCAGAAACAATATCTCTAATAATTAAGAATCCGGGAACAAAACGATAGGCAACCAGCTGAATCCTCCTGATTAACGGATTACTGATACTTTCTTCAATCCCTTTTTTAATCAAGGGCATGCTTTCTGAAAACTTAACCAGCAAGTCAAGATCTGGAGAATTAGCAAGTTCAGGCAACTTAAATTTTAAAAGACGCCAGCTCAAAAGGGCTTTATCTGCTTTTAAAAGGGCTTTTTGGCAAGCAATAAAGATAAGCTCTTTTTTTCTTTCCTCTTCAAGGTTAGTATCTGAAAATGATAACCTTTTTAAAAGCTCTTCAACCATATATTCTAAAAGAACTTCATCTGTTTTAGCTGGCAACATCTTTTCTTCAATTTCAGTAGCAGCTAGACTTTTCAACCATTCAGTCAAACTGTTTCTTTCAGAACCAGCCGGAACATTTTCTATTAAGAAAATGTATTTTGATAGGATATTTTCTATCTTTTTAATACTTGTTTCTGAAATTTTATCATTAGGAAAGTAACCGCCCCTGATAAGTTCAAAAACAAGTGGCTTGGCAATTTCCTCTGGATCTGAAGAAAGTAATAACCGTCTCTTTAAAATCCGCTGAACAGTGTTTTTCCTTAATAAATGCTCTTCCTGGTAATCAATTACCTGACGGAGCTTTTCATAAAGAGTCGCTATTTTTGAAGCGACATAGTCAACATGGATCTTAGAAGCTTCAGCTGGATCTTTTGGCTCTGAGAGAGAATCAATGAACTCAAGATACTTCCTAGTTGGATCAGATATCATAAAATTCTACGAATTACTAATTTTTACTAATATACTAATGTACGAAATACGAATTTATAAGAATATGCGAATCTGCATAAAAAATCTATTGGTATATTTGTACTGATTTGTAATTGGTAGGCATTATTTTTTCTGATTAATTTCCTTCTTTATTTTTGAAATGAAACTCTCAAGTTTTATTGCTCCCAGATCTCCTTTCTTCCTTTGCCTGACGGCAACGGTTTTAGCCTTTAACTCTCGGTCGCCAACAATCAGAAGGTAGGGGATTTTCTGCAATTCTCCGGTTCTTATCTTTTTCCCTAAAGTATCGTCTTCATTTCTCGCCTCAGCCCTTAATCCCAGATCTGTTAAGGATTTAGTAATCTTTTTTGAATAACCAAAATGCTTTTGACTGACAGGAATTACCCAGACCTGAACCGGACTCAACCAAACTGGAAAAGCGCCCTCATAATTTTCAATTAAAATTGCCAGCCATCTTTCTAAAGATCCTAGGGGGGCACGGTGAACCATAACCGGGGTTTTCTCTTTACCGTCCTTATCTATATATTTCAGATCAAATCTATCTGGCAGCATAAAGTCAACCTGAACCGTACCACATTGCCATTCCCGCCCCAGAGCATCTTTAACCAAGAAGTCAGCTTTGGGACCATAGAAAGCAGCATCTCCCTCGGAAACAAAATATGAAGTTTTACTCTTTTTTAAGGCTTCGATTGACTTAACTTCAGCTTTTTGCCACATTTGATTATTGCCTAAGTATTTTTCCTTCTTAGATCTGATTCCCAGTCTGACCCGATAATCTTTCATGCCAAAAACAGCATAAAGTTTTTTAATAAAATTGAAAACGCTTAAAAATTCATCAACGGCTTGGTCTGGAGTGCAAAAAATATGAGCATCGTCCTGAGTAAAAGCCCTAACCCTTAAAAGCCCGCTGAGCTCACCCGACTGTTCGTACCTATAAACAGAAGCTGTTTCAGCAATCCGGTAAGGGAGATCTCGGTAAGATTTAGGCTTGAACTTATAGCTTTCAATATGCATCGGGCAGGTCATGGGCTTAATCAAATATTCTTTGCCCTCAACATCCATGGGCGAATACATTTTCTCTCGATAAAGATCCCAATGGCCGCTTTTGACCCATAAGGATTTTTCTCCAATATGAGGACTGTAAACATGCTTATAGCCAAGCTTGATTTGCTCTTCAACCATAAAGTTCTCGATTTCTCTTCTGATTGTAGAGCCATTTGGGAGCCAAATAGTTAGCCCTGGACCAACTTCATTGCTAATTGTAAAAAGTTCTAATTCTTTTCCTAATTTCCTATGGTCTCTTTTCCTGGCTTCTTCTTGGTTAGCCAGATACTCAGTCAGTTCTTTTTTAGTTGAAAAACAAGTTCCATAAATCCTGGTTAACATCTTATTTTTCTCCGAACCATGCCAATAAGCGCCGGCTATAGAAATTAGCTTGAAAGCGCCTATCTTGCCAGTTGAAGAAACATGAGGACCAGCACAAAGGTCAACAAAGTCCTTGCCAGTCCAATAAACCGTAGGCTTTTGTTTCTTAGCCTTAATTTCGTCTAGCCATTCTTGTTTGTAAGGGTTACCCTTAAATAATTGTCTGGCTTGAGCCAAAGATAAAATTTTCTTCTTAATCGGCAAATCTTGCTTTATGATCTTAAGCATTTCAGTCTCAATCTTGGGAAAATCAGTCTCAGAAATCTTGATTTGAACCTTGGAATTAGGCGAACTATCGAAATCAAAGTGAGCCGCCTTGTTAGCGCCACCTTTGCTTTCTCCTTCGTCGAAATCAAAGTGAGCCGCCTTGTTAGCGCCACCTTTGCTTTCTCCTTCGTCGAAATCAAAGTAAAATCCGTCTTCAGTGGCCGGTCCCATGGCCATTTTAATCCCGGGCCAGAGCTTAATAACAGCCTGAGTTAAGACATGCTCACAACTATGACGCATTTTCTCAAGCTCTTTTACCTCTTTTTGGTCGTTTTTCATGTTTTTAAATGTTAAATAATACTAGCACAAATTTTATTAATAAAAAAGCCCCTTTTGAAAGAAAACGGATCAGGCTTTAAGGCCATAAATCCGCTTCAAAAGAGGATAGTAGTTGTTATAATACCAGTTAAAAATCCTTTCTTATTCATACTTTATTGTGCCTGATATCAATTGACTTGTAAAGCGGTTCTGCTATTATTGATCAGTACCTTATTTTATCCGATTTTTTGATCCCCGGAGGAAAAAAAGATGAATATTGCACCCGGAATACTAATGCTGATTGTGGGGGGAATCGGACTCATTATCGTCGCCCTTCTCTGGTTCTTAGAGAATCGGCGAGAAAAACGGCAATAAGCCGTTAAATGAATAAAAGAGAGGCAAAGCAGCCTCTCTTTGTTTGTTAAGTATTTATTTTTCTATTACTTCCTGGATATCATCACAAATGATCTTGGGAGAATTGTCCTTATAGCTAACTCGACCAGTGATAAAAACAATCTTATTTTCTCTAAAGGAAAGGGGATTCCTTTCCAAAATAGACGGGAAAACCACAACCTCAATCTTGTCAGTCAGATCTTCAAGCTTAACAAACAGCATCGGCTTGCCGGTTTTAGTAATGATTTTTTTTAAGTTAGAAAGAATGCCAGCCACTCTGATTTTTTTGCCCTCAATCTGCCTGGTAATTATTTTTAATGGAAAGGCCTTTTTATCAAAAAGACTCTTAAAACTGTCTAGGGGATGAGAAGTAATAAATAGCCCCAGGAGTTCTTTTTCCCACTCAAGTTTTTCTTTCTTGGAAGCAGGGGCAACCGAAGCTAAGCGAATATCAGAACCAAGATTGATCTTGCCTTCAAACAAGTTTCTTTGTCCGGAATTCTTTTTCTTTTGATGTTCTCTGTTAAATTCTAATATATCCTCAATATTAGAAAGGATTTGATTCCTTTCAATGATCGAGTCGAAAACGCCGGCTCTAGCCATGCTTTCCAATGATTTCTTATTCAGGTCTTTTGAATTAATTCTCGACAGGAAATTACCCAGATTTTTAAACGGACCGTTTTCTTTCCTTTCCTGAGTAATGGCCTTAACAATATTATTGCCAACGTTCTTAATAGCTGACAACCCGAATCTAATCTGTTTCTGGCCGGCAACAACAGTAAAGTTAGTCAGACTTTCATTAATATCCGGAGGCAGAACTTCAATCTTCATTTTTTTGCATTCTTCAATTAAAAAAGCGATCTTTTCAAGGTCATGCCTTTCTGAAGTCAGCAAAGACGCCATGAATTCTATTGGGTAATTGGCTTTCAACCAAGCAGTCTGGTAAGCAATCATGGCATAAGAACAACTATGACTGCGGTTAAATCCATACTGGGCAAAAGGCAGAATCCATTCCCAGATTTCTTTGGCAACCCGGTCTGACACCTTATTGTCTCTCATGCCCTGAATGAGTTTGTCTTTCTGTTCATTGAGCAAAGACTTTATCTTTTTACCAATAGCTTTTCTTAAGATGTCTGCTTGACCGTAAGAAAAACCGGCTAAATCCCTGGCAATCTGTAATAATTGTTCCTGATAAATACAAACTCCGTAAGTTTTTGCCAAAATCGGCTTTAATTTAGGATGCAAATATTCAATTTTTTCCTTGCCATGTTTTCTCTTAATGTAAGAGGGGATAAATTCCATTGGCCCGGGTCTAAACAAGGTAATCATAGCAACAATATCTTCAAACTCAGTTGGCTTTAATTCTCTTAAATACCTGGTTACACCAGCCCCTTCTAGTTGAAAAACCCCGGCAGTCCGGCCGTCTCTTAAGTTTTTGAAAACCTTTTTATCTTCTAAAGAGATTTTCTCAATATCAATACTTTTGCCATGAATCACATAAATCCTAGAAAGAGTGTCTTCAATCACGGTTAAATTCTTTAATCCTAAAAAGTCCATTTTTAAAAGACCGAGGTCTTCAATGGCCCTCATCCCATATTGAGTAACAACGCTCTGGTCATTCTGAGTCGGATGCTGCAAAGGAACGATGTTATCTAATGGCTGATCGCCAATGACTACGCCGCAAGCATGAGTTGAAGCATGGCGAGCCACACCCTCAAGCTTCCTTGCTAAATCAACTAATCTTTTGGCTTTTATATCTTCTTCATAAAAGTTTTTAAACTCTTTAATCTTTTTTAAGGTATCTGTAAGAGTAAAGCCAAACGGAATCATCTTGGCCAACTTGTCGCAGTAAGAATATTCATATTGCAAAGCCCGACCCACATCACGAATAGCGGCCCGGGCCGCCATAGTTCCAAAAGTAATGATTTGGGCAACTTTATCACGGCCATATTTTTCAGAAACATAGTTTAAAACTTCGTCTCTTCTGCGATCGGTAAAATCCAAGTCTATATCGGGAAAAGAGATTCTATCTGGATTTAAGAATCTCTCAAAAAGAAGGTCATATTTTAAAGGATCGATTGCGGTAATGCCAAGGATATATGAAATAATTGAACCAGCCGCGGAACCTCTTCCTGGTCCTACAATAATTCTCTTTGCTTTAGCCCAGTTAACAAAATCTTGAACAATTAAAAAGTATGATGCAAAGCCCGTTTTATTAATCACCGAGAGTTCATACTCAATCCGGTCCTCAACTTTTTTATCCGGTTTTGGATATCTGTTTTTTAATCTTTCGAAAACCAGTTCTTTCAAATATTCGTTGGCAGTTTTGTTATCGGGAACGTCAAAACCAGGCAGCTTGGTTTTACCAAGCTCTAGTTTGAAGTTGCATAAGTCAACGATCTTTTGAGTATTAGAGATGGCTTCAGGAGTTTTAGTAAAGATCTTTTTCATTTCCTCGGGCGGAATCATGGAAAAGTCATCTTGCTTCATAGTCAGTCTTTCCGGATCATTGGGATCAGCTCCGGTATTGATTAACATCAAAACGTCTTGAGCCTCAGCATCTTCTGGCCTTAAATAATGAACATCTTGGGCGGCGACAAGAGGAATGCCGGTTTTCTTTGATAAAGCAATCAAGCCATTATTTAAAACCTCTTGCTCTTTAATGCTTTTGTGATGTTGCAGCTCAAGATAAAAACTATCCTTGCCAAAGATCTGTTGGTATTTGAGAGCTTTTTCCTCAGCTTCTTTTAATTTCTTGGCCAGGATTAATCTGGGAATCCGGCCCTGAAGACAGGCCGACATGCCAATCAAACCATCAGCGTGTTCTTCTAAAAGCTTTTCATCAATCCTTGGTTTATAATAAAAGCCCTCGAGATGGGCTTTGGTGATCAGTTTAACCAGATTCTTATACCCCTGTTCATTTTTGACCAAAAGAATCAAATGATAGCGCTTCTGGTCAATATTAGGCCTCTTGTCGGTCATGCCGTTATTGGCCATATAAACCTCGCAACCGATAATCGGCTTGATTCCTTTCTTAACTGCTTCCTTATAAAACTCAACCGCGCCATAAAGAACGCCGTGATCGGTCAAAGCCACCGAATCCATGCCCAATTCTTTGACATAATCTATAAGGTCTGGAATCTTCGGTAAGCCATCCAATAAGGAGTACTGGCTATGAACATGGAGGTGAGTGAATTTTGTAGTCATAAATTATATCATTCTACCTTTTGCCAAAGGGGGAGTCAAATATTAATAAAAATGATAAAATATTGTAATGAAATATCCTAACTTTTCAGAAGAAAAAAAATTATGGAAAAAGGGCTATAAAATCGTCGTTGGTTTAGACGAAGCCGGCCGGGGACCCTTAGCCGGACCAGTGGTCGTTGCCGCAGTCAGCATACTAGATACTAAATACCAAACACTCTCCTTCACTAAAGTTTCAAAGGGCAGGCAAAATATAAAAATCAGGGATTCTAAACAATTATCTTCTTTGCAAAGAGAAACAATTTATAAGACCATTCTTAAAGATAATCGTTTGCAATGGGGGATAGGCAAGGTTTCAGAAAAAGTAATTGATAAAATTAATATCTTGGAAGCAACCAAGCTGGCTATGGAAAAAGCGATCGTCAACCTGAACAGAAAGCTCAAATCCGAATCATACCCATTTTCTCACGATCGTAGAAAAATGGGTATAACTGATTTTTTAATTCTGGATGGAAATTTTAAACTTAATATAAATCTCGCGCAAAAATCAATTATCAAAGGAGACGAAAAAGTTTTTTCTTGTGCGTTAGCTTCGATTCTAGCCAAAGTCACTCGCGACAGGATTATGGTCAGTTATCATAAGAAGTATCCCCAATATAGATTTGATCTTCACAAAGGTTACGGCACTAAGTTGCATTTAAAAAGGATAAAACAATACGGATCCTGTAATATTCACCGAAAAACCTTTAGACCGTTAAATGTTGCCAAAAGATAAATATTTTGTTAGGATCTAAACATTATGGGTGGCGTACCAAAACAACGGCATACAAAGTCTAGAAGGAATAAAAGAAGATCCCAGATTTTTTTGTATTCCCCAAACCCGACAATCTGCCCCCACTGCAAAAAACCTAGCCTGCCTCATACTGTTTGCAAAAACTGCGGTTATTACCAAGGAAAAGAATATCTTGATCTTTCTAAAACCATGGAGAAGAAAAGAAAGCGAAGGATTGAGAAAGGATTAGAACCGCAAGAGAAGAAAGACGAGCTTTGATTCCTCACTTCGTTCGGAAATAAAGACAAGTTTTGATTCCTCACTTCGTTCGGAAATAAAGACAAGTTTTGATTCCTCACTTCGTTCGGAAATTAAAAACCTTAAAATTATAAATGGCTAGCCGTCATCTATCTCGCTCGATTGCCATGCAGTCCCTATTCGAGTGGGACTTTTATGGTCAAGAATCAGATTCAATTGATAAAATTGTTGATCAAAACTTAAAAGAGTTCGGTTCTGGATTGGAAAATCATGAGTTTGTCTGGCAACTAGTTAGCAGCGTTATTGACCATTTAGATCAAATAGACAAGATTATCGTTGAGTCAGCTCCAGAATGGCCCCTTGAACAAATTACCATGGTTGACCGCAATGTCTTGAGAATTGGACTTTCCGAGCTTCTTTATTCTAAAAAGGACGAAGTGCCTCCTAAGGTAGCAATTAATGAGGCGATTGAACTGGCCAAATCTTTTGGGGGAGAAAGCTCAGGCCGATTTGTCAACGGAGTTTTGGGCACGGTTTACAAAGAAATTGAAAAGATTGAGAAGGAAGAAATTGACAAACATAAAGATACTGTTCGAACTGAACTTTTGAGCGGTGGGGTTGTTTATCGTCAGTATGAAGGCGCTTTCCAAATCGCCCTTTTGAAAGACGCTTTTGATAGATGGACATTGCCTAAGGGCCATACTGAAACCGATGAAACTGCAGAACAAACCGCTTTGAGAGAAATTGAGGAAGAGCTTGGTTTAAAAAACTTAAAAATTATTAAAAAACTTGGAGAAAGGGAGTATATTGCCCACGAGCCAGAAAAAGGAGTTGTTAAGAGAAAAGTAATGGATTTCTTGTTTGAAGCTCTGCCGGAAAACGAGTTAAAAGTAGAAAATAGCAGCGGTATTAAAGAAGTTCAATGGTTTAATCTAGACGAAATTTCAGGATTGAAACAATACCAGCAAGTCAAACCAATTATTAAGGATGTAATCATATTTTTAAAACAGGCGTAATGAAAAATTTTGTAAAATTAGAAAAGGATTTAAACGTTAACTTCAAAAACAAGGAATTATTAACCCAGGCTTTTTGCCACCGCTCCTATAATAATGAAAATCCTAAGTTTGGATTGGAACATAATGAAAGGCTGGAATTTTTGGGAGATGCGGTTCTTGAATTAATAGTCACTGAGTTTCTATATTTAGACTATCCAAAAAAGCCAGAAGGGGAGTTAACCTCTTGGCGGGCTGCTTTGGTTAATTCCGAAAGCTTATCTCAAGCCGCCAGATCTCTTGACTTTAATGACTATCTATTGCTATCAAAAGGTGAGGCAAAAGATTCGGGCAAGGCCAGATCTTTTATTCTCGCTAATGCTTTTGAAGCTTTTATCGGCTCACTCTATCTTGATCAGGGCTATAACCCCTGTAAAACCTTTATTAAGGATTATTTAATGATTAAGCTGCCGGACATAATTCAGAACGGACTTTATAAAGATTCCAAATCCAGTTTTCAAGAAGAAGCTCAAGAAAAAGAAAGCTTTACCCCGACCTATAGCGTTATTAGCGAATCTGGACCCGACCATGCTAAATTCTTTGAAATCGGAGTCTATCTAAATGGCAAGTTAATCGCCCAGGGACAGGGTTCTTCTAAGCAGGAAGCCGAAGAAAGAGCCGCTGAAAAAGCCTTAAAAGCCAAGGGTTGGAAAAAATGAATTTTAAGAAGATTAATAAAATCAATCAAACATGTTAGTAATCAGATTATTCAGAGTCGGTAAATTAAATCAACCATTTTTTAAAATAGTGGTGACTGAGAAAAAACATGCTGCTAGAGCAGGGCGTTTTGTTGAAGAAGTTGGTTTTTACAACCCATTAACCAAAGAAAAGGGTATTAAGGCTGATCGGGTTAAATACTGGCTTGGAGTTGGCGCTCAGGCCTCAGATACAGTTCATAACCTTTTTGTCTCAGAAAAAATTATCGAGGATGCCAAGAAAAAAATTAACATTACCAAATCTAAAAAAGAAAAATCGGCTGAAGAACCAGTAAAACCAGTAGAAAAACCTACAGAACAGGCCTCGGTTGAAGGAAAAACCAAGGAACCAAAAGAAGAGATAAAACCAGCTGAAAAGCCAGAAGAAGTAAATCCTGCTCCGAAAAAAATCAGCAAGCTCGATTCTGACAAAATAAAGTCAGTTGAAAAAACACAAGAAAAAGCTTCGACTGAGATAAAATCAGAAAAAGCCAAAAAAAAAGCCCCGGTCGAAACAACTGAAACAAAAACCGAATAATTCTCTTAAGTTTTTACTGACAGGCTTACTTTATGTAAGTCTGTTTTAATTTCAATAGACAATTGTGAAAAGCGGCTATCGGACTTATGAATCAAAAACTTCCTCATGCAAAACATAACATACATCTATTTGTTATATCTAAATTTAATTTAATGGTTCAATTGATACCGTTTGCTAAATTTAAGAAGCGTCAAGTATCGACATTTTTAAAAAAAGGTAAGTGCATCGTATGTCATGGATCAATACATGGGATTGCTCGTCATACCATTACATGTTATGACGAGCTTGCTCGACATATCACTTAGTGTTATAGTCTAATCAGTTCCTGATGATTTTCTAGATCGCTTTGCTAGAAATCACAAATTATCAAGGTCGATTTATACAAAATGATTTAATAGTGAATCAGAGATTCGGTATATCGAAATTTTGTTTCGCTATATAAGGAAATGGCAACAAAGGTAATTGCAGACCAGGATTTTCTGGAATTTATGATCAAAGCCCTCGTCGACCATCCTGATGACGTTAAAATTGAAAGGAAAGTTGATGAAATGGGAGTTCTGCTTTCTTTAAAGCTTAACCCCGAAGACATGGGGCAAATCATCGGTCGAGCCGGATCTACGGCCAGGGCGATTAGAAGCTTGGTACGAATCGTCGGCTTGAAAAACCACGCCAGAGTTAACCTCAAAATTGAGGAACCAGAGGGTAGCCGAGCTCCTAGAAAACCCATTAGTGGCGAGGAATCTCCAGCGCCTGCTCCAGCCAGCACTTTAACTGGCACCGGCTTGGAAGATTTGAATCTTTAGTTTAGAAAAAACTCTTTTTTTTACAAGAGTTTGCAAGTTTACGAAAACAGTGTTATTTTCAAAATAGCGCTGTTTTCTTTTTAGTATACCGGGTAGTGAAAACTCGACCAGTTTTACTGTAACGACTAAATTCATCTGACACTAGCAAATTTTAGTTAAATAATTAAAAGGAAACCATCGGTTCGGCAGACGACTGCCCAGTCGAGTTTCTACTACTCGGATGATTGAATTTGATATTATTACCATCTTCCCTAAATTCTTCGACTCATTTATTAATGAGTCTCTTATTAAGCGGGCTCAAAAACAAAAACTGATTAAAATCAGGGTTTTTGATTTGAGGGCCTATACTGCCGCCAGCGACAGACATAATACGGTTGACGATAAGCCTTATGGCGGCGGTCGGGGTATGGTTTTAAAATTAGAACCCTTTTACAAAGCAATTTCTTCCTTAAATAAGAGTCAGAAATCCAAAACAATTCTTTTCTCTCCCCGAGGCAAGAAATTCAATCAAAAGAAAGCTAGTCAATATTCAAAATTAAAAAAGATTATTTTGGTTTGCGGTCGGTATGAAGGTATTGATGAAAGAGTCGCTAAATATTTAGTTGATGAGCAGATATCTATTGGAGATTATGTTATGATGGGAGGCGAGGTAGCAGCCATGGCTGTTATTGAAACTATTTCCAGGCTAATTCCCGGAGTCCTAGGACATTCAGAACTTTTAAAAGAAAGAATTGAAAAGCGTAGTCATGGCTTTACTGAATTCCCGCAATTCACCAGGCCAGAAGTCTTTACCCCTAAAAAAGGAAAGGGTTGGAAAGTGCCAAAAGTATTATTAAGCGGCAATCATCAGAAAATTAAAAACTGGCGCAAAAAGCGATTAAAAACAATTTCTTAAATATATGTGCGGCATTGTTGGTTATATCGGGAAAAAACAGGCCTTACCGCTTATTTTAAAGGGGTTAGAGCGATTAGAATATCGAGGCTATGATTCAGCCGGGGTTTTAATTTATGATCAAGACAAAAAAACAGTTTACCTGGAAAAACAACCTGGACGGATTAAAAACTTAGTTAGAACTATTGATCCTAATATTAAAGGAACTTTAGGGATTGGACACTCTCGCTGGGCTACGCACGGAGAGATTAATAAAAGAAATGCTCATCCCCATTATGACTGTGAGCAAAAGATTTTTGTTGTTCATAACGGTATTATTGAGAATTTTCAAGAAATCAAAGATTCTTTAATTCAGAAAGGCCATAAGTTTGTTTCAGAAACCGATACCGAGGTCTTTCCTCATCTCTTAGAAGATTTTTTAAAAGCAGGATTTAGCTATGAGCAAGCTATTGTTAAATCCTTAAAAATTCTCAAGGGCAGTTTTAGCTTTTTAATTTTTAACAAGGATTATCCTGATACAATCGTCGGCGTTAGATTTTCCAGTCCATTGATTTTAGGTTTAGGAGAAAAAGAATTTATCATTGCTTCGGATCAAAATGCCATCAGTCTTTTAACCAAAAGGGTTGTTTACCTTAATGACGGCGATATTGTTTTTGTCAGCCGAGAAGGATACAAAATAAAGTCATTCCTATCTGAAGAAACAAAGAATAATAAAAGTATTATAAACCCTCAGTTCGTTATTGATTTTTCTGCTGCAGAAACAGAAAAGGGGAGATTTGCCGATTATATGATTAAGGAAATCTTTGATGAGCCAGGAGCGGTTGAAGACACTCTAAGGGGCAGATTACTTATTGAGGAGGGAAATGTTAAACTCGGTGGCCTGGATCAAGTAGCTGATAAGCTCAAAGAGATAGATAATATTTTAATTACGGGTTGCGGCACTGCTTTTTATGCCGCCAAGATTGCCGAATACTTTTTTGAAGAATATGCTCAAATTCCCACTAAAGCTGATTTGGCTTCAGAATTAAGATACCGTCTACCGGTTATTTCTTCAAAAACCCTATTAATCTCTGTTTCTCAGTCTGGAGAAACTGCCGATACTTTAGCAATTATCAAAAATTTAAAAGCCAGAGGAGTCTTGGCTATTGGCGTTACTAATGTGGTCGGTTCTTCAATCGCCAGACTAGTAGACGCTGGCATTTACTCTCATGCCGGGCCAGAGTTAGCTGTAGCTTCAACTAAAGCTTTCTTAGCTCAAGTTACCGATCTAATTTTGTTGATGATTTATCTGGCCAGGCAAAGAAAAATGACTAAAACTCAAAGCAAAAAGATTTTGACTGAACTATCCGAGATCCACCTCAAGATTGAACAGACTATTGTTAATAATGACCAAAAGATAGATAACTTGGCCCAACAATACCTTTCTTCTCAAAACTTCCTTTACATTGGCAGAAAATACAGTTTTCCAATTGCTTTAGAGGGCGCCTTGAAACTAAAAGAGGTTAGTTATGTTCACGCCGAGGGTCTGGCCTCGGGAGAAACCAAACACGGGTCAATTGCTTTAATTGACGAGAATTTTCCCACTATCGTTATTGCTCCCAACGATTCAGTTTATAGCGAATCGGATATTCGATATACCAAACCTTCGGTTTGTTATGAAAAAACCATTTCTAACCTTCAAGAGATTAGAGCCAGAAAGGGGAAATTAATTGCCATTGGCACCGAGGGGGATAAAAAATTGGAAAAACTGGCTAATAATGTCATTTATGTGCCCAAAACTTTGGAACTACTGACTCCGCTATTAACCATTATTCCGCTTCATCTTTTTGCTTATTACTTTGCCAAAAAACTCGGTCGGGACGTTGACCGGCCCAGAAACCTAGCCAAGTCTGTTACGGTTGAATAAAAAAAGATTGATTACATAAAAAACACCCGTTCTCTTTGAACAGAGAATGGGTGTTTTATCGGAGAGATAACTATTTCCTGACTAATGCGGCTCCAAATTCAAGACCTTTGCCTAGTCCCTTAATCGAACTGATGGCCAATTTCTTGTAACAAGGCCAGCTTACCAGAACAAAGCCATTTTCAGTACTACTGGCCCCCTCTGGCCGAAAAACGGCTTCTTCTACCCCTAATTCTTTGAGCTTAGCGGCCGCTTCCTCAAGACCCATCTTCCCATGAAAGATGGGTCTACTAGACATGTTTTTCTCCTTTCTCTAGTCCCATTTCAATATCTTTAAATCATATATATCCACTTTTGTCAAGATTTACCACTTTACCTGTTATTTTATCAGCAATACTCCGGCCATGGTCAGAAAAGCAGCCACAACCTTGATTAATAAGTTTTCTCTTTCTTTCAATAAAATTGCCGCCAGCAAAACTGTTAAAATAATTTTAGATTGGGAAATCGGAGAAATCTGCGAAGCCAAGGCACCTTTTTCTATTGCCAAATAAAAGGCAATAGCTGAAACAGACCAGATAAAAGCTAAAAGAAGCGTATTCTTTAATAATTTGAGAGTTGAAAACATTTTTAACTAAATGCCAAACAAGTTGTCCCATGGCTGGTCAGTGTACCGCTAAAACCTTTTGGAAAGAAATGCAACAATCTTTTGAGTCTTCTTTTAGAAAGCCTATCTTTAGTCAAAGGCGGGTCAAAAACCAAATCCACTTCGACATGATTAATGCCCTTGATTTCTAAAACGTTTTTCTTTATATCATTGATTATTAAACTAGCCAAAGAACAACCTGGATTGGTTAGAGTCATTTTTATCTTTGCTGTCCTTTTTCTTCCTTAGCTTCATAAATCAATCCTAAATCAACTACGGAAACATTTAGTTCTGGATCTAAAACTTCTCCTAATTTCTTAAGAATTTTAGTCATTTTTTTGATGAAGTTTTTCTTCAAGATCTGTCCAGTCATGATACCGATCTTCAATAACTTCTTTAGATTTTAAAATTATTTCATGTTTTTTCTGCAAATCAGGAGAAATCTCTTTTTTATTCTTTTTCAAATAATCATAAACTGCCTCTTCTAAGGCATCAACCGCTAAAACTGAACAATGAATTTTAATAAGTGGTAAACCACCTAAATTTTTAACGATTTTTGAACGATTGATTTTTAAAGCCTGATCTAAGGTCTTGCCTTTGGCTAATTCAGTAATCACTGAACTTGTGGCTAAAGCAGCCACACAGCCAAAAGTCTCAAACTTAATGTCTTTAATTATTTCCTTGCTTGATTTATTCTTGCCAACTTTAATGTAAAGCCACATCACGTCGCCGCATCGAAGATTACCAACTTTACCTATACCATCGGCATTTTTAATCTTCCCCAAGTTTTTAGGATGGAGAAAATGCTGCATTACTTTAGTAGAATAGGGAATAGCCATTATATTTTAAAGGGAGAAATAGCTCTTAAATTTTTAATAATTTTAGGTAAAGCCTTTAGAACATAGTCAATATCTTCTTTCTTTGTTTGACGTCCTAAGGTAAGTCTCAGTGAACCATGAGCCTGCTCATGCCTTAAGCCAATAGCTAAAAGTACATGGCTGGGTTCTAATTTATCAGATGAACAGGCAGAGCCGGTTGAGGCTGCTATTCCTAAAACATCAAGCGAAAGAATAATTGATTCTCCTTCCACAAAATCAAAGGAAATATTAGCATTATTAGCAAGTCTTAATTTTGGATGACCATTAAGCCTTGAATGAGGGATTTTGGTAAGAATATCTTTAACAAGCTTATCTCTTAAGGAAGCAAGGCGAGTACCTTCTATTGCCATTTGTTTGGCACATATTGTCGCAGCTTTTGCAAAACCAACTATGGCGGGAATATTAACGGTAGAAGGCCTTAAGCCAAACTCATGGCTACCTCCGTGCAAAATTGGTTGAATCTTTGTTCCGGGACGAACATATAAGAAAGCTGCTCCTTTGGGACCATAAATCTTGTGCGAAGAGGCAGTTAAAAGATCAACCTCCATTCTATTTGCATTAATTGGCAACTTGCCAAATGTCTGACTGGCATCAGTGTGAAATAATACGTCTTTGTCGTGGCAAATCTTGCCTATTTTAGAAATCGGCTCAATGGTACCAATTTCATTACTGGCATGCATGATTGAAACCAGAGTTGTTTGTTTTGTTATCGCTTTGGCAACATCATTAGGGTTAATCAAACCAAATTTATCAACCTTCAAGCGAGTAACAGTAAATCCAGCATGTTTTTCCAGAAAATCAGCACTTTGCATAATGCAAGGATGTTCAATACTAGAAATGATAATATGGCGCCCACGATCTTTATTGGCAAGAGCCACACCCTTAATAGCTAAATTATTACTTTCAGTGGCAGATCCTGTAAAAATAATTCCCGAAGGCTTAACGCTAATGATTTTGGCAATCTGCTGACGGCTTTTTTCTAAAACACTTCTTGCTTCGCGACCCATATTATACAAAGACATAGAATTACCAAACTGAGTAGAAAAATAGGGGAGCATAGCTCTCAAAGCCTGAGGGTGAACCGGAGTAGTGGCCGCATAATCAAGATAAACTGTTTTTTTACTTTTTGACATGTTTTTTAGATATGAAGCTCCCCGCAGCAAGCTGCGAGGTATCTTCTCTCCCATAGTGCTTATTACGAACTTTATTGCGCCCTTTTTCGGGCGACTTTGAGATTAAATTAGCTAAAGTAGTCTTTCTAAAAGAAGACTCAAAAGATTGTTGCATTTCTTTCCAAAAGGTTTTAGCGGTACACTGACCAGCCATGGGACAACTTGTTTGGCATTTAGTTAAAAATGCTTCTTTTTCAAGCGCCATGATAATATCACCAGCTTTAATCTTTGTAGATGGTCTGGCTAAAGAATAACCACCGCTGCTGCCTTTGTGGGAAATTAAAAAACCGTCACTTCTAAGTTCTTGAAAAATCTTTTCCAAGTACTTTCTTGGAATCTTTTCTTTGGCACTTATTTCCCTTACCGAGCAAGGTTTTTCCTCTTCGGCAAGACAAATGATTGCCCTTAAGCCATAATATGTTTTTGTTGATAGTTTCACGACTATATTTTTATTAATGGATTTATAACTAATCAGACTAATAAGGTCTGATTTAAACAGTTTAATTAATAATTAAAACCATGTCAAGGGCTTGATTTTATCACTGCCATGACTTAGAATAAAACATCGCCCGAGTAGCTCAGGTAGCAGAGCACATTCTTGGTAAGAATGAGGTCCGCAGTGCAAATCTGCGCTCGGGCTCAAATTCGTATATTCGTAATTATTCGTAATTCGTAGGAAATTTTATGGCAGTTAAAAAACCTCACCTCAAAATTCAGTGTTCAGAGTGCAAACGGGTAAACTATTTTACCAAAAAGTCAAAAGGCGCAGCTGAAAAAAAGCTGGAAATGAAAAAGTATTGCAAGTGGTGTAAAGCCCATACCCTTCACAAAGAAGTAAAACGTTAAACCAAGTTTTTGGTTATTCCCAGCAGACTCCTTTTGGAGCCTGCCTTTATTTTATCGTCAAAACAATAGAAAAGTGTCCCGAGGTCTGACCTCGAACTGCTTTTTAGTTTATCGCCAGAAAGGCAATTCTCTGCTAGAGTAAATCAATGCTAATTGACAACATTAAAATTACAGTTAAAGCTGGTAAAGGTGGGGATGGCGCCGTGGCTTTTAATAAGAATCAAATGTCTTTGGGACCAACCGGAGCAGATGGCGGCAAGGGTGGCAGTATTTACCTTGAAGGAATTTCTAATTTAAGCAGTCTTAATCAATTCCGTTATAAAAAAGTAGTCACAGCTGAAGATGGTAAAAACGGCAAAGCCCAATTTAACGACGGCCAAGATGCTGATGACTTAACCCTCAGAGTGCCAGTCGGAACCGTTATATACAATCTAACTACCAATGAAGGACAAGAAATTATCAGTCTTGGCCAGCGCCTTTTAATAGCTAAAGGGGGACGGGGTGGCAAGGGCAACTTTAAATTCAGATCTTCAACTAATACTACTCCGAAACAATTCCAGGAAGGCACAATGGGCCAGGAATTTGAATTAAGGCTTGAATTAAAGCTAATCGCTGACGTTGGTCTGATTGGCCTACCTAATGCCGGCAAATCAAGCTTGCTCAACGAATTAACTAATGCTAAAAGCAAAGTGGCTAATTATCCTTTTACCACTCTTGATCCAAATCTAGGAACCTATTATGAATTAATCCTGGCTGATATTCCTGGTTTGATTGAAGGAGCTTCAGGCGGCAAGGGGTTGGGAATTAAGTTCTTGCGCCATATCGAAAGGACCAAAACCCTTTTTCATTTGGTTTCAGCTGAGTCTTTAGATTTAGCCAAAGACTATCAAGTAATTAGGGATGAGCTGGCTGCCTACAATCCCAAGCTATTATCAAAGCCTGAATATGTTCTTTTAGCCAAAGCTGATTTGCTGAAGCCCAAAGAGGTAAACGAAAAGTTAAAACAATTGAAAAAAGCCAATAAGCAAGTAATGGCTATCTCGGTTATTGATGAAGAAAGCCTTGGTTTAGTAAAAAAAGTTCTGAATCAGCTAATAGAAGAAAAACATTGAAAAACTTTTTTAGTGTATTATAATTATTAAAGAGGGGAGGTGGTTCAATGGTAAAATGGCGTCTCTAACCCCCCGCCAAAATATGGGGACATAGTTCAATGGCAGAATGGCGGTCTCCAAAACCGCTGATCTCCGTTCAAGTCGGAGTGTCCCCGCTAAATTGGTGGGGGGCGAATCCAGGCATCCCCGCACAAATATGATTCTTGAAATCAAAAAATATCCAGATCCAGTTCTTAAGAAAAGAACTGAAAAAGTAAAGGAAATAACTTCTGAAATTAAAGAGTTGATTTTTAATATGAAAGAGACCTTGACGGCAGAGCAAGGCGCAGGCCTGGCTGCTCCCCAGGTTAACGTTTCCAAAAAAGTTATTATTATTAATACCCAACACGGTCAAACTGCTTTTATTAATCCTCAAATCACATCAAAAAGCCTTAAAAAAACTAAGGACAAAGAAGGTTGCCTGAGCTTCCCGGGACTTTGGCTTGATATAAAAAGATCTAAAGAAATTAAGGTTAAGGCCTTAAACGAAAATGGCAAGGAAATTTCATTAAAAGCTAAGGATTTTTCAGCTCGGGTTTTTCAACACGAAATCGATCATCTTAATGGTATTTTGTTCATTGAAAGATTGGGGTTCTTTCAAAAAATAAAGGTAAAACAAGATCTGAATAAATCATGAATCTAATTGATTTTCTTATTGCTGAAAATTGGTTAAAGACACCGCAAATTATTGAGGCTTTTAAAAAGATAAAGAGGGTTGATTTCTTACCCGCCGAAGCCTTAGCGAAGGCGAGTTTGCCTGAGGATATTAAAAATCTGGCCGAACTGGACGAAGCTTTACCAATCGGCCTTGGCCAGACAATCTCCCAACCCCTGGTAGTTGCTTTTATGCTAGAGTTACTTTGCCCTCAGCCAGGACACAAAATCTTAGATATCGGTTCCGGATCTGGCTGGACTAGCGCGCTTTTGGCTGATATTGTCGGCAAGCAAGGCAAAGTTATTGCTATAGAAATTATTCCTGAGCTCAAGGAATTCGGAAAAAACAATGCCATCAAATACCAAGGTAATATAAAGTTTGTTTGTACTGACGGATCAAAAGGCTACCCCAAAGAAGCTCCTTTTGATCGGATCATGGCCTCAGCCAGCTTGCAGGAAAAAGATCTGCCTTTGGCATGGAAAGAGCAACTTGCAACCAACGGCGTTATTGTCACTCCCATAAAAAACTCTATTTGGACTTTTAAAAAATTAGTCAATGGAGAATTTGAAGAAAAAGAATATCCAGGATTTATCTTCGTGCCTTTTATATAGAAACAAAATATGAAAAAAATTTTAATCGGCGGGCTGACAATTATTCTGGTTATCTCTGTTATTATCTTTGTCAGTATTTGCAGCTCTTATTGCCAAGTTCCGGGAAATGAAAAACTTTTTTCGGTTTCAAACGGAGAAGATGTTTTTGTCATTGCTAAAAATCTTGAACAGCAAGAATTAATTAAAAATCATTTATTCTTTGAAATAGCCGTAACTCTAAAAGGAGGGCTTAACCGGCTTCAGACCGGAAATTATTACTTATCTCAGACTATGTCCCCGTTAGTAATTGCCGCTAAAATCATGAATGGTGATGTTGCCAAAAAAACTTTGATCATTCCCGAAGGCTGGACCATTAAAGATATTAATGATTATCTGAAAGCCGAGAATCTGATTAAAGATAATGAATTTTTTGATGCTTTATCTAAAGATTATTCAATTGATTTTTCTTTTTTAAAGGATAAACCCGATGGTCTTAATCTTGAAGGCTATCTTTTTCCCGACACCTATTATTTAAAGATAACCGACGGTTCAGAAGTTCTGATCAGAAAAATGCTTGGCAACCTTGATCAAAAATTAAATCCTGACTTAAGATCAGAAATCAATAGACAAAACAAGACCATTTTTGAAATTATTAATATGGCTTCTTTATTGGAAAAAGAGGTGTTAAGCACCGCAGACAAAAAGATTGTTGCTGGTATTCTGTGGAAAAGGATAGAGCTCGACATGTTGCTTAATATCGACGCCTCTCTGGTTTACGGTTTGGACAAAAAAATATCAGGAGCAGACACAAAAATAGATTTTCCCTACAATACTTACAAGCACAAGGGGTTGCCTCCTGGACCTATCTCAAATCCAGGCCTAGATAGCATTTTAGCTGCTATTTATCCTGAAACAAGCCCATACCTGTACTATTTGTCAGCTCCGAACAATGAAACCATTTTCAGTAAAACTCTTGAAGAACATAACCGTGCTGTTATTAAATATCTAAAGTAATAAGATGCCGTCTGAAAAGAAAATCGCCCTAGTGATTGCTTTCCGAGATTTTAACGATGAAGAATATCTGGTTCCAAAACAAGCCTTTGAAAAAGCTGGGTTCAAAACAACCACTGTTAGCAATAGACTGGGAAAAGCTGTTGGAGCTTATGGAAATGAAGCCGAGGTAGAGCTGTTAATGCAAGACCTGAAAGTCAAGAATTTTGACGCCATTATTTTCATCGGCGGTTCAGGATCATCCCAATATCTTGAAGACCCGAGCGCCCATCGTCTTGCCCTGGAAGCAGTCCTAAATAAAAAACTTCTTGCAGCTATCTGCATTGCCCCAGCCATCTTAGCTAAAGCCGGCGTCCTTAAAAACAGAAAAGCTACGGTCTGGTCTTCAAATCTTGATAAAAGCTTTGTTAATGTTTTAAAAAAAGAAGGGGCAGAGTATTTTGCCAAACCTGTCGTGACTGACAATAAAATTATTACTGCCTCAAGTCCGATTACTGCCAAACTTTTTGCTGCTGAAATCATTGACAAGCTCTAAAGGCCTTGATAGGATATAATCATTAAAGCTGCAGACAGCAGGTATTGGCATAAAGTAGTATCCGCCTTCGTTAAAACTATAGCGGACAAATAAAACCTGCCGAGGCAAAACCCAAAATTTTAAATGATTGGGAGCCTCTCTGCGGCAAAACCGCAGTTTTTTAATCCAAAAACATGCCAAAAACAAAAGAACAAAAAACAAAAACAGTTCAAGAACTAAGCGAGAGCCTAGCTAAGGCAAAATCGATTGTCTTTGTTGATATTCAAGGCTTAAAAGTCAAAGAAATTGTCAGCTTAAGAAAAAAAGCTAAGCAAGCCATGGGTAATCTTAAGGTTGCCAAAAAAACCTTGATTGATCTGGCTATAAAAAGCAAGAAAGAGATCGGCGACAAGATTAATGCCAAAACTATGTCTGGAGAAATAGCTGTTTTGTTCGGTTTTGAAGATCCGATCAAGCCCTTGAAATCTTTTTATGATTTTGCCAAAACAAACGAAAACCTAAGGTTTATCGCTGGAATCCTGGATGATAATCTTCTTAATAGAGAAGAAGTCATGGCAGTGGCTCAATTGCCTTCAAAACAAGAATTGCTGAGCCAGCTGTTTTCCACTTTTAAAAGCCCGATTTCAGGTTTTGCTAATGTTCTGCGGGGAAATATTAAAGGTCTGGTTTATGTCTTAGTAAACATTAAAAAATGATGTTCCGTCGATTTATAAATATAAATTAATCAAATAATTTAAATAACATGGCAGAAGAAAAAAACACTCCTGAAACCGAGAAAGTTAGCATACCGGCAAAATTTAAAGACTTGGTCAAGGCAATAGAGGGCATGTCGGTACTGGATCTGGCTGAATTAGTCAAATTGTTAGAGAAAAAGTTCGGTGTCTCGGCTCAAGCTCAAGTTATGGCTGCTTCAACGGCTGAAGCAACAGTTGGCGCTGAGCCAGCCGAAGAGAAGAGTATCTTTAATATTGAGTTAAAAACAATCGGCGACAAAAAAATTGAAGTCATTAAAACAGTTAGAGATGTGACTCAAAAAGGCTTAAAAGAGGCCAAAGATTTGGTTGACGCTGCTGTTTCGGCCCCGCAAATGATCAAGGAAAATGTTAAGAAAGAAGAAGCTCAGGAAATCCAGAAGAAATTCGAATTGGCAGGTGCTAAAATTGAGTTAAAGTAATAGGCTTAAATTTCTCGTTTTACTCGAAATTAAATCTGCTGAGAAAACGCTCTTTTTTAAAAAGAGCGTTTTTTAGTTAAATACTAATTTCGTAAACCTCAGAACCACTAAGAACATAAAGGAATTTTCCATCTGAAGAGAAAACTGCGTCTTTGAGATTAATAAATTTATCACTTCGGAACTGTTTGATTAAAAGTCCTTGGTTATCAATTAAGACGATTCTTTTCTCAACAGGCTCCAAGATCGCAAAACCAGGGAATGATGGGGAATAAACTAATTTCATTAAGTTATTAACAAAAGGGAAAAATGATAATTCGATTGATTTGTCAAAAGATCCGTCTTGATAGCGCCAGATAGTATTATCTTTAGCCAAGATATAGACCAAGCCAGTTACCTTGATTGATTCAGCTTCTAGGGCTTTGTTTTCTCTTGCCTTGATCCAATAACTAGGTCTATCGGCATTTTTTAAGAAAGGTTGAGCATATTTTACCACTCGGCCACTGTCTTTTTCTAGAAAATAAAGATTATCGTTAAAAGAGGCCATTGAAACAAAACCATTTGGGCTTAAAAGCTCTAAAGTAACGGTTTCTTTAATTTGAACGCCGTCGAAAATAGAGATTTGATCGGGCTTGGTAAAAAGAGCTAAATCGTTACCAAGAAGAGCGACCAGACTAAAACTTTTATCAATATCAATTTTTTCTAAATCTTGACCGGACAGTTTGACAATTCCTTTCTGAAACGGAGTAAAAAAATACAAAGAGTCATTGTAAAGAGCCACTCTTTGTGGAGCAAAACCTTTGTCGGCAAAATTAAAAATCAGATTTGGCTCAGCAATTTCTTCAACCTTATTTAATTGAGTCAAATTTCTTTCAATCAAGTCCTTCAGAATATCAGCCTCCTTCTGAACAGGGCTATTATTTTTAATTAAAGGCAAAACATCTTTAAGGACTTCTCTAAAAAGAGAATTGGCTCGGGTGCTTTGGTTTAAAGATAAATAGCCCTGAGCCCTGACTATTTTTTCCTGGACAGAAATTAACTGGTTGCGAGAAACAGCCAATCTGGTTTCTGTCTCTCTTTTTGAAAAAAGAAATCCAATCATCATCAGTAAAAGCAGAAAAAAGATTAACAACGAATTCTTTCTTACTTTTTTGTCTTTAAAATTAAAGAGAATTTTCAGTTTTGAAATCTGCTTACCAAAACTGGAGAAATCTAAAGCCATCTTCTGTTTGGCTTTCTTGGGTAAAGAAATCTTTGGCATTTTGAGATTTAATTTTGGCCGAGGCTTCCTTTTGAACCTAATTGAGAAAACTTTAACTAGGGGAGCAATAATCTCTTTTAAAGAAATGGGGGGAACTACTTTTTTAAAGGTCAAAGCGCTTTTAGGCAGATTTTCTTTGCTTAAAAAGAGAAGAAAACAAATTCCGGAAATTTCAACAAAATCTTTTTCTCTGGATCGGAAAAACTCTTTCAAACTCTTTTGATCTTGAATCAAGGAAAGCTTTTCTAAAAGGTCGTTCTTAGAAAAAATCTCAAAAACCCGATCAGTTAAAACAAGAACCTTGTCATTTTCTAAAAATCTGCCATTAACAATATTAGTAAAGATCTTTAACGGGTAAGGCTCAAACTCTTCGATCTCAAAATTCCTGCCAATATCAGTCACCTGACCCGGCCTTAAGAGTAACATTTTTATCTTGCCATCTTTACTGAAATTCAAATCAAAGTCGTGCAAGCTTATAACGGTTAGAGATAGATTGCCCAACCAACTGACATTGCCGGTCTTGGTCCGATCAGAAAAGAAGTCATTAGCCTTTTTAAGAGCCTTTTTAATTCCTTGCTCTGGAGAAGAGGCTGAATAATACTCTCTTTTTAATAACAAAGCGACGTTGCTAATCAATTTTGAATTCTGGGGAATGGCGTTTTTAAGCTCACCGATAACATAAAGACTGCCAAGCTTCTTTTCCTTATAACTGCTTGGCTCATAGCAAAAGCTGTCAAAAATATGATCTTCTTGGTGGTTAGGGTTAAAATGAAACTCAAATATTTTCATTGGTTAATTAACTCTCTGGAAAGAGTAATTAACTTTGTTAATTATATCCAATAGGAAATTAATTTAATTCTTAAATTAATTATAACAGACTGGAGGTCTGGTATACCAGCAGCTATAACGGGTAAAATACCCGATATATCGAATCTTCGATTGCTATAAATGATTTTAGCTTTTGATAAAAGCTAGACATTTGTATTCTGAAAAGGTAAAAACTAATAATAAGGGCGGGTTAAAAGAATAATGCTTTTAACAGAATTGGGTGTTTAGCTCAGTGGTAGAGCATCCCGTTCACATCGGGAAGGTCGCTGGTTCGAATCCAGCAATACCCACATTTTATCTCAAATTCAACGCTAACCCCTGATTCGAACCCTATACCGCCCACATACTAAATAAAAAGTTATTTATGAATATTTATATCGTTATATTCGGAGTAGTGATTAGTTTTTGCATTGGAGTTTTCCTTTCAGGAAAAAGGAATGATAGACCGGGAAAAATAAAATCATTAAAATTTAATGTTAAAAAATACACTATTCACCTGCATCATTGGTTTCTCTCGTCTGTAATCTTTATTTCTTTTGTTATTTTAAAATTTTACAATGATTTAATTTATGGCATTCTTATCGGGTTAATTTTTCAAGGCCTAACTTATAAAGATTTTTATAAAATAGTATATCTAAAAAAAATTTAATCTTTCGCAGTTTGTTAATTTGTTTGCGCTGCATTTTTCCCAAGCTAGTTTCAACTTTTCTTGGCTGCCTAATATATACCACCCCATATTTTAATGTGCTAAAATAAAGTTATGGGAAACACTTTGAACCAAAACATTATTCTATTATGGCTTTATTGGCACTTTATCGAGGCGCCAAAACAAATTTTCAGGAGTTGGAAGAATATTTTAGCTTTTAGCTGGAACTATTTTTCAGTCACTTTACTTTTTAAAACTCTTTTTGCTTATTGGCACCAATATCGTTGGAATTATCCTCGGGGTTTTGATATTGGCAAATACTTTGAAGTTTTCTTTTCAAATATGATTTCCCGAATTCTGGGAGCAATCATGAGAATTTTTATGATCTCTTTTGGCATTATTGTCCAACTTGGCATTTTTGTTGTCGGGCTATTCACTATTGTTATCTGGCTAGCCATGCCATTACTAATTGTCCTGAGCATTCTTAAGAGTATTAGCCTGCTATTTTAGCCATCAAAAAAACACCTGATTTTAAACCCATGTTATTAAATGTTTCTCAATCAAAAATATCTAAAGCGATTAGTTTTTCTAAATGGCCATTTTTAAAAAACGCTGGGGTTTTTAAAATAATCTTTTTTGTCTTAGCTTTTTTGTTGCTAGCTACTTTTGGTTTTGGCTTCTTTACAAACGTTCTTAACAATTCTTCTTTGGCCAAACTTTTTGGCGTTTTTATAATATCATTATCTCTGGCTGCTATTTTTGGGGAACTTGATCTTTTCTTTAACTCAAAGCTCAAAAAACCAAAACCCTTAGTTTCCATTAAAGAGGTTTTGCAGGCTCCGAAAAACTTTAATTTTGCCAGCTTCTTAGACTTTAGGGCCTCAATAGCAGTCAAAAGAACTGAAGACTTTTGTCGGAAAAGAAAAGCTCCGCCCAACACGGCTATTTTTTTCTACTCTCTGCTTTACGAAGATTCTCCCTTGGTTTCTTTTGTCTTTTCAAGACTTCTACTTAACCGAGGCGACCTTAAACAATTTCTCCAAGAAAAATTAGAAACCCCCCCCCGAGATAAAGACGAAAATCTTAATGATTTTTATATTGATTCTCTAAAGAAAGCAGATGAAAGAGGATATGAAGTTGTCAGTCCTGGTAATCTCCTGACTTCTTTGTCAAAGAACGATCCTTTATTTAAAAGGGTTCTGATTGAAGCTGACTTAAAAACCGAAGATGTTGAAAATCTAACCTGGTGGTGGGAGAACCATGAAAGAAAGATTGAGGAAAGGAAAAAATTCTGGGAATATAAAAACTTGGTCAGAATGGGATCTATGGCTAAAGAGTGGTCGGCCGGCTATACTATTAACCTTGATAAATATTCAATTGACTGGACTGATATTGTCGCACAAAGAGGTTTTAAAGAAATTATCGGCCACAAAAAAGAAATTGACCAGATTGAAAGATCCTTGGCACGAGGCGAATACAGTAATGTCCTCATGGTTGGAGATCCGGGATCAGGCCGAGGCGCTATTATCCAAGCCTTAACACAAAGAATCTTATTTGGTGAAAGCGTTCCGGAGTTAAACTATAAAAGAGTGGTTGAGCTGGATTTACCGGTACTTATTAGCCGCTGTCAAGGCAGAGATGATGCTGGCCGAGTTTTAGAAGCGGTATTTCATGAAGCCTTTTCTGCTAGTAATATTATTTTAATAATCCAAGATCTCCATAATTTTGTTGGTGGCGGCCACACTGGCCCTGGCACCATTGATATCTCTGGTATCATTACTAATTATCTCCAAACCCCGACATTTAAGATACTGGCCATTACTAGCTTCGCCGACTTTCATCGGATTGTTGATAATAGCCCGGTAGCGCCTTTTTTTGAAAAAGTGGAAATCTCCCAGATATCCCAAAATGAGACTATTATGCTCTTGGAACTTTTTGTCCCCGACTGGGAAGCAAAGTACAAGAAATTCATTAGTTATCCGGCTATTAAAGAGCTGGTTTCTAAAGCTGATCGCTATATGCCGGCTCTGCCTTTTCCTAAAAAAGCTACTGATTTAATGGAAGAGGTCTTGATTTCAGTTTCTCGAAGCAAAGAAGAGGTTTTATTGCCCAGGCATGTCGCTGAAATCATTTCCGAGAAAACAGAAGTCCCTGTCGGACAGTTATCTGGCCAAGAAAAAGAAGTTCTCTTAAATCTTGAAAGCCTTTTACACCAAAGAATCATTAACCAGGAAGAAGCTGTTAAGGAAGTGGCTTCATCATTAAGAAGAGCTAGGTCTGACATTTCGGTTAGAAAAGGACCTATGGGCACTTTTTTATTCTTAGGACCAACGGGTGTAGGTAAAACAGAAACCGCCAAGGCCTTGGCGGCTACTTACTTTGGCGATGAAAAAAGAATTGTTAGATTGGATCTTTCTGAATACCAAAATCCTAAGGATCTGGATAGGTTAATCGGAACTAATCAGGAACAAAGCTTTTTTGTTAACCAGGTCAGAGAAACTCCTTTTTCCCTGGTACTCTTGGATGAAATTGAAAAAGCTAATCCCAATGTCTTAAATTTGTTCTTGAGAATTTTAGACGAGGGTTTTATGACTGACGGCTTAGGCCGCAAAATTAATTTTTTAAACACGGTTATTATTGCCACTTCTAACGCCGGCTACCAGATCATTCTTGAAGCGATTGCCGAAAATCTGGCCATGCCAAAAATAAAAGAAAAACTTTTAAATAATGTTTTTGAAACCGGAACTTTCAGACCGGAATTTATTAACAGATTTGACGCCGTGGTTGTCTTCAAATCTTTAACCAAAGAAAATCTTTTGGGAATTGCTAATCTGCTTTTACAAAAGCTAAAAAAGAATCTGATTGAAAAAGGAGTTGAATTAGTAATTACCGAACCATTAAAAGAAAAGATTGTTGAGTTGGGATATGATCCTATTTTCGGAGCCAGACAGATGAGAAGAGTCATCCAGAATAAAGTAGAAAATATCCTGGCCTCAGGCTTGTTATCCGGAGAACTCAAAAGAGGCGCCAGGGTTGAAATCGAAGTGCCTGATTTTAGGATGAAAATTAATTAGAAAAATATAGTTATTTAGACTTCAATTCTTTTTCTAAAAACATGATAGATACAATAATTATTGACTTTGGAGGAGTTATTGGAACAGACTCGGACACAATTTTCATCGAAACTCTTAAAAATAATGGTTTTACTATAGAAAAAGCTAAAGAAATCTGGAGACTCCATTGGCCAAATCTAAAAGTAGGCTTAGAAAAAATTGATACTTTTTGGAAAACAGTTGCAGAGAAAACAGAAGTAAGTATTTCTAAAATAATTAACGAATATAATGATGCTATTGCTGTTGACGAAAATATTTTGGATCTTTGTAGAAAGTTAAAAAATAATAATTATAAGTTAGGAATTCTCGCCAATGAATCTCTCGAATGGATGGACATTAAGCGCAATAAGGGGAATCTCGGCAAAATATTTGACGTTGTTTATTCTTCAGCAGACCTAAAAACCGCAAAGCCTGATCCAAAATCCTATGAATTGATTCTGGATAGAATAAAATCAAAACCTGAAAATACTCTCTTTGTTGATAATATGGAGAGAAATATAAAAGCAGCTGAAAAATTAGGTATAAAATCGATTGTTTTCAAAGAGATCGATCAGCTCAAAAAAGAACTTAAAAATCATTCGATTAGGATTTAAACTAATTCATTCTGATCGTAACCATCATATCCGACTCATCTTCATTGAAACCTAAACCCTAACATAAACGTTAATCATGCCAAAATCCGCCTAAAAGCGGTTTTTTCATTTCCCCCAAGAATCGTGTACAAACTGTGGAAAAGACAGTGGTTTTGAGTGATTGACTAAGGGTTCTTAGTGGGATATAGTGGAATTAGCGAGGAGAACAGTGGATAATTGTGGATAACAATGGGAAAAACACCCCAAACTGGGGATAACTAACATGTTTATGAGTAAAGCTAAGCTTTACTCTCGAACATACATAGGGACATGTTCATAGGAGAATACTCATATTCAATAGACGACAAGAAAAGATTGGCCATTCCAGCCAAGCTTCGTCAATTACTAGGAAAAAAAGCTGTTATTACCAGGGGATTAGATAATTGTTTATCTCTATATCCAATGAAAGAATGGGTCAAACTTGCAGAAAAGATAAACAATCTTCCTTTATCTGGAGCTGATGCTAGGGGATTCTCAAGGTTGATGTTAACTGGAGCCATGGAAGTTAATCTTGATAACTTAGGCAGAATTCTGGTTCCTGACTTTCTTAAAGAATATGCCAGTTTGAAAAAGAAGGTAGTTATTGCCGGCGTCAGTAATCGTCTTGAAATTTGGGATGAAACTAAATGGCAAGAATACAAAAGAAAAACTGAAAGCGCTGGCGGCGACATTGCCGAAAGACTGAAAGAATTAGGAATTTAAGATGCACATTCCCGTCCTTTTAAAAGAAGTAGCTGACTGGCTAAATCCAAAAGAAAACGAAAACTTTGTTGATGCCACTCTGGGACAAGCCGGTCACAGCCTGGAAATATTAAAGAGAAACGGCCCCAAAGGAAAAGTCTTGGGTATTGAGCAAGACCAAGAAATTCTAGCAACGACAGCCAAGATCTTAAAGGACTTCAAATATGACAAGAGAATAATTCTGGTTAATGATAACTTTGTAAATTTAAAAAGGATTGTTGCCAATAGGAATTTTTCAAAAATAAAAGGAATTGTTATGGATCTGGGTATTTCCAGCTGGCAGTTACAGGAATCGGGTCGGGGTTTCAGCTTTTTAAGAGACGAACCCTTGATTATGTCCTTAGCGGGAAAAGAAGGCTTAACCGCAGATAAAATCGTTAATTACTGGAGCAAACCGGAACTGGAAAGAATTTTTAAAGAGTTCGGTCAGGAAAGATTCGCTAAAAAGATTGCTGAAAACATTGTCTTGAGAAGAAAAACTAAACAAATCAAGACAACCCTAGAGCTGGTTGAGATCATTAAAAAATCAGTGCCGGCAAACTACGAAAAGGGGAGAATAAATCCAGCCACCAGAACTTTTATGGCCTTGAGAATTGCCGTCAACAACGAACTGGAAAACCTGCAGATTGCTCTGCCTCAAGCGATTGACATTATGGATAAAGGAGGCAAGCTAGCTGTTATCTCTTTCCATTCTTTAGAAGATAGAATAGTCAAACATTTTTTTAAAACAGAAGAAAGGGTTAAGGTCCTGACCAAAAAACCAATCGTGGCCAGTGCCCAAGAATTACAAACTAACCAACGATCAAGATCAGCAAAATTAAGAGTGGTGCAAAAAATAATATGAATGTTTTAGTTTACGCTCCGACGAAAACAAACCAGAAATTCTGGTTGCTAGCTAGCTTAACTAGCATTGCTCTCTTAATAACCTTAGCTTCAATTTTTTTCTGGCAAAATAATCAAATCATTGCCAGAACCTACCAATTACAACATCTCCAGGAAAAATTAACTAACTTGAAAGAAGAAAACCAGTTTTTAGAAGCCAGCGCAACCCAAGAAAATTCTCTCTCTAATCTTGAAGAGCTAATCAGTAACCTAGGACTGGAAAAGGCCCAAAGTGTCAGCTTTATCCAAGCTATGGAAAAAAGTGTTGTTGCCAGGTAAAAAGCATAGGTAGGGGGAGATGAATAATAAAAGATTAAACCTGATCATTTTTCTGTTATTCTTAATCGGAGCGGCCATTATTGGCCGCTTGTTTTGGATTCAAGTACTAAATGGCAAGTTTTACAAAGCTATGGCTCAAGGCCAACAAAGATTTTTTGAGAATGTTACCGGCGCCAGAGGAGAAATTCTTTTTGCCAACGGAGAAAAATTGGCTACTAACAAAATCCGATATTTTGTTTACATCTCGCCAGGGGAAATTGAAGATAAAGAAAAAACTAAAGAAGCCTTAAAACAGATTCTAGATCTGGAAGAAGGTTTTATTGAAGAAAAAGTTAATAATGACAGCTTTTATGAATTATTAGAAACCAAAGCAAGTGTAGATCAGGTTGATAAACTGCAGAGAATCAATTTTCCCGGAATTCATATCGGTCAGGAAGATTCCAGAATTTTCCCCCAAGGAACAATGGCTTCAAGTCTAGTTGGTTTTGTCGACTCTGAAGAGCAGGGTCAATATGGTCTTGAAAGCTATTACCAAGAAATTTTAAAGGGAGATCAAGGCATTGTTAGGGGAGAAAAAGGTTTGAGCGGCTTATTGATCTCTTCTGACCCTATGGAAGAGATAAAGAGAGGTAGCACCCTTATCCTAACACTTGATCATCAGGTTCAATTCGAAGCTGAAAAACTATTAATACAAGCTAAGGAAAATTTAAATATTGAGTCGGGCACAATTATTGTTATTAAGCCTAGTTCTGGAGAAATCATCGCTTTAGCCAGCTTTCCTAATTTTAATCCTAACAATTACGAACAAGAAAAAGATATGGCTGTTTTCCAAAACCAAGCCATTCAAAGCATTTTTGAACCAGGATCTGTTTTTAAACCATTTACCATGGCCGCTGCCCTTGAAGAAGGGAAAATAACTCCGGAAACCACTTATATTGACGAAGGCATTGTCAGAATCGGTGAAATCCCAATCTATAACTATTCAAAAAGAACTCATGGCGAGCAAACCATGACCCAGGTTTTGGAGAAATCAATCAATACCGGAGCTGTTTTTGCTGAGCAACAACTGGGCTCCAGTCTTTTCTTGGAATACCTGGATAAGTTCGGCTTCTTTGAAAAAACCAATATTGATACCGGAGGAGAGGTTTATTCTAAAAACCAGGAATTTAAAAAAGGTTATGAAATCAACTTTGCCACTGCCAGCTTTGGTCAAGGCATTGAGATCACTCCTATCCAGTTGATCCAAGCATATTGCGCCATTGCTAATAATGGCAAAATGCCAAAACCCCATTTAATTAAAGAAATAGTTAATGAAATTAACGGCAATCGTTTGGTTCAAGAAATCCAACCCGAGCTATCTCAAAACATTATTTCTTCTAAAACAAGCGCTGAAGTAACTTCAATGATGATTAGTGTTATCGAAAATGGTTATAGCAAAAAAGCCAAGATCCCAGGATATTTGATTGCCGGTAAAACCGGCACTGCTCAGGTTTCCTGGCCAGCGCTAGGAATTAACAAGTCTGGTTATTCTGACAAAACTATTCAGTCTTTCGCCGGCTTTGCTCCGGCTTTTAATCCTGAGTTCCTGATCCTGGTCAAGCTTGATAATCCCGAAACTAATACTGCCGAATACTCTGCTATGCCTATTTTTCATGACTTAGCCAAATACATTATTGATCTCTGGCAAATTCCGCCTGACTACCAAACCGAATAATTGACTTTATCAACAGTTAGTGTTAAAAAAGGGGTAGAAAGGAGAGCTAAAAATGCAAACTATAACAGTTTACTTGGCATCCAAAAAGTGCCCCCATCGTCTAGTGGTTAGGACATCAGGCTTGCGGCAATAAAGGCCTTGTCATCTAGTGGTTAGGATACATGGTTCTCAACCATGGCACACGGGTTCGACTCCCGTCAAGGCCGCAAGCTGGTTCGACTCCGGTAGGGAACGCTCTAAACCTTTCAGCTCTTTCATTAACCTTCCATTATGTTGGAAGGACATAGACCAATTGGAGGAACAACAATGTTTTTCACTAATATCTGTATCGGATGTAATCTCGCACCCAGCGGATGTGAGAATTGTATTAGTACTCCGCCCGTAGAAACTGTCCAGGGAACCGTAAAGATCAGGCATTCTTCTAAAAAAGGAAGTAGTACTAAATGTCCGAATTGTGGAAGAAAAATAAGGGGGATAGTAATTAATTGCCCGAACTGTGGGGAAAAAATCCCCAAAGGATCTATTGAATAAAAAAGCAGGGGACGGAAATAAATCCGCCCCCTCTTTTCTTTCATAGCAGAATGATATATCGGCTTACTAGCCGTTATAAAAGGTGCATTAGTAAAGAAAACCTGTTAAAATATAATTATTATGATTTGGGTTTACTCTTTAATCAGTGTTGTTATTATCAGCTTAATTTCTTTAGTTGGAGTTTTTAGCTTATCGTTTGGAATAGATAAAGTAAAAAAAGCTTCGTTATTTTTTGTCAGTTTTGCGGTCGGCGCCTTGTTTGGTGATGCTGTCATCCATCTTTTACCCGAAACCTTTGAAAATCTTGGCTTTGGACTACTACCGTCATTCCTAGTTATTGTCGGTATCTTACTATTCTTTTCTTTAGAAAGATTTTTAAGATGGCGTCATTGCCACGATATTGATTGTTTAGATCATAGAAAAACTGTTGCCAGTATGATCTTAATTGGTGATGCCGCCCATAACTTAATTGATGGTATGATCATTGCTGGCAGCTTCATGGTCAGTATTCCTTTGGGCCTGGCCACCACCATTGCCGTTGTCTTTCATGAAATTCCAAATGAAATAGGAGAATTTGGCGTCCTAATCCACTCAGGCTTCACTATTAAAAAAGCTCTTTTATATAATTTTTTAAGCGGCTTAACTGCAATTTTGGGGACTATTATTGTTTTGGTCATCGGTTCCAAGATCAATGATTTTTCTCTGTTTTTACTGCCAATCACTGCTGGTGGCTTTCTATATATTGCTGGCTCAGATCTCTTGCCCGAACTTCATCACGAAATAAAACTCAGTACTTCTTTCTGGCAAATGCTGTTAATGATCTTGGGAATTGCCATTATGGCCGCCCTAACCTTAATCGGCTAGCTTATGAGAATAAAAGAAATCATCTGTAAATCAGCAATTGGCAAATGCGGTTTTCCCGGCGGTGGCTTGGCCATTAATTCCTATGTTGGTTGCTCGCACGCCTGTGTTTATTGTTATGCCCGTTTTATGAAAAGATTCACGGGACATACTGAAGAATGGGGTAGTTTTGTTGATGCCAGAATTAATATTGCCGAAGTCCTGCAAAAACAAATGAAATCTGTAAAACCTAATGAACAAATCTATATTGGCACGGTCACTGATCCATATCAACCAATTGAGGGAAAGTATAAATTAACCAGAAAAATTCTTGAGGTATTGGTAAATTATAATAATCCAGTCAGTATTCTAACTAAATCTTCTTTAGTTTTAAGAGACCTTGATCTGCTTAAAAAAATGAAAAAGGTTGATGTTAATTTTACCATTGCCACTAATAATGAGGTGTGGAAAAAATTAACCGAACCCGGTTCTTCAACTCTCGATCAAAGACTAATAACGGCTAAAAAGCTTAGCCAAGAAAAAATTGTTGTTTTTGCCATGATGGGCCCCTACTGGCCATTCTTCACAGATCCTGAAGTTCTTTTTAAGGAGTTTAAGCAAGCTGGAATAAAACAGGTTTTTACCGAAAGCTTAAATACAATTGGCGGCAATTGGATTGGAGTTGAAAATATTTTAAAAGAAAAATATCCAAAGTTGCTTTTGCCAATGAAAGAAATTCTTTTTGATTCGAAAAAGTTTCTTGAATTTTATAATCTGGAAAAACAAAAAATAGAAAAATTATCAAAAAAATATCACTTGCCGACCACTATTTATTTTAATAGGGGACACGCAGCTAAAAAATAATATGTTGCCACTTGGACATTTAAGTGCCAGTTATCTTTTAACAAAGCTTTCTAAGAAACTTTCTTTAAAAGAAATTTTGCTAATTGTCTTTGCTGGTTTTGTTCTGGATTTTGATATTTTCATTGGCGTTGCTCTTGACAAATCACATCATGATTTAATAACCCATACTCCTTTTGGAGCTATTATTGTTTGGCTTATCCTGGTTCTTATCTTTAAAAACATATCCTCTTTTGCAAAACTTTTAACGCTGACCTCTCTAATCTTACACCTTATTCTTGATGAGATCGGATATTGGTTTTATGTTTTAAAGTTCCAAACTATCGTCAACCAGCCACAAATCAGCTGGCTTTATCCCTTAAAACCTCTTTTTAACCGATCTGTTCCCTCGTCTTTTTGTTCAATCGGCTCTTTTATTTGGCTCTACCTGAATAACGCCTGGGCCAATGTTTTATTGGAAATCATTCTCTTTGGCGCGGCTCTGTTAATACTAGGAATAAACTATAAAAATTCCAGGATTAATAAATAATTTCCTAGTTTTTTGTAGTAAAATCCTTCAGTTTTATGCTAAAATCCTTCAGTTTTATGCTAAAATCTTTCAGTTTTATGCTAAAATCCTTCGGTTTTATGCTAAAATAAAATATGAAAAAACCTTCATTATTTGGAATCAACGGCCTTCTTTTGAGTAATTTTTTACTCCAGTTTGGTTTTTCTATGGTTGGAATTTTTGTTCCTCTTTACATCTATAAGATCACCCATAGCTTTTTTTGGATCCTTGGTTTTTTTCTCTTGCTAGATTTAATTATTATTATTTTCACTTTACCAACAGCCAGATTAATAGCTAAATTTGGTTCGGATAAAATATATTTTACTGGAGCAATTTTAAGATCTATTTTCTTAGTCCTATTAATTCTGGCTGGCCGAGAACTTTTTTTTCTAATCCCGGCTGTCTTTTTTTGGGGCTTAGCTGTGCCATTTTGCTGGTTGCCCTTCCATTTAAGCGTTGTTGGAACTGATCACACTCTATCCTTTGGCAAAGATGTTGCCAAAATCAGTTTTACTGGCAAAGTTGGCTCGATTGCCGGTCCAATCCTGGGTGGAATCATTATTCAGACCCTTAGCTTTAATAGTCTTTATGTAGTCAGCCTTGCTTTTGTTATTATCTCCGGCTTACCACTTTTTTTTGATCGTTATGAATTCAAATTTCCAGAAATTACCCTAAAAACCCTGGGAAATAATTTGCCCATTAAGCAAATGCCGAGATTATTCTTGGGATTTTTTGGCGTTGGTTTAATTGACCGATTCCAAAGTATAGTTTGGCCGATTTATGTTTTCTTGCTAGCCAGCTCGTATCAATTCCTGGGCACCATTACCTCAATCAGCTTGCTGGCTTCTTTTATTCTTCTGGTTATTGTCAGGAACTTAGCCAATAGATTCGGCGGTAAAATTCTAAAAATCAGTGTCCCTATTAATATCCTAAACTGGCTCTCTAGAATCTTTATCATTAGTGGTCAGCTTTCCTTATTTTTAGTTGATTTGGCTTATCAACTAGTATCTATTTTTATCTGGGTACCATTTGATCGGTTGGCTTACCAAACTGCTGTTCAAACTAAAAAACTAGAATATTTTCTGAGCCGAGAACTGGCAATTCATTTTGGCTCATTTGTCGCTACGATGATATTAATCTTTAGCCTTGGACTTTTTGGTTTAAATTGGCCCATGGCTTTTACCTTAAGCGCTTTAAGTCTTTTATTCATTTTACAACTAGGCTTTGCTAAAGAAGAGGGGATGAAGTCTGCCGGCGTAGTTTTAATTAGAAAAGACGGCTCAACTTTAATGATTCTTAGAGATAGCAAAAAAGACATTTCTTTCCCCAATCATTGGTGTATGCCTGGGGGAAAAGTTGAAATTGGAGAAACCCCGCAAACTGCTGCTCACCGCGAATTAACCGAAGAAACGGGTTATCGGGCTCAATCTTTAAATCTTTTAGCAGAAGAAACTTATTCTTTACCAAGCGGCCAAAAAATAACCCGCCACATTTTTTGGACTGAATATGATGAAAATCAAGAACTTACTTGCCTTGAGGGCCAAAGAATAAAATTCTTAAAACTAGCAGATATGGCTGATAAAAAGATTTTTCCCGGGCATAAAGAATTTTGCCAACAAGCTTTAATAAAATCCAAATCGTTATGAAGCTTCTAAAACGCCTGTTAATCCCAATTATTATCTTGGTTCTTTTAATTATCTTCGCTATTTTTTTAGAAAATATCCGAATTAAACGACAAGCTAAAGAATATATTAGTAAAAAAGAATATTATTTGGTTTTTGAAAAATTAATTAACATTCTATGAATAAAACTCAAGCTGTTATTTTGGGAATAATCGGATTATTCTTTATCATCGCTTTTTCTCTTTATGCTAGTCCTTACCTACCAGATAAATTTGCTTCTCATTGGAATCTTCAGGGCCAAGTTGATAATTATATGCCAAAATTCTTGGGAGTGTTTTTAATGCCAATTGTTTCAGTGTTTTTATTTTTACTTTTTATCTTTTTACCCAAGATAGATCCTTTAAAAGAAAACTACCTGGGGTTTAAAAAATACTATGATGGCTTTATACTCGTTATCATTACTTTTTTCTTTTATATTTATTCTTTAACTATTCTTTGGAATTATGGATTCAGATTTAATATGGGGAAAATGATAATGCCAGCCATGAGTATATTATTCTTTTATATTGGCGTTCTTCTCAAAAACCTCAAAAAAAATTGGTTTTGCGGCATCAGAACTCCCTGGACATTAAATAACGACTTGGTTTGGGACAAAACCCATGAATTAGGATCAAAGCTATTTAAAATAGCTGGGGTTATTGGATTAATAGGATTTTTTATGCCAGATTACGGTTTTTTACTTATCATTATTCCAACTGTATCCATATCTTTATTCTTATTCATTTATTCTTATTTTATTCATGCCAGAATTACCCGAAGTTGAGACAATTAAAAAATATCTAGATAAAACTGTTTCCGGTAAAAAGATTATTGGCATTAAGATCCTTTCCAAAAAACAATTTGCTGGTCAATCCAAGAAAGTAATCGGCAAAAAGATTTTATCTGTTGAAAGACGGGCTAAAAACTTAATCTTTAAGCTTTCGAATGGCCAAGCTCTATTAGTTCATTTGAAAATGTCTGGCCAGCTGCTATGGCAGCCTGGGATTTTAAAAACTCCGACAAAGTCAACTCGCGTAATCATTTCTTTTGTCAAAAATCAATTATTCTTCAACGACATGAGAAAATTTGGCTGGATCAAGGTTTTAAATAAAGATCAACTTGATTTAGCGCTGGCAAGATTCGGTCCAGAGCCATTAACTAAAAACTTTTCTGATAATTATTTAGGGAAAACCCTAAAACAAACTAGACGAGCTATTAAAATTATTTTGCTTGACCAAACCAAAATAGCTGGTATTGGTAATATTTATGCTAATGAAATCTTGGCTAAGGCCCAAATTAATCCTCAAAAACCTGCTAATCAATTGAAAACTCAAGAGATTAAAAAACTAAGAGAAGCAATTCAGTTGGTTTTAAAAGAGGGGATTAAATACAACGGTTCTTCAGCTGCTGATCAATTATATCTTAGACCAGATTCCAGTTCTGGTTCTTACCAGCAATATTTTAGAGTTTATCAGAAAGATGGCCAAAAATGCCAGAAGTGCAAAACTGTTATCAAAAGAATCAACTTGAGTGGCCGAGGAACTTTCTTTTGTCCAAAGTGCCAGAAATAATTTATCTATGCTATGGCGGGCAAGATGCTCGATATACCATTACATGGTACAATTAATGTAATTAATTACTCTTTTAGGATAGTTAATTAATTCATGAAAGAAGATTTTAAAAAATTCATTCTAACCGTTTCGATTTTAGCTGGCACCATTATCGGCGTCGGTTTTTTTTCATTACCCCAGGTGACTAATATGGTGGGATGGGGAATCATAATCGGCTATTTTATCATTCTTGGCGGTTTGACTCTATTAATTCATCTTCTATTCGGAGAAGTCGCTCTGGCAACTCCGGATTTTCTCAGACTGCCGGGATACGCTAAAGTTCATCTTGGCGAAAAGGGCAAAAAGGTTGCGCTAGCTACCATGATTTTGGGAACTTACGGATCGCTTCTGGCTTATCTTATTATTGGCGGCAAATTCATTGCCGGACTTAATTTACCTTTAATCAATAATAATGAATTCTTAGCTACTTTATTATATTTTGCTCTAGGAACAGTTTTAATCTATTTCGGTATTAATCCCATTGCCAAGATTGATTTTTGGTCATTAATCTTAATGATTTTGGTTTTTGTAATTATTCTAATCAGCGGAGCACCAAGCTTTAAAATAGAAAATCTTTCTTTAACTGCTAATTTTAGCAAAATCTTTTTGCCCTACGGCCCGATCTTGTTTTCTTTATGGGGAGTGTCAATGATTCCAGAAATTGAAGAAATGCTTGGCAAAAATAAAAAAGCTCTTAAAAAAGTAATTATTGCTTCGTTGTTGTTTACGGCTGTAATTTACCTTGTTTTCATGCTCTTAGTTGTTGGTATTTCCGGCTCCCAGACATCAGAGGATGCCATTTCCGGCCTCAAAGGCTTTATTAGTGATAAAATCCTCAGTCTGGGCTTGTTTTTGGGGATTGTGACCACTTTTACTTCTTTCATTGCTTTGGGTCTGACAATAAAGAAAGTCTTTGCTTATGACTTTAAAATTAAGCCTTTTATGGCTTTTATTTTGAGCGTTAGTATTCCGCTAATTCTTTTTTTACTTGGCTTTCAGGACTTTCTCAAAACCATCAGCTTGGTTGGCGGCGTCATGCTCGGAGTTGAAGGCACCTTGATTCTGCTAATGTATAAAAAAGTTAAACCTGAAAAAAGAATCCTAATCTATCCCTTGATTCTGGTATTTTTGGGAGGAATCTTATATGAAATAACCAGCTTTTTAAGATAATGCCTTTCTATATCTTTCTTTTTATTGCTTCTTCCTGCTTGCTGGCCTTTTCTGGTACCATGGTTGTTGATAGTCTGATTAGTATTGCTAAAAAATTAAAGTGGCGAGAATTCGTAGTTGGTTTTTTCATCATGGCCGTGGCCACCTCAGCTCCAAACCTTTTTGTCGGCATTAACGCTGCTTTAAGAGGAATTCCTGAACTTTCTTTTGGCGACGTGGTCGGAGGCAACGTTGTTGATTTAACTTTAGCCATTGCCCTGGCTGCTTTGATAGGAAACGGCATTAAAGCTGATAGTAAAATGGTTCAATCAAGCTCTTGGTTTACTTTATTAATTGCAATTTTACCGATCCTGCTTTCTTTGGATGGAAAACTGGGACAAGCTGATGGCTTGGTTTTAATCCTAGCTTTTTTAATCTATGCGGTTTGGTTATTTGCTACTGAAGATAGGTTCCATAAAACCTATAGAGAAAAACAAAGACCAATAAAATTATGGAAAAGCCTTTCCTTGCTAGTTTTAAGCATTATTTTGTTAATAGCTGGATCTCAGGGAGTTGTCAGCTCATCTTTCTTCTTTGCCAAAACTCTAGGGTTACCCATAGGCATGATTGGTATTTTAATTGTCGGTTTGGGAAATGCTTTACCGGAAATATATTTTGGGATTGTTTCTACTAAAAAGGGGGAGTCATGGTTAGTTTTGGGAGATCTAATGGGTAGTGTTATCAATTCCGCTACCTTGGTATTAGGAATAGTTGTTCTGATTTGTCCGATTACCATCACTGACTTTTCTCCCTATTTAATGGCGCGAATATTCCTGATTATTTCAGCTATTTTCTTTTTAATATTTATAAAGTCAGACAAGAAAATAACCAAAAAGGAAGCTTTTTTCCTCCTTGGCATTTACATTACCTTTTTAATTTCTGAGATTTTTTTAAGACGCTTAAAATAATCTCTTTGACAGTTTCAGTCTCCTGTACTAGTATCGAGTTAGGACTTTCCCAATTTTCTTACACAAAATAAGCCAAAGGAGGCTAAGATGAAAACCAAAAAACTGGATCGGTATGTTCCGCTGAGTTGTATTGAGAAGCTTTTAATAGAATTACTAGCTCCCAGGTTTTTAAAAGACGCTATCGAAACACTAGAAAATAATTCAAAGGCCATTGATGAAGTCTTTGGAGAAGTCGGATGTCTCTTTGAAGAGGTCGAAGCTGTATTTAAAGATCGCCTTGAAGTATCTTTGGCAAGGTTTGAAGCATTGACTCTTTTCATTGGAATAAGCCAACCTCCAAAAGAAATATCAAATGTTTCTATGCTTAAGGCTAAAACAGCTGCGCTTCAATTCTCTAAAACTATTGGCGCTGATCAAGAGATAATTGACGCGCTAGAACGAGTTTTTTCCCAAGCTAACTCAGATATAATCGAGGCTGAAGCAAGCGCTTCGATTAAAGATCTGGCTCAAGCCCTTGAAGAAGCTATTGAAGCTGTCAAAAACAGCCTCAGAAAATGGAAAGAACAAAGAAAAGACATTCTGACAGAGCTTTTAGAAAGCGACAGTGAGGAAACACAATGCATAGTTGAAATCAGTTTAACCGAAAGTATTGACGCATTCTTGAGGCGCTTGGCGCTCGAAAGAATAATTGATTCCAAGATAAAAAACATCGATGATTTACCGCAAGACATAAGGAGGTTTATTAAAATGCAAATCATCAGATAAAAGATAAAATGCTCAGCTAAATGGTTGAGCATTTTAGATTGTCATACTCTTTCTTGAAATCTAGAGTAAACTCTGCTAAAATAAGTCCATGACAGCCCCTTATTTAGCCTTATATATAGCCTTAGTAGCCATTGCCATTTTTAGTGTGGTTTTTCTTTTTATTAAGAATTCTCAAACTGACAAAAATCAGTCTGAATCAATTTTAAACCTTGAAAGAAGATTAACTGATTTGATGAGTCAACAGTTAAAAGAAATCCGGGGCAGTGTTGACAACACTTCCAAGGAAATGAATAACCAGATCAGGTCCTTTACAAAAGAAGCTACAGAAATCAGGGAAAACATCAAGCAAATTCATACTAAAGTTTCTGACGTTTCTAATTTTCAGGACATTTTCAAGTCTCCGAAATTAAGAGGCGCCTGGGGAGAAGCCCAACTGGAACACATTCTGGCGCAGCATTTTCCCAAAGAACTTTACCAAAGCCAATACTTTTTTGCTTCAGGAGAAGCAGTTGATTTTATCCTCAAACTACCGAATGGTAAAGTAGTTCCAATTGATTCTAAATTTTCAGCTGAGAACTTCCAGAAAATGGTAACTGCCAGTACTGAAACAGAAAAAGAGTTTTTTAAGAAATCTTTTTTAGAAGACATTAAGGCCCAGGTCTTGTCTATTTCCCAAAAGTATATTATACCAGGGGAGGGAACAACTGACTTCGCTTTAATGTTTATTCCCGCTGAAGCTATTTATTACGAAATCATTAATAATATTGCCAAGGAAGTTGATATCTTTGCTTTTGCCGAAACAAAGAAAATCATCATTACCTCGCCAAACACTATTTACCTAACCCTAAGAACCATTGAACATTGGTTTAGGGATACCCAGATTTCAAAGCAAACTCAGAATATCCTCAAAAAATTAGGTAAAATCTATCAAGATGCTGAAAAACTAATGAATGATTTTAGAAAACTGGGAGGTCACCTTAAAAATGCCAGTTCAGCATATCAGGATTCAGAAAAAAGATTAACTTTATTTGAAGAAAAAGTCGAAAAACTCATTGAAATCGACGAAGCTAAAACTAAAAAATTAGAATCAGGAAAATGACAGATTCCATCTGTCTTAATCAATGTATTTGATTAACTAATATATCATCTCTTTAACAATATGGACATTGCAGTTATTAAAACCGGAGGTAAACAATATGTCGTTTCGCCCGGACAAAAACTAAAAATAGAGAAAATAGAGAAAAAGGTTGGAGAAGAAATCGTTTTTGACGAAGTACTTTTAGTTAACCAAAACAAAAAAACAGAACTTGGCAGCCCTTATCTAGCCAAAGCAGTTGTCAAAGCCAAAGTTATTTCTCAAGACAGAGCTAAAAAGGTGACCACTATCAAGTTTAAGCCGAGAATCAGATATAGAAAAAAGATTGGCCACCGCCAACCTTATACTGAAATTGAGATTAAAAGTATTAGCTAAACTTCTTTTCTAGATTCTAAAGCTGAAGATAAAGTTTCTTCATCAGCATATTCTATCTCTGCCCCTAGAGGTAAACCTCGTCCTAAGCGGCTGATTTTTAATTTTAAGGAAGACAATGCTCTCTCAAGATAAAGAGCCGTAGCCTGACCCTCAGTGGTATCGCTAATGGCAATAATGACTTCTTTAAAGTCAGCCTGAAGGCCAAAGCTTAAAGGATTATTAACCCTTTTTAATAAATTGCTAATAATTATTGTTTCGGTCTCTTTCTTTTTTAAGGGGGTTAAGAGACTGCCAAGAATAAAGTAAATGCCGGAGTATTTGTTAGTTTTTTCCAGTTGCATTAAGTCAGTTTCTTTCTCAACTAAACAAAGTATGGCTTTATCTCTTAAAGGATTGCTGCAAATAGAACAAAGAGGTTGCTTAGTATTTGATTCAAAAGGATTGCGGCAAAATTTGCAAAGACTGGTAAATTTTTTTAAATCGGCAACAACTTCTAAAAACTCATTGATTTGAGAATCTTGTTTTCTTAAAAGATAAAAAACAAACCGGGAAGCGGTTTTTGGACCAACCCCCGGAAATTTTGAAAAAAGATCAATTAATTTTTGGATTCGCGGCGGATATCTCATTACTTTGTTATCTCATTATGTCAAATACTCTCTTTCTTCTTTGGCTAAGTTCCTAAAACTGACAACTTGCTCGTTAAAGTAAAGGCTGACCTTGCCAACCGGCCCGTTTCTGTGTTTGGCGACAATAATATCAGCAATGTTTTTCCTTTCAATATCCTGGCGATATCGGTCTTCCCGATAAATGAATAAAACCACGTCAGCATCTTGTTCAAGTGAGCCCGAATCTCTCAAGTCAGACAATCTTGGTATTTGCGGAGACCTTTGTTCAACGGCTCTAGATAACTGAGATACGGCTAAAATGGGAACATTTAATTCTCGACCCAAACCTTTTAAAGACCTGGAAATCTCGGTAATCTGCTGAACAAGACTTTCTGAGGTAGTCCTTGGTTCAACCAATTGCAAATAGTCAATTATCAATAATCCTAACCCCTGATCTGCTTGAAGTCTCCTGGCCATAGCTCTCATCTGTAAAATGTTTGAAGTAGCCGCGTCATCAATAAAAATCGGAGTCTCAGCTAAAACCCCCAAAGCTTCCTGAATATTGGAAAAATCATTGTCTTCTCCTTTGGAAGAAAGTTTTCCTGTTCTGATTTTCCAAAGATCAACTCCAGACTGAGATGAAATTAACCTATCAACTACCTGATCCATTGACATTTCAAGAGAAAAAATGCCAACTGGTAACTTTTGATTAACGGCCACATTTCTGGCAAAGTCTAGAGCCAGAGCTGATTTTCCCATTGAGGGACGGGCAGCCAGAATCACTAAGTCTGTTTTTTGAAGTCCAGAGAGCATGCTATCCAAGTCAATAAAGCCAGTTGGAACTCCCCTAGGACCGCCTTCGTGCTTGGACAGTCTATCAATCCTTTCAAAGGCTTCTTCTAAGCTCCCTTTAATAGAAAGGAATTTCTGAGTTAAAGATTTCTGGGTAATGCTAAAGATTGTTCTCTCGGCCTGATCAAGAAGGATCTCGGTATCTTCAGATTCGTTATATCCCATCCGACTAATGTCATGACTGGCATCAATCAAATCCCTTAAAATTCTTTTTCTTTGAATAATTTTGGCATAACTGGCTACGTGAGCTGCTGTTGCTACTGAATTAACCAGCTGGGTCAAGTAAGCATTGCTGCCAATTTTCTCAAACTGATCCTTTTCTTTCAAGCGGCTAGAGATAGACAGCATATCAATGGGATCGTTCTTCTCAAAAAGATCCATCATTGCCTGATAAATTTGCTGATGATCAGGCTTATAAAAATCTTTAGGTTTTAAAAAATCAACCACCTTGAGAATGGCGTTCTTATCAATTAAAAGACAGCCTAGAGCTGATTGTTCGGCCTCTATATTCTGCGGAGGAAGTTTTTCAGGAATTGTTTCTGCCATGTTATTTCCTTTACTCTAACAAAAACCAAAGGGGGGAGCAATCCCTTAACTTTAAGAGATATTAAGAGTTTAATAACAAGATCAAATACCGAAAAGGAGCTAAGCTCCTTTTTTTGAAAGGTGACTGTCACCTTTCATAACCCGAACAAATTTACGAACAAATCTGACAAATGGCGTAATTTTGCAGATTTTTGAAAAAATATGCTTAGCCCCAATTCAATTAGACATGCGATATCCAACTTTCTTCTTAATTTATGTAAAGGAGCTTAGCTCCTTTTCGATTTTTAATTGAATCATGACAGGGTTTTGTATTCTTTAAATCTTTTTATGCTTTGGTCCGATCTCAGTATCTTCCACCTGCCAGCCAAGGTTTTCTATCTTCTTTCTAATACGGTCTGCTGACTGCCATTGTCTTCCTTTTCTCAAAGCTTCTCTTTTTTCAATTAAATCTAAAACCTGTTTTGAAGCTGTTTCTGCCCTTACCTCTTTTAAATTAAAACCGAAAACCTTGTCAAAATCAGCTAGCAGACGATATTTTTCTTTATCGGAGAGCTCCTTGTTCTTGAGCATTTTCCAGGTTAACCCTAAAGCTTGAGAAATATTTAGGTCATTACCAACAGCTTTTTTAAAACTTTGGCGATATTTATCAATAACTGCTTTTCTTAATTTTCCTTTTGCGTTCTTTAATTCTAGGGCTTTACCGTAAAGATTTTTAAGAGCTGTTTCAGAAGCTTCTAGCCCTTTCCAGGTAAAATTTATGCCCTGGCGGTAATTGGAGGTCAGGATTAAATATCTTAAAGAAAGGGGGTTAAAGCCCTTAGAGACTAAATCAGTGATTAAAACATTATTACCCAAACTCTTTGACATCTTTTCTCCCTCTAAGGTCAGCCATTCGTTATGAAGCCAGTAATTGGCAGTTTGCTTGCCGAAAGCGCCATAACTTTGAGCAATTTCATTAGTATGATGAACCGGAATATGCTCTTTGCCGCCAGTATGAATATCAAATCTCTTACCCAGATATTTAACAGACATGGCTGTGCATTCAATATGCCAACCTGGATAGCCTTTGCCCCAAGGACTATCCCAAAGCATAATATGGTCCGGCTGATTAGTCACCCATAAAAGAAAATCCCAGGGCTTTTTTTTCTCAGGGTCTATTTCAACTCTAGAGCCCGAAACCTGTTTTTTTAAGTTAAGCTTGGCAAAGCTAGCGTAACCAGGAAACTTTGAAGTATCAAAAACCAAGCCTGTTTTGGTCAAATAAGCAAAACTATTCTTTTCTATCTTTTTAGCTAAATCAATTTGCTCTTGAATATGATCGGTAGCTCGGCAAAGAATATTGGGTCGGTTAATATTAAGCAAATCCAGGCTATTTAAAAACTGCTGGGTATATTTTTCAGCTATCTGCCAGACCGTCAGACCTTCTCTTTTAGCTCCTTTTTCCATTTTGTCTTCCCCGAAGTCCTGGTCAGAAGTCATATGGCCAACATCAGTAATGTTCATTACCCACTTTGTTTTATAGCCAGAATATTTTAAAAACCTGACTAAAACATCCCATTGAACATAGCAATACATATGACCAATGTGCTGATTCCAGTAAACAGTTGGACCGCAGGAATAAATACCAACTAAGCCTTTTTTAATGGGCTTGAAGTCCTGTATTTTTCTAGTAAGGGTATTATAAAATTTAATCATTTATTTATTTTAGCACAAATTAGTTTAAATAAAATCCTCTCGTCTTGACATTCACAATAATCCTTATTATAATATTTATAGTTCAAAATTTACTGCAAGGAGGCAGAAAATGAAACAAGAAGGTTTTCGGATCAAGTTTGTAAACGGGCTTTGGCTGGGCATCCAACTTATCGGTGCCTTCATCGCGGTAATCCTGCTCTGGGCAATCATCGCTGTATTGTATCTCCCAGAGGTTTTAATTGCCCTTATTATCGCACTGATAAGGGACAAGTGGCGGATGTGGTTATATCCGTTACTGAGAAAAACTACTGAAGCAATACTGGAAGCCAGCCCTTGAAAACTTCCCACCCAACGAAAAGAGCCCGTGCAAACGGAGCTCTTTTTTGTTTCAACTAAACGACTTTGCTCTTTTAATCACTCCATGTTAAATTAAATGAATGAAAGAAAACTTATTGCAGTTTGCAAAGTTCTTTTTAGTCGGCAGCTTAAACTTTTTAATTGACTTGGGTATTCTCTTTTTACTGATCTCTGCTTCCGGAATAGATAAAGGATGGCAATATTCTGTTTTTAAGGGATTTTCTTTCTTTATTGCCACTGTAAATTCCTACTTCCTGAATAAAGCTTGGACTTTTGAATCGAAAAAAAGAAAGTTTAGTTTGTTTCTATTAATAAGTATTATTGGATTTTTTATTAATGTCGGAGTTGCATCCTTAGTAGTTAATTCTATCAGCCCCTGGCTCGGACTTAGCTCTAAAACTTGGGCTATTATCGGAGCTATAAAGGGAAGTTTTATCGGACTCTTTTGGAACTTTCTTGGTTATAAACTTATAGTTTTTAAAGAAAATGTCTAAAGTCTTTTACAGGAAATATCGACCCAAGCTTTTTGCTGAAATCATTGCCCAAGAGCACATTGTCAAAACTCTGACTAATGCTTTGAGTTTAGACATTCTTTCTCAGGGCTATTTATTTTCCGGCCCCAGAGGTAGCGGTAAAACCACTATTGCCAGACTTTTTGCCAAATCCTTAAACTGTACCGGCAGGAAAAAGGAGGAATTTGAGCCCTGTAATAAATGCTCGAGCTGTTTGGAAATTAACGACAGCAGGAGTATTGATTTGATTGAAATTGACGCTGCTTCCCATCGAGGCATTGATGAAATTAGAGAGCTAAAAGAAGGAATTAAATTTGCCCCAGCTAAGTCAAAATACAAAGTCTTTATTATTGATGAAAGTCACCAGCTTACCAAAGAAGCTTCAAATGCGCTTTTAAAAACTCTTGAAGAGCCGCCCGACCACGCCATCTTTATCCTGGCAACAACTGAAATTCACAAAATGATCCCGACCATTATTTCTAGATGTCAAAGATTTGACTTTAAAAGGCTGAAAATGGCCGAAGTCATCAAGAGGCTGGAAATTGTAGCCAAAAAAGAAAAGCTTCAGATAGAAAAGCCAGCCTTGGAACTGATTGCTCTGAGTTCCGGAGGATCTTTAAGAGATGCAGAAACCATTCTTGACCAATCAGCTACCTTTTGCTCAAAAGACAAGATCACTTTAAAAGACTTGAGAGAACTGCTGGGAATTGTAGGGCTGCAAAAAGCAGCTGAACTGGTTGATGCTTTATTGGCTAAAGATGCCAAAGCTGCTATTAGTCTTTTAGGACAGATTTTCGAAGAAGGCAATGACCTGATCCAGTTTGTGTCTGAAGTTATTAATTATCTTCATGCCAGCTTAATGTTTAAGATTGGCGGCAAAGACTTGCACAATCCTTTGACCGACGGCTTATCTGACGAAGAGTTTGGAAAATTAAAAAACCAGACTGATAAGTTTCAGGAAGAGGATTTAAGAAAGCTTTTGGATCTTTTCCTTGATGCCCAGAACAGAATGAAATCTTCGCCCATCTTGCAGCTTCCTTTGGAATTGGCTATTGCTGAGTACTGTGGAATTTAAATATTGCGGGGTCGTCTAATGGTAGGACATCACCCTTTGAAGGTGACTATCTTGGTTCGAATCCAAGCCCCGCAGCAAGTTTGAACGCTCGTGAGCAACAAGAGCCGCATTGAACGGCTTTTTAAGTTCAAAAGTGAACTTTCTGCCCTGTAATTTGGAGTTCTGAAGTAAGAAATTAAGAAACGCCCTTTTCTCCATTGGTTCAGAACTTTTGAATATCTTATAAGCCCTTTTAGCAAGGCTTAAAATCATAGCAACCGTAATGTAATACTCATTATCAGCCTTGTGGTGCTTTGCCATCTCGGTATTTATCAGAGATTGTTTTATCTGATATTCATTTAATTTTTTATCATAATCTTCTTTGGTTATTTCTTCGTCAGCCAATCTATCAAGTAAGTTGCTTTTTCTCTTTTCATATTTATCATAATCTCCCCGTAGGCTTTCCATTGAAGCCTCAAAGAACTTATCTTTCGCTTCGTCAGTCTGCTTCAAACCCGCTATTAAACGGCATTTGCCCGTCTGTGAGCCTTATATGCCTCAAAACGCTATAGACTGGCTCTAATAGCCTTTCTTCGTTGATATAGAGCCTTTTGGTATGTGCTTTTTTGAAATTGGTGCAACTGTAATAATTATATTTATGTTTTGATGTTTCCGCCGTAATGGTGCAACCGCAATCGGCACACTTTATTAAACCCCTGAAGGCGAAAGGTTTACAGGCGTATCTAAACGGCTTTTTATCGTAGCCCTTAAAAACTTCCTGCACTCTGTCAAATAACTGCCTTGATATTAAGGGTTGGTGTTACTGACGCATCCCCGACGACTGCAGAACTACTATGACCTGTGGATTGACTGCGCGGGCAACGAATATTCTTTTAATGCTGACTGCTTTTTCTCGGGCGTGCTCTTTTTCTCCTTTGACTCTGGCTACATCGAGTTTGAAACGGGCTGGTTTGGCGATAAGAATTCGCACTGTGGCTCGGCGTCTGGGTTTCTCCCGCAGTAATAAGTAGAGCCTTGAAAACTTGGACACTTAAACTTTTTAATATTTTAAAGTCTTGCGTCCGCCACAAAAAAGGGGTTATTCGCATCTCGCGGATAACCCCTTCTTCTTTTTTAAAATGATATATATTTCAAACCAAACTTTCTTTTGTTATACTAAAAATGAGCCTAGGCAAATGGACTATCATTCGCCAAAACTTCGGAATAGCTGTAAAGCCGTATGCTTTACGGTTTACATAAAGGAGAAGTCAACTCTAAACTCGCAGGAATTGAGTGGGCGAAATCCAATCTCGACCCTCAATGGATATCGTTAATAAACTTTTGCTGGCAAGAACGTCTGGATATTTCTATCTCTGTGAATCAACCTGCTAATCCTGAAGTTTTTGCTCACTCTCTGAAATTTGTCAGATATGCAGTTGGGAAAGGAGAGAGTTATCAAATAGTTTAAGTAAGTCGTCTCCAGCAACCAATGTTAGATCAGGCCGAGATGGGTTAGCAAAAAACCCAAATCTTCCTTTGAAACATTGGTTCTAGACCAAGGAACACTGCAAAGAAATATCGCCTTTTTATTAAGGCGGTTTTTAATCAGCGTTGCTAAATTATTGAAGTATTGCCTTGTATCGCGAATCTTGACTACTGTATTATAATGTGTATTAATATTAATAATATCGGGATTATGCTCGATAGTCTCTCCGCGGAGTTTCGCGGGAAAGTTGTACCTTGAAACTTGAAAGGAGTTTCTCATGGAAACAAGAAAAATTGCGGTTGCTTGTTTTATCGGTGGCGCCAGCTTTTGCATAATGGCGCTCATATTCACGCCAAGCTATTGGTGGCTTGGCTTCATCGCTGGACTCGCTGGCGGATATGTTAGTTATGAGTTCCGCGAAATTTGCTGGGCGATTCCCATTGCTTTTCTGCGCACTCTCGGGAGAAAGAGTGCAGATATGTGGAAGAACATGATCGTTTTAGTAAGGGAATGGTTTCTCAGGCCACATCCATTTTTATACTTCGGTATGCTTTGTGCTCTGCCCCTTATCATTGCAATTGCTATAGACGTATCGGCATTACCAACAAGTATGGGAGAGATGAGAATAATAATCACAGAAACCTTACTGCTCATCTTGTGCTATTGTTTAACAGTCATAGCTTTTAGTGGCCTTTTTGTTCTTCTTGCTTGTATTGGCGCAATGCTTGTAGACCATCGTTGTTGGGATTATTTGGGACAGCTCCACGACTGCGAAGAAGTTCCCCTTACCTATGTCAATGCCGCAAAATGGATTCTGCAAGGAACTTTCAGAGTAATAAAATTCCTTCTGTGGGATTTGTGGATGTATCTTGCTATTATTGTAGGGGAGATACTCCGTTTTTCAGTCCAATTCGCCTGGCACCTATTCAGGCTAATTCATTCACATAAGCGAATACTCTGTGCGATTGACGGAACGCTTGGCGGCACAATATGCTACATCTGGCTTGTCCAGACATCCACATCTTTCGTTCAGCAAGCATTGCTCGTAATATTTGGCGGATTTCTCGGTGCCGCAATTGGCGTGGTGAACTGGGAGATCGTTTCCAAAAGAATTTTTCATGTGTCGGTTAACGGCACTATGGCGTAATAACGCCTCAACCTGACTGGCGGCTCGACAGATGATTAACATCTTCAGCCGCCAGTTTTTAATAATCCTAAATAATCTATATTAAATAGATTCAATATTACCTCATAACTAAACCCCCAGCTATAACTATTGACTAATTTTTAATTTTGTTCTAACATTCAAATTAGAAACTTCAAGGGCAAAGGAGGATGTCATGCTGATTGCCAATCCTAGCTCAAGAAGTTTCAGCCCAGGACGGGCATGGCCGTATCACCCTGATGACCCGGTGCAAATGGTGCTGAAACTTCCTAGACCCTGAGCAGTCCCTAATATTTACTTGGGACTGCTCAAGATAATTCCAAGACTCGGAAAAAATATCCGAGTTTTGTTTTTGAATCAAGTAAATTAATATAGCAGCTAGTAAGTTGTTCCCGAGGTGCCAGAATATCATTTATGCTATAATAGCTAACAAGCTGGTATATCAATATAATGAAAAAAATCTATGAAATATACTGGATTAACCCTAGAACAAACAAAAGAACTTCGAATTCAATACGGCAGGAATGTTTTACCCGAAGAAAAAAAAGCTACGGCCTTAAAGATTTTTCTGGCCCAGTTTTCTAATCCCTTGATCTTTCTGCTCTTGTTTGCCGGCTTAATTTCTGTATTCTCTAGAGAATATTTTGAAATAATTTTCATTTTCTCAGTTCTACTTTTGAACTCTTTATTTGGTTTTTTCCAAGAATATAAGGCCCAAAAAACTCTGTTAGCTTTAAAAAAGCTTATTAAGCCTTTTATTCGGGTAGAACGAGATAGTCAGCGCCAAGAAATACCAGTTTCAGAACTGGTTCCTGGCGATATTGTTTTTCTTGCTACTGGAGATAAGGTCCCAGCTGACGGCATTGTTTTAGAAGCTGTTTCTTTCTTTATTAATGAAGCTGTTTTAACTGGTGAAAGCGAGCCTTTGGAAAAAAACTCAGATCAAGATGTCTTCATGGGCACAATCGTAGCTGGCGGTCGGGCTGTTATTAAAGTAACTAGTACGGGACTGAATACAAAAATGGGGAAAATCGCCCTATCTTTAAAGGAAACTTCCCAGCCCTTAACTACTTTGCAATTAAGGCTAAAAAAGTTTACCAAAGGAATCACTTATCTTTCTATAGCCCTTTCTTTGCTGATTCTAATTTCTGGAGTAATCGTTGGCAAAGATTTTTGGCAAATGCTTCAGACTTCGTCAGTAATTATGGTAGCTATTATCCCTGAGGCTTTAATTATTGTCACTACAATAATTTTAGTGATTGCCATGCAAAAAACCCTAAAGAAAAAAGCTTTAATCAGAAAGCTTTTGGCGGTAGAAACTTTGGGATCAGTGACTGTCATCTGCACTGATAAAACTGGCACCCTGACTCATGGAGAAATGAGGGTTGATAAAACAGATTTTCAAAACAAGGAAAATGGCTTTTTAGTAATGTCTCTATGTAATAACTTTTCTGACCCGACTGAAACTGCCCTTTGGCAATATTTAAGAGATCAAAAAGATTTTGACCCCCAGGAAGCTGTTGATAAATACCAACGGTTAGCTGAAATTACTTTCAGCAGCAATTATAAATTTATGGCAACGATTAATGCCGTTAATCCTCTGCCGGTTGGGAATTTACTTTTGGTTAAGGGCGCCCCGGAAACCATTATGAACATGACCGACTTACCCGATAACCAGCGTCAAGAAATTCTAGCAAGAATGGATGAATGGGCTAGCCAAGGCTTAAAAATATTAGGTTTAGGTTTTAAAAAAGTTAATATTGATAAGATTAGTATTAAAAAAATGCCTCAACTTAAATGGGGCGGTATGATCGGGCTTTGGGATCCGCCTCGCCAGGAGGTTAAAGAAGCTCTTTTAATTGCCAGGCAGGCTGGCATCACAGTAAAAGTAGTTACTGGAGATTATCGTGGCACGGCCGAAAAAATTATGGAACATTTAGGAATGAAAATCTTTTCAGACCAAGCCCTGGAAGGCAAACAACTTAAAGAGCTTAATGACGACCAACTTAAAGCCGTGATTGGTAACATACTTTTATTTTCTCGAGTAACCCCAGACCAAAAATTAAGAATCGTCAGAATTCTCCAAGAACAAGGGGAAGTCGTGGCCATGACTGGCGATGGCGTTAATGATGCTCTTGCCTTGAAAAAATCAAATATCGGCATTGTCGTTAACGAAGCTTCCGAAGTTGCCAAAGAAACAGCTGATTTAATTCTTTTAGACAGCAACTTTAAAACCATTGTCTCGGCTATTGAGGAGGGAAGAGTTGTTTTTGAAAATCTAAAAAAGGTCATTTTTTTCATGTTGTCTGATTCTTTTGCTGAAATATTCCTGATCTTAGGATCAATTATTATGGGCTGGCCAATGCCTTTAACTATTGTTCAAATTCTTTGGATCCATTTATTATGCGACGGCCCGGAAGACATTGTCCTTGGTTTTGAGCCCATGGAAAAAGAAGTCATGGCCGAGGGCCCTAAAAGCGTTAACGAACCGATTTTAAATAGATTCGGAATTTCTCTTATATTCCTAATATCTTTCCTTTCCGGAGGTTTTGCTTTAGGATTATTTTGGTATTTTGGCCTTCATCTCAATATGCTTAATCTGGGAAGAACCATGGCCTTCATGGCTATTTCTTTTGATTCGGTCTTATACATCTTTTCCTGTCGGACTTTTAGAAAACCTTTTTGGAGATATGAAAACTTCTGGAAGAATAAATGGCTGTTTTTGGCCGTGATTTCTAGTTTAGTCTTGCAAATTACCATTACCTATATTCCCATAACCCAAAAGCTGTTGGGGATTGTTCCTTTGCACTTAGATCACTGGGCTTTACTCTTGGCTTCAGCGGCTATTGCCATTATTATCATTGAACTCACTAAGACAAATTTAAGAAGAAAAAAGTATCGATAAAGACGTTGAGATTGTTTGCTGAAAAAGCTTTGAATGAAATCTTTCAAAATCACGCCATTTGTCAAATTTGTTCCTAAGTTTGTTCGGGGGAGAAAAGGTGACAGTCACCTTGCAACCTTGCAAATGAAATGAGTAAGCTCGATTCTAACGAAATAAACAAGTTTGATTCTCGCTTTACTCGAAATGAACAAGCTCGATTCTAATGAAATAAACAAGTTTGATTCTCGCTTTACTCGAAATGAGCAAGCTCGATTCTAATGAAATAAAAAGAGCTCTTCGCTTGTATTAATACTATGAGGCAGATTGTGTTTATTCAAAAAGATGAAGAAATTGCAAAATTAATCCAATCTGGAAAAATTGAGCTTTTCGGCATTTTAATTGAAAGATACGAAGAAAAAATTAAAAGGTACTCCAGAAAATTCTTATCAGATCAAGAAGATATTAATGACGTAGTTCAAAACATCTTTATTAAAACCTACGTTAATATCCAAAGTTTTGATTCAAAAAGAAAATTCTCTTCCTGGCTTTACCGAATCGCTCACAATGAACTGATCAACGCCTTAAAAAAGAAAAAACCTTTGTTTCTTTTTGGCCTTGATGCGCTTTTCCCCCATAGTTTTTCAGACAATACTTTAAAAGAAGAAATAGACAAAAAAGACATAAAAACCATGATTGAAGCTTGTTTAAATAAGCTTGATCTAAAATATAAAGAACCATTAATCCTTTTCTATCTTGAAGAACTCAGCTATGAAGAAATTGCTGATATTATGCAAATCCCAGTTTCAACCGTAGGCATCAGACTAAAAAGAGGAAAGAAATTAATGGCGGAAGTCTTTAAAAAGTCAAACTATAGCCTATAACGGGCAGGATGCCCGATATATCAGTTCTATATTAACTGCTATGAACCAAGAACAAAATAAAGAATCAATAAAGCAAAACTTACTGGATAAGATAAAAAGGGGAGAAATTAAGATACTCCCCAGATCTCACTTTGTCTTGAAAGCAATTTTAATAATTACGGGAATAATCATTACTTTTGGGGCAACTTTATATATTATAAGCTTTATGCTTTTTGCTTTTAGAAAATCTCCTCTGCAATTTTTGCCTGAATTCGGTTTTGGAGGATTAAGAATGCTTTTCGGAGCTTTTCCGTGGACCCTAATTATAATTGCCATTGTTTTCATCGCTATTTTAGAAACACTAGTAAAGAGATATTCCTTTGCCTATCGAAATCCTCTCCTATATTCAGCTTTAGCCATTATCGGATTAGTCATAACTATAAGTTTTATTGTTGGTCAAACACCTTTGCATAAAAGAATGTTCCAACAAGTCCAGGCAGGACGCATGCCCTTTGCTAGACCCCTTTACAGAGATCTTGATTTTGGCAGGCCTGAAAATGTACTATACGGAATTGTTCTGGAAACTTCTGAAAATAATTTCACTTTTGAAACTCCTGAAGGAAAAATCCTGACCGTGAACATAGTTCCCGGAACTATTTCCCCAAGACAAAGGGAAATCGAAAAAGGAGATTATATTATGGTTATTGGAAAAATAAAAGATGGTATTATTAAGGCTGACGGCATTAAAAAATTGCCTGAAAATTTCCCTAAAGATTTTGAATATAGGCCTAATTTCTCTCCAAAACCAATAATGTTTTTAAAAAAATGAAACAAAAACCTTTCCTAGTTGTAGTAATTAGTGAAAGGTCGGTAAAAATTAAAATATAAAATAACATATGAAAAATAAAACAAAAGCCCTGATGGCTTTAACGGCAATAGTTGGCGCTCTAGCCATGGCTGGAATTTCCAGCATTGGTATCGTCAAGGCTCAGTCAACCAATGGTAATTTTCCACCCGTTATCCAAAAACTGGTAGAAAAATTTAACCTTGATACTGTCCAAGTTCAGCAAGTTCTAGATGAAAATAGACAGGAGAAACAAGCTCAAAATCAAGTCAGGTATAATGAAATACTGGATAAAGCCATTGCAGAAGGAAAAATCACTGAAGACCAAAAAATCTTAATTTTGGCAAAACAAGAAGAACTGAAACAAAAAATGGATTCCTTAAAAGACCTTTCTCGAGAAGAAAAACAGGCTGAAATGGAAAAGATTATGGATGACATGAAAATATGGAGACAAGACAATAATATTAACTTTGGATTTATGGGAAGGGGATTCATAGGTGATATGTCACATCTAGGATTTAAAGGTCCAGGCAATAAAGGTTTTTGGCCAAAACAATAAGAAAAATGATATCTTCCAGATCTTAAAAGGAGGTTTCAGACTCTCTATTTCTAAAAAAGGAATAGAGGCCTGAGCCTTTCTTTAATTTAAAAATAAAAGTAGAAATATGTTTCAAAAAATAAAGATCTTCGCATTAGGGCACAAAGCCATCTCTGGTTTTATTTTTGCTGCAATCATTATTATCAGTTATTTCGGAATAAGATCAATAACGTCGTCCGGAGACTCAACTCGTTATGCCTTAGCTCAAGTAGAAAAAGGAACTATTATTACTTCGGTTTCCGGAACCGGCCAAGTTTCTGCCCTAAATCAGTTAGATGTCAAACCTAAAGTAAGCGGAGAAATTACCGCTATCTATATAACTCAAGGGCAAGAAGTTGCTTCCGGAGCCCTGATCGCTAAAATAGATACCAGCGAAGCAGAACGGAATCTCTATGATGCCCGAACAAATCTGGAAACAGCAAAACTTGAACTGGACAAGCTTTATGACCCAGTAGATGAATTATCTCTTCTCCAGGCTGAAAATTCTTTAAATCAGGCCTATCAATCAAAGAAAAATTCTGAAGACTCTCTGGAAAAAGATTACGAAGACGGCCTTAACACAGTCGCCAATACTTTTCTTCAACTCCCGGCCTTAATGGCGGGCTTAGATGACATGATTTTTAGCACCAGTTTAAATGTTGGCCAATGGAACATTGATTTTTATGCAGATTCCACTAAAAACTATGACGAAAAAGTAATTGCATATAAACAAGACGCTTATGACAGTTATCGAGCCGCTCGAACTGCTTATGATAAGAATTTCGCTGATTACAAGTCTGTCAGCCGGTTTTCTGACAAGGCGACCATTGAATCTCTAACCAATCAAACTTATAATACTGTGAAAGATATCTCCCAGGCCGTCAAGGATACCAATAATCTGGTTCAATTCTATCAGGACAAACTCATCGAGCATGGCTTAAGACCTGCCTCGCTTTCCAACACCCACCTTTCAAGCTTAAACAGCTATACTAGTACAACTAATAGCAATCTTTTAAGCTTATTGTCGACTCAAAGAGTTATTGAAGATTCTAAAAATGCCATCTTAAACGCCGAACAATCTATTAAAGAAAAAACTTTGTCTCTAGAGAAGATGAAAGAGGGACCGGACGATCTTGATGTCAGGGCAAAGAAAATCTCTATTCAGCAAAAAGAAGACGCCTTAACTGCGGCCAACGAAACTTTTAATAATCATTATGTCCGCGTTCCTTTTAACGGTGTTATCGCCGCGGTTTTAGCCAAAAAAGGGGATTCTGCCTCGTCCGGAAACTCTTTGGCAACTATTGTCACTAAACAAAGAATTGCTGAAGTTTCGTTCAATGAAATTGATGTTGCTAAAATCAAAACCGGTCAAAAAGCCAGCTTGACTTTTGACGCTATTGAAGATTTAAGCCTTAGCGGTAAAGTTATTGAAGTTGATGCCATCGGCACCGTCAATCAAGGAATTGTTGCCTATAACGTTAAAATTAGCTTTGACACTCAAGATGAAAGGATTAAACCGGGAATGAGCGCTTCGGTTAATATTATTATTGATGTTAAAACAGACGTTTTAATGGTGCCCAATGCTGGCGTCAAATACCAAGATGATTCATATTATGTTCAGATGCCAACAGATCAAACCGCAAAAAGTCTATCAACTGCTTCAGTAGGCATAATTCTATCAGAAACGCCCAAAAACCAACCAATAGAGATTGGCTCAGCCAACGACGACTACACCCAGATAATTTCTGGCCTGCAAGAAGGAGATATTATTATCACCGGCAAAATCGCTTCGGGTACAACTAGCTCTGCGCCTACTACCTCTAATAGGGTTCAAACGGATGGCGGTTTTAGAATGCCGGGATTTTAAATCTTAGACAGAAATGATTGAATGTAAAAATATCAGTAAAATTTATAAAACCGAAGCTGGAGAAACCCAGGCCTTAAAAAACATTTCTTTTGCCATTAAAGACGGAGAATTTGTAGCTATTATTGGGCCGTCTGGTTCGGGCAAGTCAACTTTAATGCATATTTTAGGCTGCTTAGATACGCCTAGCAGCGGTGATTATTTTTTAAATGGTCGGGATGTGGCCAAGCTTTCCGACGATCAATTAGCTAATGTCCGTCGAGACAAAATTGGTTTTGTTTTCCAATCCTATAATCTTTTGCCTCGAACCACAGTCTTGAAGAACGTAATTTTACCCTTAGTCTATGCCGGCTTTCCTAAAGATAAAAGAGAAAATTTAGCGCGTGCCTCTCTTCAAAATGCTGGCTTGGAAGATGAGCTATTCCATCATCTTTCCAATCAATTGTCAGGCGGACAAATGCAAAGAGTAGCCATAGCTAGAGCCCTAGTTAATGATCCAGCTTTAATACTAGCTGATGAGCCGACTGGAAATTTAGATAGTAAAACCGGAGAAGTTGTTCTGCAAACTTTCCAAAAACTACACGAGCAAGGCAGAACCATTATTCTAATCACTCATGAAAAATACATTGCTAACCACGCTAAAAGAGTCATTGCTATCAAAGATGGCCAGATTATTGAAGACAGTATTGGTAATTGGACTAAAGAAAAAATAACTCGGGAAATTAAAGAATAGCCATGACTATTGGAGATTTATTTGAAGAAACATATTCTGCTCTGCTTTTAAATAAAACTCGTTCGGGTTTGACGGTTCTTGGAATTGTTATTGGTATCGGATCAGTTATTGCTATGGTTTCCATTGGTCAAGGCGCCACTGGTTCAATCCAAGCTAATATTCAGTCATTAGGATCTAATTTGCTTATAGTCTCTCCTGGAGCCCAAAGGGGGATTGGTTATCAGGCTAGTAGTGGACGGGGCTCGGCCCAAACAATGACTTCAGCTGACGCTATTGCCATTGCAAACGAAATTAGTCTAGTTAAAGCAGTCGCTCCGGAACTAGCTGGCCGCTACCAAGTAACAGCTAAAGGAACTAACACCAATACTCAAATTGTCGGCACAACTTCGGATTATACAGAAGTAAGGAATATTCAAATTGCTGAAGGCAGTTTTATCACCGAGCAAAGCCTGCAAAACTTATCCAAGATAGCAGTTTTAGGACCTTCAACGCGCGACGACTTATTCGGAGAAAATACTACTAATGCTGTAGGAAATAAAATTCGCATTAAGGGCATAGAATTTAAGGTTGTCGGTATAACCGAATCAAAGGGCGGTTCTGGTTTTAGTAACCAAGACGATATTATCTTTATCCCTCTTTCTACCGCTCAACGCTTTTTAGCGGGCAAAGATTATTTAACTAGCGCTTATATCGAAGCAGCTAGTCAAGAATCCATGACCGCAGTCCAAGAAGAAATCACTTTCTTGCTTTTGGAACGACATCATATCACTGATCCGACCTTGGCTGATTTCAGCATTATGAATCAGGCTGACATAGTTGCCAGCGCTTCATCAATTACTCAAACTCTGACAATCTTACTTGGTTCAATAGCAGGTATTTCTTTATTGGTCGGGGGTATTGGCATTATGAATATGATGCTAACAACGGTCACAGAAAGAACCAGAGAAATCGGCTTAAGAAAAGCTCTTGGCGCCCAAAAAAAAGATGTTAATATGCAGTTTTTGGCTGAAGCAGTTCTTTTAACTTTTATCGGCGGGATATTCGGAATCTTGCTGGGCTGGCTGGCATCAATCCTAGTTTCTCATTTCGGATCTATTACCACTAAAATTTCTTCTGGTTCGATTCTTTTAGCTTTCGTATTTTCAGCTGCTATCGGTATTATCTTTGGTTATTATCCAGCCAAAAGAGCTGCCTCGCTGAAACCAATAGAAGCTCTAAGATATGAGTAACTATAAAAACATAAAATAAATAATAAATAAATTATGAAAAAAACATTATTGATATTTTCTCTAGCAATAGTTTTAATCGGCGGCGGAGCCTTTTATGGCGGCATTAAATACGAGCAAAGCAAACTGCCGGCTGGTTTCAGTCAAAGACTAGCTCAAATGAATGGATCTGTGCCCCAAGCTAATGTAACTGGAGGATTTAGAAATGGAGCTGCGGGTGTTAATTTTGTTTCCGGAGAAATTCTTTCGCAAGACGATAAAAGCATTACTATAAAAAGCCAGGATGGTGGTTCAAAGATTATTTTTCTCTCCGAAACAACAACTATTGATGCATTCACTAGCGGCTCTTTGGCTGATTTAGAAACCGGTAAAAGCGTAACCGTAAATGGGACAGCAAACCAAGATGGCAGCCTAACCGCCACATCAATTCAAATCAGGTCAGCGGGAATGAATATACCTTCAAGATAATAAATTGGTTCAAATCTATCTACTAATCAATAATTAAAGAGTTATTGCTAACTCCAGTTTTTGAATAGTTAATGCTAAATTAGCGATTTTTTGCTAAGATTAAAAAATGACAAATATAAGAGAAGAAGACATTTTTGACGTGGCTGTTATTGGCGGTGGACCGGCTGGTATGATAGCCGCAGGCCGGGCTGCTGAGCTTGGTGCTAGAACGATTCTTTTAGAAAAGAATGACACTTTAGGCAAAAAATTGCTTTTAACAGGAAAGGGCAGGTGCAATATCACTAATGCTGAGTTTAATTTGAAAAAGCTGGTAAAAAACTACGGTCAGAACGGCAAGTTTCTTTTCCATGCTTTTTCTATGTTCGGACCAGAACAAGTTATTGATTTTTTTAATCAGTTAGGATTAGAAATCAAAATTGAGAGGGGACAGAGAGTCTTCCCGATTAGCGACGGCTCAATTGATGTTTTAAGATCTCTGGTAAAGTATCTGGATAAAAGTAAGGCTAATATCACCTATGACGCCAAGGTTCTTAAAATTAAGCGCCAAGGTAGTAGAATTGAAAAGTTAATCTTGAAAAAGAAAGAAATTATTGCCAAAAACTATATCTTTTGCACTGGCGGCAAATCTTACGCCACAACAGGCTCAACCGGAGATGGCTTTGAATGGGCTAAAAAGCTCGGCCATAAAATAAAAGAGCTAGACCCTGCTCTAGTGCCAATTGCCTTAAAAGAAAGCTGGATTAAAGAGCTCCAGGGCTTGAGTTTAAAAAATGTTGAGATAAGCGTTATCCAAAAAAACAAAAAAGAATATAGTAAATTCGGAGAATGTTTATTCGCCCATTTTGGCATCACTGGCCCGATTATTTTAGATATTAGTAAGGTCGTTGGCAAACTTTTAAAGAAAGGAGGAGTCGATCTATTCCTTGATTTAAAACCAGCCCTAAACTTTGCCAAACTAGATCAAAGATTGCAAAGAGATTTTATTAAATACCAGAGAAAGTTGTTCAAAAATAGCTTGAATGATCTTTTGCCTCAAAAGCTGATTCCAGTCATTATTGATCTGTCTCAAATTGATCCTGAGAAAAAAACAAACAGCATCACCAAAAAAGAAAGGCAGGATTTAGCAAAACTATTAAAAGGATTAAAAATGACTGTTAAAGAACTTTTAGGGTTTGGGATAGCCATTGTCACTAGCGGGGGAATCTCTTTAGAAGAGATTGATCATAAAACCATGAAATCAAAACTAATTAACAATTTATATTTTGCCGGAGAAATCATTGACATTGATGGCCCAACCGGAGGATTTAATTTGCAGAATTGCTGGAGTACGGGCTATCTGGCCGGAGAAAGCGCTGCTAAAAATGTTCTATTTCGTAGAATATGAAAATATCTGTAATTGTTCCGGCCTATAACGAGGAAAAGAACATTAAACAATGCCTTGAATCTTTGGTTAATCAAGATTTTGACAAGAAAGAATATGAGATTATTCTGGTTAATAATAACTCTACTGATAAAACCAAGGAAATCGCTTTGGGCTTTAAGCAAATAAAGATTATTGACGAGCCAAAACAGGGTTATGGTCATGCTTTAATCCGCGGTTGCAAAGAAGCTCAAGGAAAAATCTTTGTTTTTACAGATGGGGATACTATTGTTCCTAAAAATTGGCTTGAAAATTATTGGCAAGCTTATCAGAATGAAAAAGTTGTCGGGGTTGGGGGACCGGGAAAATTCAGGCCAACCATTTGGCAAACAACTCTGTTGGTCGAACCATTTTTATACCTTGCCGGGTTAACTACTGGTCTAGTTTGTGGTTTTAATTTCTCAATCAGAAAAAAAACATATTTTGCCTTTGGTGGATTTGATCAAAATATAAACCTTAACGTCGACTCTTATTTACAAATAAAAGCTAAAGAACTTGGGAAAACTGTTTTCTTAAAAGATAATTTTGTGATTACTTCAAGCCGACGTTTTAGTAACCTAGCTAGTATAAGTTATATATTAAAAGGCCTCATTAATAATCTATGCTTAATCTTGTTTAAAAAGGTTTTATTCTACGAATTTGACAATATAAGAGAAAAATAGAGTCCCACGGGCAAGCCCGTGGGACTATTTTACGCTTCGTTCCGCTTAGAGCGAAACGACTTTTCAGAAGGAATTAATCCTTATCTTGTAATAAAAAAGCCGCTGAAATTCTAGCGGTTTTTTGATTTATTTATTACTCAGCCCTTCTAACATATTCTCCTGTCTCAGTATTGATCTCAATAATATCACCCTCGTTGATAAATAGGGGAGCGTTAATAATAGCTCCTGTTTCTAAAACCACTGTTTTCATGCCACCCTGGGCCCGATCTCCTTTGATTCCAGGAGGAGCTTCAGTAACTTTTAATTTAATTTTGATTGGCAAGCCAACACTAATAATCTTGTCTTCAAATAGAAAAGCATCGATTATTTCTCCAGCTTTTAGAAATTGGAATCCGGAACCAATTTGCTTTTGAGTTAAATCAAATCTTTTTGAAGCATCATCTGCCTCGCAAAAGAAAAATTTATCCTTGTGGTTGTAAAGAAATTTAGAAGGCAGTTTTTTAATATCAGCATCTTCAAAGTTATCGCTGGAATGAAAACTTTGTTCTATAACTTTGCCGGTAATCAAATTCTTCATTTTAATTTGGGCGATGCCTTCTCGCTGAGCTTTCTTCATGTGGTTAAAATCTAAAACCTCCCAGGGCTGACCGTCGTAAATAAATCTAACGCCTCTTCTTAAATCAAAATAACCCAACATAAATTATAGTATATAGTATCTTGTATTTAGTATAAAAATTATTGAAGAATTGCGCCGATGATTTCCCGATGACCTCTAAAAAAATCTTCAGCTGAAAGCGGTTTACCGCCTTCAAGCTGTAGCATCTCAATCACTAAAACGCCCTTTTTAGTTTGAACAGCCAGCTTTTTCTCGGCCTTGGTTAAAAAAACAAAACCTGGATTCAGTTTGGTTTCTTCTTTTTCTGTAACATAACCCTTTAAAATTTTCAAGATCTGACCCTTAAAAAGAGTAAAAGTGCCTGGCCAAGGATGATAAGCGCGAATTTGCCTTTCAATATATTCTGAGTTGTTTTGCCAATTTATTCGGCCATCTTGTTTTTTCAATTGAGGGCAGTAGGGCGTTGGCGATTGACCCTGGGATCGGGACACAATTTCTTCCTTAATCCATAAGGGAATAGTTTTAACTAAAAGTTGGGCTGCAAGCTGAGCTAGTTTTTCTGTTAGAGATATGGCAGTATCTTGAGATTCAATAGCCAGTTTTTCTTGAGCAACAATATCGCCATGATCTATTTTGTCCGTCATTTTAATAATCGTTACTCCTGTCTGTCCTTCACCGCTAAGAATAGCGCCTGGAATTGGCGATGCTCCTCGGTATTTTGGCAGCAAAGAGGGATGAACATTTAAACAATTGTATTGAAGGATATTCTGAGTTAGAAAAGGCGGGCCGTAGGCAGCGACAATAACCAGATCGGGATTAAGAGCTTTAAGATCTGGTTCAATGCTTTCAAGATCTTGGGGTTGCAATATTCTTATCTGATGCTCTAGGGCCAAAACCTTTACGGGTGGGGGAGTAATGACTTTATTTCTGCCCACTGGCTTGTTACCGGCCGTCACTACTAAAACCGGAGCATAACCGCTAACAATTAATGCTTCAAGAATTATAGTTGAAAATTTTGGAGTACCGAAAAAAACTATTTTCATTTTACGTTTCCGCGAAGGGAAAGGCTAAGCTTTGCTTACTTTGAAATTCGCCACTCAACTTCTTCTTCTTTGCCGACAAATTCCAGCCAGTCGCCATATTTAGTAACTACATACCATTTTTTCTTAGACTCTGACCAGATCAAAGGATCTCCCTGAAAATAAGGCTTTTTAACTATTTCTTTGGGTTTTAATCTGTCTAATTCCAACCACTTCTTAAAAACAGTTTCAATAGCATAATCCAGTTTTCTTGAATTAGCCCATTTAGCCACTTTATCAATAGCCGCCGTAGCTTTTTTAGACGATCCTGCCAAAACCAAAAGTTGTTTAGCTGGCCTGGTAAACCTTGAATAAATGATTTTTTTCTTTTTAGCGTCTTTTTTGATCTGATCTAAAGACAATCCCTTGCTGCAAAAGTAGTAGTTAACGATTTTTTGGATATCTGTTTCTTCTTTTTTCTTCTTTTTAGATATTTTTTTCATTTATACATTAATTATGAAATATATCTGTAGATTCTGAAAGAATCTTCATTTTACGTTTCCGCGAAGCGGAAAGGCTAAGCTTTGCTTATACATTGCTCGTAAATATGTCTGTAGATTCTGAAAGAATCTTCATTTTACGTTTCCGCGAAGCATTCGTTTATTAAGAATCAGCAATACGTCATGAGTAGTCGCCTTGCTTTGGGAAATTCTTAAAGCTATTTTTCTGATTTTTTAAACATCGTTCATATATGAGTTCAACATATAAATAATAGCTTTTATATTAGAAACAATTACAACAACAATACTGATTAAAAGAGCTATTACCATCAATATTCCTAAAATGCCGCCCAAAACAACACCAATACTAATTACAATCTCTTTAAAAGAAAGCTTGAATCTTTTTAATTCCGGTTCTGACTTTCTAATACTTATTTTCCTTTCTGGGGATTTGGTGAATGGCCTTGTCTCTGATTTTTTATCCATTTGTTTAATTATATTCTGATTTCTGCTACAATTCAATCATATGATCCTGCAATTAATTCAATATACAACATAACCCTATAATTAATCTAATAGGTAACGTGAGAAATAGAATTTTTATTGCCATAAACTTTCCTAAAAACATCAGAGAAAAGCTATACCGGACAAAAGATGAATACTTGGATCTGCCTTGCAAATGGACTAGAAGGGACAATCTTCATCTGACGCTTTTTTTCTTGGGAAATTTGAATGATGAAGAGGTTTTAACCACTTGTCGGGCAGTTGAAGAAATCGGCCAAAAACATTCTCCGTTTACTTTAGAACTGAATAATATTTCTTTTGGGCCGCCAAAGAAAATACCGCCAAGAATGGTTTGGGCCAATGGCTTGCCCTCAAAAGAGTTAACATCCTTAAAAAATGATCTGGAAAACTCTTTGTACGAAAAAGTGCCGGCAGAGATGAATGAAGAAAATCATCCTTTTTCTCCCCATGTCACTTTGGCCAGGATAAAAGAATGGCAGCTCAGGCAAATGGAAATAGAAGAAGTGCCATTAGTAGATAAAAATATTGATTTAAAAATCCCAGTCTCATCAATTGAGGTAATGGCTAGCGAGTTAAAGAAAGAAGGTCCTGAATATACTGTTTTGGCAAGCGTCGGTCTTTCGTTCACTTAAACCTCTTTTCGTATTTTAAAGGTTATTATAGACAGTCTATAAATTACGATACCTGTTAGTATTTTGGTTTTAACCCTTGTGAAAAGAAAAACTTGATATTATGAGAATACATTGGGTTTTCTTTTTTTTAGTTTTAACAAACCCTGTAATTAAGCCATGTAGTCTTATATCTCCATTTGACATTTATAGAATTTAATATTATAATAGAAATACTAAAATAGTATCTTGTCAATCTAAAAAGGAAGGAGTCAAAATGTACGAAGAATTGGTATCCAGGAATTTCCCGCTTCTCTCGAAAGAAGAGCAGGAAAACCTACGGCGAATCCGTGTCGGAATCGCCGGCTGTGGAATGGGATCTTTCATCGCCGAAGTATTATGCCGCGTCGGAGTTGAACGATTCCTGTTCGCTGATCCTGATTTAGTTGAAGTAGCAAACCTCAACCATCAGGCATATGGTGTTAAGGATGTCGGTGAAAACAAAGCTGTTGCTTTGTCAAACCACATTTTGAACATCAATCCAGAAGCAGTAATCGAGACATGGGCAGATTTTGTAACCCAGAATAATGCCCTTGATTTCGCTTCTCTAGTTAATGTGGTAATCGATTGTATCGATCCAATGCCCGGAATCGTAGTTTCACTTGCTCTGGCAAGGGTTTGCCGAGAGCAAAGAAAGTGGTTCCTTTATCCTATTGATATAGGATGGGGGGCTGCCATTTTCTCTTTTGATCCTAAGAAAGAAAATGTCTTTGAAAACCTTTTGGGAATTCCAGTCACTATGACCCTAAAGGAATTCGAAAAGATTCCTGCAATGGAACCACTGAATCACATCATGGAAAGTGTCAATATCCCTCCTTATCTCTACCCCATCTTGAAGCAGATGGAAACGGGAGAATTAAGGCACTATCCACAACCAATCATTGCCGCCTTCACAGCAGCAATGCTGGGAGTTTCCGCCATTATAAAAATGGTGAAAAATGAAACTCCACAGCTCGTCACGCAGTTTGATCCAGTCGAAAGGGGTAGCACTTAGGTGCTACCCTGTTTTTTTACAATATATTATAGATCCATGCGATTTGTTGACAACTTCTAATATTTTAAGATAAAATAATATATGAATCCTCTATATCATATGAGAAAAATACTAATATTTTTTCTTCAAGTAAAAATTGATGTCTTAAAATTTGCAGAACTCCATTAAAAATGGAGTTTTTTATTAATAGAAAAATAAAACTATGTCAAAAATAGGAAATATAATGCGAAAATTTATAACATCTAACCCTGATAGGGCGAATAAGTTTTTTGCATCGAGACCAGCAGAGTGGTGGGAAAAACAAGGAGAAAAAAAGGCATTAAACACTTTTCACGAAGTAGCAGAAAAAGTTTCGGCTTATAAGGATTTTTTAAAGAAAAATGGGGTTGAAAATCATGAAAAAATACAAACGATTGAAGATTTTAAAAAGTATGTGCCAGTTACAACTAAAGAAAATTATATCTTTCATTATGATTTGGATGAACGGCTTCTTGAACCATATTCAGATCTCTTTACGCTAGCAACTACTTCTGGCACAACTGGAGAACCGGTATTTTGGCCAAGGAACTCATTTCAAGACAAAATGATTTCTCTTTATTTTGAAATGATGGCAAGAAACATTTGGCAAACCCAAAAAAAATCCACTCTTATCATTGTTTGTTTCTCTTTGGGCAACTATATAGCAGGAGAACTAAATACTTGGTTCTGGAAAGATATTGCATTACGCAATAAAGGCTTATTAACTATAGCAACTCCCGGGTCTGATTTGGAAGGAACATTAGCAATTATCAAAAAGTTCATTAATAAGTATGATCAAATAATTTTTGGCGGATATCCTTATTTTTTCAAATTATTTTTAGATACTGGAGAAAAAGATGGGATAGATTGGAAAAAACATAATATTAAATTTTACTATGGCGGCGAGGGAATGTCCTATGATTTTCGACAAAATCTAATAAATAAATTTGCCAAAGAACCAAAAGAATTGAATAATATTGTTGATGTTTACGGAACAGCGGATGCAGGAGGAATAAGTTATGGTAATTGCCTGACAGCTTTAATACAAGATTTTATTGTCAGTAATAAAAACATTCAAGCAAAAATTTTGGGGAAAAAAAGAAATGTTGTAAGCTTAACACAGTTGAATACTTCTGCTTATTTTGTCGAAGAAGAAGATGAGAATTTAATTATTACTTTCAGAGGATCAATACCGTTAATAAGATACAATATTCGAGATATTGGCGGCATGATCTCATTCAAAAAGGTTTTAGAAATTTTTAAGGAAGAGGGCATAGACCTTCTGGGTGAGCTTAAAGAAAAAGCTCCCTATTTTAAACCATATGCGCAGCCATTCTTATTTGTAGAAGGGAGAGAAAGCTGTATTTCTTTAGACGGAGCAAATGTTTTTCCCATGACAATCCAAGATATAATTGATAAAAGCTCAAATTTTACTAACTTTAAGTTATCTAAAAAAACTGATGAGAATGGCGATTGGCGATTTTATATCTACTTAGAGTTAAAAAAAGATAAAAACATAACCCAAGAAGAAGAAATTAAGTTAAAAGAAGATTATAAGCACCTAATTTTGAATACGCTTTTAACACGGAACCATGATTTTAAACGGTCTTATGAAGATAATTCTGAACTTTGTATCCCAAGGATTGAAATTCGAAAATTTGGGCAGAATGAGTTTAAGTTATCAAAAAGTGGTAAGATGAAATTCATTATATAAGATATTTAATGGATATTCTTTTTATCTCAACAATACTCATAATTTTAATTGATTTCATAGGGATTTTATTAATCCTGTTGGTTTATTTTTCGAATAAAAAAAGCCAATTAAATCAACTTTTCTGTGTAATGACCTTTTTAGCATTACTTTGGATTACTTTTGCATTTATTTCAGACATTCCATCTCAGTTACCAAATTCTTTAATCTGGAATAGGCTTGTATATTTTATTTTATCCTTATTCTTTTTCACAACATTTCTTTTTTCGTTTTTATTCCCAAAAGAACAAAAAAGATATCTTGTTCTTGAAAAAATAATATTTTTTATTTCGGTTACCATCGCCCTTGTCTCGCTTTTCACGCCCTTGGTTATTAAAGATATAGAATCGAAAGATTGGGGAACAAACCTTATTTTGGGTAATTTTTTCCCGACTTTTGCCATGCTGGGAATAATCTGGTTATTATCTTTAATAATTCTCTTCATAAGATTTCTAAAGCTATCGTCAAAAGAAAAAATTCAGACACAATATTTTTTCTTTGGCTTTTCAATATTCTTCATAATGAATATTGTTTTTAACGTAGTTTTTCCTGCCATCCGGGGCAGTTATGAGTTTTATCAATTTGGAAATTTTTCCATTATTTTTTTCTTAGGCTACACTGCTTATGCGATAATAGCTAAACAGTTATTTGGAATTAAAATTATTTTGACAGAAACATTAATAGGAATAATTTTAGTAATTTTATTCTCTCAAATACTTACTGCTCAAACTTTATTATGGAGAATATCATATGGTATTATTTTAGCTCTCTTTTGCATTTTCGGTTATCTACTCATTAAAAGTGTTCTTAGCGAAATAGAACAACGCAAAACATTAGCAATATTAAACGAAAAACTTCAAATCGCTTATAAAGAGGTTGAAAAATTAAGCAGTGCAAAATCGGAATTCATTTCCATCGCTTCTCACCAAATCAGAACACCGTTGACTGCGATCAAGGGATACATTTCAATGATCCTTGAAGGTTATTATGGAAAATTAGTCGATAAAGTTAAAACGCCATTGGAAAATGTATATAATTCCAATGAAAAATTAATTAAATTAGTGAATGATCTTTTAAGCATTTCTCGGATTGAATCAGGAAAAGTAGAGCTTGAGCTAGAGGAATGTTTAATAGAAGAAATAGTCATGAGAGTGATTAATGATTTAAAGATTACAGCAGAAAAGAAAAAACTTTATTTAAAACTTGAAAAACCAACTGAGTCTCTTCCTAAAACCACGTTAGATAAAAATAAAATACGACAGGTTATTTTAAACTTAGTGGATAATGCCATAAAATACACACAAAAAGGAGGGATAATGGTTAATATTAAAACTATAGATTCCAAATTTCAAATTACAATAAAAGATACTGGAGGTGGAATGAGTAAAAAAGATTTAGCTAAGCTATTTGGAAGTTTTTCTCGGGGAGTGATCGGATCTCAATCTCATCCCGAAGGAGCTGGTCTTGGGTTATATATTGCTAAACACTTTGTTGAAATGCATTCGGGTAGAATTTGGGCAGAATCAGACGGCATTGATAAGGGTTCAACCTTTTTCATTGAACTTCCCATAAGATGAAAATACATTTTATCGGCATTGGCGGGATCGGGGTTTCGGCTCTGGCCAGCATTGGTCTTTCTCTTGCTTAAGATTTAAAATTTCCTGGTTTAAATTAAATCGGATCTTTTCTTTTTTTATATTTGTGTTATAATAAAACCAGTAAATTCAAAACTATTTTATAAAGGAGGTTAAGATGAAGTACAAGATTGTTCGTTGGATTTTGGAGTTGGCGACCAGGCTGATGAAAATTTACAAACCTAATATGGCGCCAATCAAGGTTCCAGAAAGATTTATACTAGCTCATCAACCACCTGTCGGGGCAATCCTTCAAGCTTTGATAAAGGCCTATCAAAAGGTCTTTAAAGAAGCTTCTTACTGGGTCGAAGACTGGAGCCAAGAAACTGTCCAGCAAAAACTAGAAATGGAAGTAGGGCGTAAAACCTCCTTTCTAGTCACTATGGCAGGAAACGAGAAAATGCCGGTGGTCGGTTTTGCTTGGGGTGAGATTCTGAATCCATATCAACTTGAAAATAGAATCTCAAAATCATTAGGAAAGTCGCCAACTGACTTTAATCAACTCACAAATCAGCTCTTGCGACGAAACGTCAATAGATTCGTTTACGCAGACGAGTTTGCTATTGTCGCCGGGTTCCGAAACGGCATCGAACCTATAAGGGGGCTGTTGCAGCCATGGCTGGAGTGGGCATGGCTCGAGAGACAAGTTATTTCTTGCCTTTTCTGGACAACACCTGCTTCACCCATTTACAAGCTTGGCTTATATATGGGTTTTGAACCAATCTTCCGAACCCAAGTTGAAGAAAAAGACATCGTTTTTATCTTCAACAAGGATTTCAGGCCGCTTCTAAAAATCTGTCAAAATCTGGACACAAGAAGAGGTATTAGGTTGATCATTGTCGTCGAAAAAATTCTCGGCCACAAAAAAAAGAGGGGGAAAGAGTAAAACATAAGGGCTCCGCCAAACAAGGTGGAGTCTTTGCATTTTGATAATAAGTGTTGTAAAATAATGGAATATGGAACCACTATTTTTAAAGGATAAAATACTCAGTTCCTCTCTTAGCCCATATGATAATCACTGTATTGGCTATCCCTATGAAAACGGTTACATCACCGCTCCAGTTTTAAGTATTGGCATCTCAAGGGAAACCTTCAGTCATGTTGGCTCAAAAGTGCTGGATTCAATTATCGCTTATGACCGCGCCGAAATCAACGGAACTTTTATCGGTCAGATTAATATGATAATTGTTTCTTCTTTTATCGGCTCCCGTGGCTTGATTTGGGGTTATGACTTGGCCAGAACTGATGAAATTGAGCTCCCCCAGTATCTTTCACCAAAATCTTTAGGCAAAGATTTTGATGGCATAACCATTAGAAACGGTGAAAACCTAAGAAAAGCATCATTAGCCCTTTTCGGAACCAGAGACGAGAAGCATTTTCCCTTGTTGCCTGGTTCGCACGTACCTTGCGCCGGCAGATTCCAATTCGCCCCTGGCCCAACCGCACTCTACACTACTCTGGCTATTGGTATTCCTGAAGATCGCAGTAAATATGCCTGTCTTTTAATGGAAGATGTCGGTCAAATTCTAAGTTTAGAGGGTATCAGCACCTCAGCCAGACAAAAGATAAGTTTAAATTCTTTACATAGCGTTTTAGAAATTTCTAAAAACCAGAATGTAAAATTTAAAGAGATCTTTATTGATTTAATTGCCGAAGAAATAAAAGCAGGAGATATTGGCTGCGCTTTAGTAGCCATGCCATATTTTCACTTAGCCAAAAACGCTTACGCTGAAAATCTACCCAATCTAAACTTGAAAGAATGGGTTTCCTTAAAGGCAAAATATTTTAAGGCTTAATTAATGTCCGAATTAACTTTAGCTTTTTATTTAATTTCAATTGCTAGCAATTTTTTACTCGGGTTTTTTGTTTTACTCAGAAACACTAAAGAAAAAATAAACTCTACCTTCTTTGCTCTCATTTTGTCGGTAATCGGATGGCAAGTCTCTTTATTGTTTTTTTATATCATTGAGTCTCCGATAATAATTCTTTGGATAGGAAGATTCAATTTTGCAATCGTTTTAGTAATGCTTTTTTATCTTTTAAAATTTTCTCTAATTTTTCCAAGTGAAACATTTAAAGTATCTAAAAAGTTACTTTGGGCTATTTCTTTGTGGATGATAGTCTTTTTTGCATTAACTCTTTTTACGCCCCTAGTAGATAAAGCGGAAATTATCACTGGACCGGCTGAAAGAGAAACTATCTATGGAACATTTTATTCTCTTTATATTCTTCATTATCTTGTTTTCGCTGGAGGAGGAATTTATTTAATTTCAAAAAAACTCAAAAGAATTACGAATAAATTGGAAAAATACCAATTGATTTATTTTATAGGAGGAATCTCTTCTGCTCTTTTTCTTGGTTTTTTAAGTAATATTCTCTTACCGCTTTTTGGGGTTCAGCAGACTGCTTATTACGGACCGCTGGCAACAATAATTTTCAGCGGAATTACTGCTTATTCAATTTCAAAATACTATCTTTTCGATATAAAGGTTTTGGCATCTGAGTTTTTCGTCGGAATTATGGGAATTATTCTTCTCACCGAAGTAATTCTTTCTTTTTCTGCTCTGAGAGTAGTTAGTTTGTTTGCCTTTTTATTATTTCTACTTTTTGGGTATTTTTTAATCAGAAGTGTCATTAACGAAATTGACTATCGGAAAAAACTTGAGTTGGCATATGAAGAATTAAAAAAGCTTGATGAATCAAAGTCCGAATTCATTTCCATTGCTTCTCATCAATTAAGAACCCCCTTATCAGCCATTAAAGGTTATATATCTCTTTTATTGGAGAATACTTACGGCAATATTGAAGATAAGGCCAAAGCCCCTCTAAAAAATATTTACCAGGCAAATGAAAGACTAATCACCATGGTCAACCACCTTCTTAATGTCTCTAGGATTGAGAGTAATAAAATCAAACTTGATTTAGAAAAATCCTCGATTGAAAAAATTATCGTGAATATTGTTACAACAATGAAGATAAGGGCTAAAGAAAAAAACCTTTACTTAAAGTTTAAAAAACCAAAAGAAATAATTCCGGAAATAATTGTTGATAAGGAAAAAATTAGCCAAACTATCTTGAATTTGGTTGATAATGCTATCCACTACACTAAAGACGGCGGTATTGTCATTAGCATAGAAAAAAGCCAAAAAAATATAATTATTAAGGTTAAAGATACGGGAATTGGCTTGGAAGAAGAAGATTTGGAGCAAATCAAGAGTTTTTCCCGAGGTAAAAAGGGTTCTCTTTTATGGACCGAAGGGGTAGGATTGGGACTTTGTGTAGCTAAAAAGTTTATTGAAATGCACCAAGGCAAAGTTTGGTTTGAATCAAGAGGTACGAACAAGGGTTCAACCTTTTTCATTGAACTTCCCATAAGATGAAAATACATTTTATCGGCATTGGCGGGATCGGGGTTTCGGCTCTGGCCAGATATTATCTTTCACAGGCAGAAAGCCATCAAGTCTCTGGATCAGATTTAACTGAATCTGAAATCACTAAATCCTTAGAAAAATTAGGGACTAAAATTAATATTGGCAAACATCAATCACAAAATCTTCCCAAAGATACCAATTTAGTCGTTTATAGCCCAGCCATCACTAATGATAACCCTGAGCTTGTAATGGCCTTTAAAGAAAATATTCCCTGTCAAAGCTATCCAGAGAACTTAGGCCAGCTGACTAAAGACCATTTTACTATTGCCGTTGCCGGCACTCATGGCAAAGGAACAACTACAGCAATGATCTCTTTAATCTTAATCAAAGCCAAACTGGATCCAACCGTGATCATCGGCACTAAATTAAAAGAATTCGGTAATAGTAATTTCCGCCTTGGTAAAAAATTCGGATACAAGATACAAAATACTAAATACAAGATACTCGTTATTGAAGCTGACGAATACAAAAGTTCTTTTTTAAATTACTGCCCAACAATCATTGTCTTAACCTGCATTGATAAAGACCACTTAGACTATTTTAAAAACCTTACAAATATCATTAAAACATTTAGAAAATTCATTAACCACTTGCCGAAAAATGGCACCTTGATCGCAAATAAAAAGGATGTTAACACAAAGAAAACATTAAATGATAAATACAAAATACCAGAAACAAAATACCAGACTAAATTTTACCCAACCGCGCAAAAAGACATTATCGAGCTGAAACAAATCCTAAAACTGCCCGGTAACCACATCCTAGCCGATGCCTTAGCGGCTTTAACTTTAGCTAGAATTCTAAAGATAAAAGACAAAGTTTCTTTTAAAGCTTTATCTGAATATCAGGGAGCTTGGCGAAGATTTGAGCAGAAAAAGATTAAAATAAGCGGAGCGAATGGGAAAACAATTAATCTCATCAATGACTATGCCCATCACCCAACCGAGATTGAAGTTACTTTAAAAGCTGCCAGGCAAAAATACCCCAAACAAAAGATCACTTGTGTTTACCAGCCTCACCAATACCAAAGAACCTTTTACTTATTCAAAGATTTTGTCAAAGTTTTAGCTAAAGCTCAAATTGACCAGCTTATTTTAACTGATATTTATAGCGTTTCAGGCCGGGAAAGCGCTGAATTAAAAAAGAAAGTTAGCTCTAAAAAACTGGTTTCGGCCATCTCAAAAAAACAGAATACTAAATACAAGATACAAAATACAAAAACACTGTATATCCCGACACTCAAAGAAACAACGCAATACCTGAAAAAAAATCTAAAAAGCAATGAAATTCTAATAATAATGGGGGCTGGGAATGTTTATAATTTAGAAGAATTATTGACAGAAAAGCAAAGAAAAGCGAAAATTAAATAAGATAGTAATTTTCAAATCTAAAGGAGCTAAGCTCCTTTAGACAAAAGATAAAATAATGACACTTTTTTTCTTAATATTATTAACTGTTTCTCTGGCAGTTTTTGGTTTTCAGCGCTTTCGAAGAAAGCAAAGAAAACTAACCATTAAACCCTCTTTGCCTAAGATTGAAGAAGATCAGCTAGAACAGATTTTACCGGTAACCCCTACCCAATCAGCTCCAGAACCAATAATAGCCCAACCAAAAGAACCGATAATACCGCCTGTTCCTAAACCTAGCCCTGAGCCAGATATTCCAATTCCAGCTCCAGAACCAATAGTCGTCGAACCACCATTATTAAAACCAGAACCCGTTTCTCTGCCCTTAGAGCCAGAACCGATAATGCTATCTCCAAAAGAGCCAGAGCCTCCCGGGAATCTGCCAGTAGAATAATAAAAGGCACCCAAGTTTCCAAAGGTGCCTTTTTTCTCATTTAAGCTGCCCCTCAAGCGGCTCACTGAGATGATAAAGAATCTGAAGACGCAAATAATTTGCGTCCGCGGGAATTGCTCCCGCTATTGTCAAGAATCCAATTTGCGTCCCCGCAATGGCAATTGCGGAAAAACTGGATCCAGTCGCCTTAAAGTTCTGGTCGTTTATTATGACCGAAACCTCTTCAAGTTTCGGCGACAAGAGCCATGGATCTCCCTTGACCTCTAACACCTCTACCTCGAGATCAAGGACGAAAGAACTGTCATCAACTATACGGATATTTTTTAGCGTGATTTTCGCTGAATAAGATCCGCATCCACCCACACAAGTGTAGGCGGTGGAATAGTCGATCGTGCCAACGGGATTTTTTCCTTTGGCATCGACAATTTCGTACTGACCCGTTGCCGCTGCTAATGGCAAAGGATCAATTGGGCTAGTCGGCTCTTCTGTCACAGCTGGCTCGGCCGGAGCCGGCTCAGACTCGGCAATCGAGCTTATTACAGCATTTACGCGGCTTGACAAGTTTTTTTGTGCCACTACTGCCATAAAGAATGTAGAGCAACAGCAGCAGCCCAGTAGAACCAATAATACTGGTATCATAATCCACCCGGGCTCTTTAACATCAAACATGATATTTCTCCTTTTTTGTCCTCCGGCTCTATTCGAGTCAGGGGACGATAAAATGAACTTAATGTGTTTATTCTAACATAATACTTTCATTTTGTCAATGATTTCTATAACCTTAAGGATCTTAGCTCCTTTTTGTTTTGTCGATGGCCTTTCTTGTTCTTTTCCCTCAATGCGGTACAATAAAATATAAAGTATAAAATCAAATGGCAAAATTATTTTTATTAAGGCATATTAAATCTCAATGGAACAAAGAAAACAGGTTTACGGGATGGATAGATGTTCCTTTAGACAGAAAAGAAGTCCAAAAAGCCAAAGAACTGGCCAAAAGAATTCCTTTATTTAAAATTAATAAAATCTACTCTTCGCCTTTATTTAGAAATAAAGATACAGTTGCTAGAATTCTTGAGAGCAATAATAAAAAATATCCTATTTTTGTTCATTTGGACAAGGGAAAAATGAGAGAGTGGGGGAATTTCACTGACATTTCAACCGATGACATTCCTGTTTTTGTCACTGAAAATCTAAACGAGAGATATTACGGAAAACTTCAGGGAGAAAACAAGGTCAAAATGATGAAAAAATACGGGAAAGAAAAGGTCCAACTTTGGCGAAGAAGTTATAATATTGCTCCGCCAGGCGGTGAAAGCCTGGCTGGCGTCTATAAAAGAGTTATTCCTTTTTACCGCAAATACGTTGAAAAAGATTTAAGCCAAGGTGAAAATGTTTTAATCGTAGCCAGCCATAATTCTTTAAGATCAATTGTAAAATATCTTGAAAAGATCTCTAATAATAATATTGTTGATCTAGAAATTCCTTATGCCGGCTTAATAGAATATGAATTTGATAATGTTTTAGCAATGAAAACTAAAAAAATCCTCTAGTTCTGTATTTTAAGACTTGATAAAAGAACAAAAAAATAGTATTTATTTATATAGTCGAATAGAGAAATAAAAAGCTTGGGTGTCATGGCGTCAATCCTGAGTCTGATTGCCCGGAATTAATTATTTAACAGGATTAAAATGTATAAAATGAATAAGAAAATAAAATACATTATTGCTGTCGCCTTAGTTATCGTCGTGGCTGGAGGCCTTTTTGTTTTTTGGCAAGCTCGCCAGGGAAACATTAATCTGCCAATTCTATCAATCACTTCTAAGGCAGATAAGTTAGGAAAAGCAGCGATTGATTATATTAACGCTAATTTATTGCCGCCGGGAACTACTGCCAGCTTAGTGGAAGTTACTAATGAGGGCACGGTCTATAAGGTCAAAATTAAAATCGGCGCCGATGAACCAGATGTTTATGTTTCTAAAGACGGCCGGTTTCTGTTTACTGCTGCCTTTGAAATGACCCCAGTTGAAACCCCTGAAAGCCAAATTCAAGAACAAGAACCGCCAAAAGCAGACAGACCAGATATCAAGCTTTTTGTCATGAGTTATTGTTCTTATGGATTGCAAATGGAAAAAGTTTACTTACCGGTTTACCAGCTTTTAAAAGACAAGGCTGACTTTGGAATTTATTTTGTTGACTATATTATGCATGACAAACCGGAAATAGATGAAAATTTAAGACAATACTGCATCCAAAATCAAAGCAAAGAAGAGTTTGCCGAATATTTAGATTGCTTTAGTAAAACCGGAGAGGTTGATTCTTGTCTGAGTCAGACCAATATTAATCAAAATGAACTTTCTGAATGCATTGCTTCAACTGACAACCAATTCAATATTACCGAGCAGTATAACGATCAAAGCACCTGGATGAACGGGCAATATCCTAAGTTTGGTATTCACCAGCCATTAAATGAACAGTATAGTATCCAGGGATCGCCAACAACAATTATTAATGATCAGGAAGTGGCCGCCAATGAACGTTCGCCAGAAGCCTTCAAAAACCTAATCTGTAAAGCCTTTAATAATCCACCGGCAGAATGCTCCCAAGTTCTTTCAACTGATATCCCTGAGGCCGGGATTGGAGCTGGAATTACCACCGGCACCGGAGATGCTAGCTGTGAACAATAACATCCTCTAGCTGTTTTCTCAGTCAATGTATTTAATAATCTAACAGCGAATAGATATACCTGCTATAGCGAGTATGATATATCAGTTTACTAACTGTTATAAAAAAATAAAAACCAATGACAGAAGAATTAAAAAACTTTAAAATTCGCATTTTCAGCACTCCAACTTGCCCCTACTGCGTTACTCTAAAAGAGTTTCTAAAAGAAAAAGGCTTTGAGTTTGAAGACATTGACGTTTCCAAGGATGAAAAAGCTCTTGAGGAAATGGTTAAAAAAACTGAGCAATTTGGCGTTCCGGTTTTTAATGTTGATGACCAATGGGTGGTCGGTTTTGACAGAGAAAAAATCTGTCAACTTCTCGACATCAAAGAATGAAGTTTTTTTCTCTACCAATGTATTTTTCCTTTTATTGATCCAAGATAAGCAATTAACTTAAAATCCATGACAAGAATAGCTATCAATGGTTTCGGCCGAATCGGCCGGCTAACCCTGAGAAGAATTCTTGAATACATTCCAGATCTTCAGGTAGTGGCGATTAATGATTTGGCTGATCTGGAAACTATTGCCTACCTCTTAAAGCACGACTCTATTTATAAGGATTTTGGAAAAGAAATCTCCTTAAGATCAGGGGCCAAGGGAGCTATTGGTTCAATTAAGGTTGGAGAAAGCCTTATCTTGGTTTTTGCTGAATCAGACCCTTTAAACCTGCCTTGGGAAGAATTGGGCGTTGAGATTGTTCTTGAAGCAACGGGCAGATTTACCAGCCATAAAGAGGCTAGCAAGCATCTTGAAGCTGGCGCCAAAAGAGTCGTCATTTCTGCTAATTCTAAAGATGCTGACTTATCGGTCGTACTTGGAGTTAATGAGAAAGATTATGATCAAAAGAAGCATCGGATCATTGCCAATTGCTCCTGCACCACCAACTGCGCCGCTCCAGTAATAAAAATTCTGGATAAAGATTTTGGGATTGAAAAAGTCCAGCTTGTCACCGTTCATGCTGTTACCGGAACACAAAGCCTAATTGACTCTCCTAAAAAAGATTTAAGAGAGGGGAGGGCTGCTTTTTCAAATATCATTCCCACCTCAACTGGAGCTGCCAAGGCCGTAGAAAGGGTCTTGCCAAATCTTGCAAAAAAGATTTCCGGATCAGCTTTCAGGGTTCCGGTTCTGTCTGGTTCAGTTTTAGAAATTGTTGCCCAAATTAAAAGAGAGACCAGTGTTCAGGAGGTAAACAAGGCCTTAGAAAAAGCTTCAAAAAGAAGTTTGAAGGGAATTATGAGTGTTTCTCAGGAACCATTAGTCTCTTCTGATATTATTGGCAACAGCTTTTCAGCCATTGTTGATATGCCCTTAACCGAAGTGATGAATGTTCCCGATATTAAAGATAAAAACCTGATTAAAGTCGTGGCCTGGTATGATAATGAGTATGGCTATGCTTGCCGGCTAGCTGAATTAGCGGAATTTATTGGAAGAAAGCCTTAATCTCTAATACTAAAAACCCTACCTTGAAAAGTAGGTTTTTTATTATAGATTAGATTTGGAATTTCTTTTTTTTAAGGTATAATAAGGACATGAATATAAAAAAAGACAAATCAATATACGAGAAAGCATCTCAAGATCCAATCAAGTTTTGGGAAGAATTAGCTGAAGACATTTCATGGGATAAAAAATGGGACAAGGCCTTTCTCCATAATCCTCCTTATTTCCAATGGTTTGTTAATGGAAAGCTAAATATTACTGAAACTATCTTTGTGCGAAGCTTAGCTTCAGACAAGAACAAAATAGCATTAATCTGGGAGCCAGAACCAGTTGGAGAAAAAGCAAAAAAGATTACTTACGAAGAACTATTTACTGAAGTTTGTCGTTTTGGTAATGCGCTTAAAAAATTAGGGGTTAAGAAAGGGGATCGGGTAGCTGTTTACATGCCCATGATCCCAGAAAGCGCTATCGCTATGCTTGCTTGCGCTAGAATCGGCGCAGTTCACAGCGTTGTTTTCTCAGCTTTTTCTCCCCACGCTTTAAAAGCCAGACTTCAAGATACTAAAGCTAAGGTTTTGATTACTACTGACGGCTATTATCGAGCAGGTCAGGTTATTGATCTTAAGAACGCTGCTGACCAGGGGATTACAGATACTAAAATCGAAAAGGTAGTTGTAGTTAAAAGAGCTGGCAATAATATTGCCTGGAAAGAAGATAAAGATCTTTGGTGGCACGAGATAATAGAAAAAGAAAGTAATGACTGCCCGGCTGAAATTATGGATAGCGAAGACCCCTTATTCATACTTTATACTTCGGGTTCGACTGGCAAGCCAAAAGGGATTTTGCACACTTGCGGCGGCTATACAGTTCAAGCCAAAGCAACGGGAAAGCTTATCTTTAATCTGCAAGATAATGATATTTTCTGGTGCACTGCAGATATTGGCTGGGTCACCGGCCACACCTATGCCGTCTATTCTGTTTTACTTAATAATATTACCACCTTGTTTTTCGAAGGCGCTCCCAATTGGCCAACTAATGACCGCTGGGCCAAGACCATTGAAAAACATAAAGTAGCTATTTTCTATACCGCTCCAACTGCAGTTAGAATGTTCCAAAAATATGGCAAAGAAGAACTAGTAGAAGAAAATCTTTCCAGTCTGCGCCTTTTAGGCTCAGTCGGTGAACCTATTGATGAAGCGGCTTGGAAATGGTTTTCGGATAACGTTGGCGGCGGCAAATGTGAAATTGTTGACACCTGGTGGCAAACAGAAACAGGTGGCATTCTCATCAGTTCGTTATCTGGAGTCGGACCCTTTAAACCCACTTTCACTGGTCTAGCTTTTCCTGGCGTTAAAGTTGATATTCTAAACGATAAGGGCGAGTCTTGTTCTATTAACGAGCATGGTAATCTGGTAATTTTGTCGCCATTTGCCCCAGGCATGCTCAGGGGAGTTTACAACAATGACGATAAATACCGTCAGACTTATTGGCAAGATTACGGCCAGAATATTTACTTTACTTCTGACGCCGCTCTCAAAGATAAAGATGGTTTGATCAGAGTTTTAGGTAGAGTTGACGATGTTTTAAAAATTGCCGGCCACAGGCTATCTACTGGAGAACTAGAAAACGCCGTTAATAATCATCAGTTAATAGGCGAGTGTGCTGTCATCGGCATTCCTGACCCAATTAAAGGAGAGGCTATTGTGGTTTTCGTTATTATGGATAAGAAAACTATTTTAAGCCAAGAAGAGCTAATACAAGCAGCCGTTGACCAGATCAAGGAAGAAATTGGGCCGATTGCCATCCCGAAAAAAGTTTATATTGTCGAAGATCTACCGAAAACCAGATCAGGCAAAATCATGAGAAGAATTTTGCGAAAACTTTTTACTGGTGAAGAACTTGGCGATCTTTCTACCTTAGCTAATCCCGAATCCGTAGAAAAGATTAAAGATAAAATTAATGGTTAAAAACGACAAATACATTCTTTGGTTTGATGAAATCTCAAAAGATGACGTTGCTTTAGTCGGCGGTAAAAATGCTTCCTTGGGAGAAATGTTTTCTAATCTCATCGATAAAGGAATAAATGTGCCTGATGGTTTTGCTTTAACTTCAAGCTTCTATTGGCAATTTATTAAAGAAAATAATTTACAAGAAAAACTTGAAAAGGTCTTTTCGGACTTTGATCCGCAAAATATTCAAAGTCTGCAAAAAACCGGTAAAAAATCCCGGAATCTCATTATGAGAAGTAATTTATCTCAAGAACTTAAAAAAGAAATTTCTACTTTTTACCAAAAACTTTCAGCCAAATACCAGCAAAAAGAAGTCGACGTTGCCGTAAGAACTTCCGGAGTGGCCGAAGATTCGCCAACCACTTCTTTTGCTGGACAGTTTGAAACTTTTCTCAATATCAAAGGCGAACAAAAACTATTCTCTGCCATCAAAGAAAGCTTAACTTCAACTTTCACAGACAGAGCAATCGCTTATCGTGAGGAGAATAAGATTCCTCAATTAAAATTTGCTCTTTCTATTGGAGTTCAGAAAATGGTCAGATCAGACTTGGCTTCTTCAGGCATTATGTTTACTCTGGACACAGAAAGTGGTTTTCAAAATATTGTTTTAATAAGCAGCATTTATGGAATTGGGGAAATGATTGTTAAGGGAAAAATTACTCCTGATGAATTTACTGTTTTCAAACCAACCCTAAAACAAGGGTTTGAATCCATAATTGCCCAGAATATGGGCAGAAAAACCAAGAAATATATTTATGACACCAGCAGAGGTGGATTAAAAGAAGTTGAAGTTGAAAAAGATTTGCAGGAAAAGTTTTCCATTACTACTCAAGAAATTATAACCCTGGCCAAATGGGCCTGTTTAATCGAAGAACACTATGGAATTCCCCAGGATATTGAATGGGCTAAAGATGGTCAAACAAACCGGCTTTTTATTGTCCAATCAAGGCCGGAAACAGTTCATGGTTCAAAAATAAAAAACACCCTTGAAGAATACAAGCTTGGCGAGCTTAAAACAGAGCAAAAACCGTTATTAGTTGGAGTTGCCGTCGGCAGTAAAATTGCCGTAGGAAAAACCAAGGTCATTAAAGACTTATCTAAAATTAATGACTTTGTTCCTGGTGAAATTCTGGTAACCAAAATGACTGATCCTGACTGGATGCCGATTCTAAGGCAAGCCTCCGGAGTAATCACTGACGAAGGCGGTCGGACTTGTCATGCAGCTATTATTTCCAGAGAACTGGGGATTCCAGCCATAGTGGGAACTAAAAATGCTACCGCTCTTTTAAAAACAGGCCAAGATTTAACCATTGACTGTTCTTCAGGCCAAGGGCTTATCTTTGAAGGAAAACTTGCTTTTGAAATTAAAAGTTATGATCTAGAAAAAATCCCTGAGTTGAAAACCAAGGTTATGGTTAACATTGGTACCCCTCAATCTGCTTTCAAAAACAGCTTTTTGCCTGCCTCGGGAGTAGGATTAGTTAGAACTGAATTTATCCTGGCTGAAAAGATAAAAATTCATCCCTTGGCTCTTTATCATTTCAATGATCTGAAAAATCTTAAAGCCTCTAAAGAAGAAATCTTAAAAATACAAGAGTTGACTATTGGTTACGAAGATAAAAAAGAATATTTTATTGACGAGTTAGCTGAAGGCATTTCACAGATTGCTTCAGCCTTCTGGCCAAGGCCGGTTATTGTCAGGCTTTCTGATTTGAAAACCAATGAATACCGAGCTCTAATCTGCGGTCGACTTTTTGAGCCAGAAGAGGCCAATCCCATGATCGGCCTTAGGGGCGCATCAAGATATTATGAAGAAAAGTTTTTGCCTGCCTTTGAAATGGAATGCGCCGCTCTTAAAAGAACCAAAGAAAAATTCGGGCTTGATAATGTTTGGCTGATGGTGCCTTTTTGCCGAACTATTGATGAAGGCAAAAAAGTCATTCAATTAATGAAAGATAATGGCTTAGAAGACTTTAAAATTATTGCCATGGCCGAAATTCCCTCAAACGTCATTCTGGCTGACCAATTTCTAGAAATCTTTGACGGTTTTTCTATCGGCTCAAATGATCTGACTCAATTAGTCTTAGGGATTGATCGAGACTCATCTTTCCTGGCCAAAATTGGTGACGAAAGAAATCAAGCAGTTAAGGAAATGATTTCCATGGTTATTAAAAAATGCCAGGCAAAGCAAAAATATGTTGGTATTTGCGGAGACGCTCCCAGCACTTTTCCTAAGTTTACTAGATTTTTAGTCAAAGAGGGGATTGAATCAATTTCCGTCAGCCCCGACGTTCTAATTAAGACTATAATTCAGGTTAGCGAGATTGAAAAAGAATAAAAAAGCGGTGTCTCCAAATATGGGACACCGCTTAATAATTTCGGTCGAGAAGGGCTGTTGAGCGCTCCGGAACTCTTCTTTATTCCTTAAAAGTAGGAAAGAAGAAAAGTTCAAGGGAGGCTATGCAGATTTAATCTGCGATTAACCGTCCTCGACTATATTATGATAATAACATATTATAAAATATTTGTCAAGAGCTATGGCAAAAATAATCGTAGTTGGTTCAGCCACTAAAGACATTTTTATTGAAACTGAGAATTTAAAAAAGGGAAAATCTCTTTGTTTTCCCTTTGGCAAAAAAACTGAAATTAAGAAAGCGCAGCTTTTCAGCGGTGGCGGTGGAATTAACGTGGCCACTACTTTTGCTTTGCAAGGATTAAAAACCTCTCTCAATAGCGCCATTGGCAATGATTTGGCTGGTAAAGAACTCCTGGCTGAATTAAAAGAAAAGGGGATTGATACCAGCTCTTTAAGGGTTAAGAATGATAGGCAAACCGACTTGGGCATAATCTTTCATTCCCAGCAGGACAGAACCATTGTTCTTTGTCATGATGCTTCAAAGTCTTTAGGCCAAAAAGATATTGCTTTTGAAAAGATCAAGAGGGCTGATTGGCTTTATATAGCTCCGCTTTGGGGGCCCTCAAGCAACTTAACAGAAAAGCTGATTAATTTTGCTTACCAAAACAAAATAAAAATAGCTTTGAACCCAAGCCTTGATCAGTTGGCTTTAAAACAAATTACTGAAATCATTAGTAAGGTTAATGTCTTGATTTTAAACAGCCAAGAGGCAAACTTTCTAATAAAGATAGATTCTTTTAAAGAAAAAGATGTTATTCATAAAATAACTGCTCTAACAAAAGCTGTCATAATTATCACTAAGGGTAAAAATGGCGCCGTTTGTTTTAACCACAATTTTTTCTATCAGGTTCCGGCTCAAAAAATAAAAGTTGTTGACGCTACTGGCGCCGGAGATTCTTTTGGTTCTGGCTTTGTTGCCGGCTTAATTAAAACCAACAATGAAGAAAAGGCTTTAATCTTGGCTATGGCAAACGCTATTGCTAATATTAAGGTAGTCGGCGCCAATCAAGGATTGCTGAAAAAAAATGAGAAATTGCCAAAGATAAAAATCACTAAAAAGTCGTATAACAAAGCCTAAGTCAAGAACATACCCAATTCATCACGATCGTGAAAAAATGGGTATATTTAAAAAATGATTGATTTAAATAAAATCACCATGCTAGGACGAGCAATTTTTCTGCCTTATGACCAGGGATTAGAGCTTGGCCCTGACGACGTTGGTCAAATCGCCATTGACCCTGATTTCATCTTAAGAATAGCCGAACAAGGAGGTTATAATGGTATTATTCTTCAAAAGGGGATTGCAGAAAAGTATTATTCAAAAGAAAAATACCGAGTTCCCCTAATCTTAAAGCTAAACGGCAAAACCGAATTATCCTCAGGAGATCCAATCTCAAGGCAAGTTTGTTCAGTTGAAGAAGCGCTGGGCTTGGGAGCTGCGGCTGTTGGCTACACTATTTATATCGGCAGCGAATATGAATCAATTATGATGGCTGAATTCGGAAAAATTGTTGAACAGGCCAGACCTCTTAAGTTACCAGTTATTGCCTGGTGCTACCCTAGGGGTAAAAACATTAAAGATGAGACTTCTCCCGATAATGTCATTTACGCTGCTAGAGTTGGGCTGGAATTAGGAGCTGATATTGTTAAGATAAAATATTGCGGTTCTAAAGAATGTTTCGAACAAGCAGTTAAAGCTGCTGGTAAAACCAAAGTGATGATGGCCGGCGGCCCCAAGGCAGATGAAAAAGAGTTTTTAGAACATGTTAGAAATGTTATGGCGGCTGGAGCCATTGGCATAGTAGCAGGCAGAAATGTTTGGCTTGATAAGCAACCTCTTAGAGTTACCGAAGAAATTAAAAAGATTGTTTTTAACTGATGAAAATACGGCTTGATAGAAAAAATTGTATCGGTTGTGGAAGCTGTGTTGTTATTTGCCCTAAGTTTTTTAAAATGTCAGAAGACGGCAAATCAGCCTTAATAAAAGGTGTTTTAGATAAAACAAATGGCTTTGAAAGCTTAGAAATTGATTCGATTGATTGTGCACAAGACGCCAGTGACTCTTGCCCTGTTCAGGTAATTCATGTTATAGCTAAAGATATATCGAATCTTTGATTCGCTATTAAGTAATTATCATGCTGACCCTTAAAGCCAAAACAAGATCTGTCTACGGCAGAAAAACTGAGAGCTTAAGAAGCGAAGGAAAACTGCCGGCTGTTTTATATGGTCCAGGATTAAAAAAAAATCTTGATCTTGAGATTGATACCAAAGAATTTATCAAAGTTTTCCAAGAAACAGGCAGAACTTCCTTTTTACGGCTTGAAGTTGAAAATTCAAACTTCTTGGTATTAGTGAATAATATCCAAAAAGATCCGCTAACCTTATCTTTATCTCACATTGATTTTTATCAACCAGCCGCCACCAAAGAAATTAAGGTTAAAGTGCCTTTGGTTTTTATAGGAGAAGCTGGAGCAGGCGGCACCTTAGTTAAAAATATCCAGGAGATTCAAGTCCAAGCTCTGCCTCAAAATCTTCCTCATCAGATTAAGGTTAACTTAACTGCTTTGGATGAACTTGAAAAATCAATCTTCGTTCGAGATCTTGAAATCCCACCCCAGGTAAAAGTTCTTAAAAATCCTGAAGAAATTGTTGCTCAGATCATGGCGCCCGAGGAAATAGAAGAAGAACTAGCTAAACCAGTTGAAGAAAAGATTGATCAGGTTGGCATAGTTGAAAAGGAACAGAAAGAGAAGGAACCAGAAGAGATTAAGGAATAATTTTAGCTTTTTAAATTATTATGTTTTCACGATATACCAAAATTATCGTTTTCGTCATGATTGTTTTAAGCATCTTGGTTTTTTCTTTTACCACGCTTTTTGCTCAAACTCCGGAAGAAGAAAAAAAGACTTTGGAAGCAGAATTAAAAGTTTTGGAAGACCAGATCGCCAAATATGAAGATAATATCGGAGGAATCCAAAAGGATAAGAAAACTCTTCAAAATCAAATCAGTTTGCTTCAAAATAAAGTTAAAAAATTAAATCTTCAGATTAGCCAAGGAAGCCTGATGGTTAAAGACGTTGGCTTTCAGATCCAAGATACAGAAAAAGAAATTACAATCACCTCAGATGCAATTTCTGAAACTAGGTTAACTTTAGTGCGATCCTTAAGGGCTCTAAATCAAGAAAGCAAAAAGGGGAATGTTGAAGTTCTATTAGGTAGCGAACAAATGTCTGATTTTTTCACTTATTTAACTAATCTGGAAACTTTAAGTTCAAAAGTAAGCGGTTCTTTGACTAATATCGAATCTCTTAAAATATCTCTAGAAAAACAAAAGGGCAACTTAGATAAAGAAAAAGAGGATTTGCGTAAAATTATTAATATTCAAGTTCTTCAGAAAAAAGATAGCGAAACTAATAAACAACAACAAGAGGTTCTTTTGAGAGAAACAAGCGGCAAGGAAGCTGTTTATCAACAGTATCTTGCTGAAACCAAGGCCAAAGCAGCTCAAATAAGGTCTAGAATCTTTGAGCTAGCTGGTATTCCTCAGGCGCCAACTTTCGGACAAGCCTACGAGATTGCCAAGCTGGTTTCTAAAAGCACTGGGGTAAGGCCGGCTTTTCTTCTAGCTATCATTACCCAAGAATCAAATCTAGGAAAAAACGTTGGTCAATGTAATTGCCCAGGACAGGCTAACTGTAAATATCCAGACATTGGCTACAAAGAAATTATGAAACAAAGCCGGGATTGGCAGCCATTTCTTCAAATCACTCAAGAATTAGGAAGAGATCCGAATAATACTCCTGTTTCTTGCCCAATGTATATGAATGGCAAAAGAGTTGGCTATGGCGGCGCCATGGGACCAGCTCAATTCATTCCCTCAACCTGGATGATATATAAATCAAGGGTAGAGGCCATCACTGGTAAAACTGCTGATCCCTGGAATATTTATGACGCCTTTTTAGCGGCTGCCCTATACGTTAAAGATTATGGCGCTGCATCTCAGAAAGAAAACGACGAGTGGCGAGCCGCTATGATCTATTTTTCAGGTAGCACTAATGTCAAATACCGATTCTATGGAGATTCAGTGTTAAATATCGCTAAAAACCTAGAGGACGACATTAGGGCAATTGAAGCTCAAAATTAAGAGCTACTCAGTAACTACAATAGTCTGGTTACAAGTCTGACTGTTACCTTTTTCATCAATAACAAGCATTTTAAGATTATAGTCTCCTGGCGCCTCAAAAACATAATTTTGAGGCTCTTTAGTTATTTCCGTATCCCAACTGCCATCTCCGGTAAAATCCCAGCGAAAACCTGAAATCTTATATCTGCCTTGCTTTTCAGTGCCAACTAAAAAAACTCTGAAAGGCGCTTTTCCTTCAAAAGAAGGAAAAGCTCCCTGAGAAGAGGGAACTGTAATAATATCTCCACATAATGGCAGGTCTCCATCTTGATTCAAGCTAGTGGCTTGATTCTGGTCTCGTGATTTTTTTACCTGCAAAACCTTCAGTCGCGAAGAAGCGCCAGGCAAAGCAATTGCAAAGATAAAAATCACACCCAAGATAAGAATTAGGGCCTCGATTACCCCCTGCCCGGTAGTAGATTGATTCCGTTCCGCTGGAAGGGGGACGGGTCGCGCGACAAAGTCGCAACGACCATTCGAATTTTCACTACCAGGCCTGGCCCGACCGCTAATTGTTTTGTTTCGAGAGAGCATTAATAATTGGTTCTAATTTTCCTTTTAAAATCTCTTCTAAATGATGCCAGCTTTTCTTGATCCGATGATCGGTCAGCCTATCTTGTGGAAAATTATAAGTTCTAATCTTTTCTGATCTTTTAGCTTGGCCAATCTGAGATTTTCTTGTTCCGGCAATTTTAAACTCTTCCTTAAATCGTTGTTGATCTAAAAGCTTGGCGGCTAGAATAGCTAAAGCATTCTCTTTGTTTTGAAGCTGGTTTCTTTCTACTCTTGAGGTAATCACAATCCCCGAGGGAATATGACTGACCCTAACCGCAGTTTTCCTTTTGTTAACATTCTGACCGCCGGGGCCAGTAGCATTAAAGAAGTCTATTTTTAAATCGCTTGGATTTATTTTCAAATCCTTAACTTGCTTTGGCTTCATCAAAACAGCAACAGTTATTGTTGAAGTATGAACTCGGCCTGATTTTTCTGTGTCTGGAATTCGTTGAACCCGGTGAACACCGGCCTCATATTTCATTAATCCAAAAACATCATTATTCTCTCCTTTTCCAGAAGAAGGCTTTAGTTCAAAAATGATTTCTTTTAACCCCCCCAATCCAGTTGGCGATGAATCTAAGACTGTTTCCTGCCAACCCTGGGATCTGGCAAAGCCAGAATACATTTGGAACAAATCTTGGGCAAAAAGAGCTGCCTCATCGCCACCAACTCCGGCCCTAATTTCAATAATAGCCGCTGTTTTCAGGGCTGGAGTTTTTGATTCAGCTTGCTCTTTAAATAAAGCCTCGAGTTCTGTTTCTAATAACCTTTTACGCTCTCCTAAGATATTTTGCTCTTCGGAAACCAACGAAAGTAATTCTCTATCTTCTCCAGCAGAAATAATTGAATTATTCTCGTTAATTTGTTTTTCTGTTTCTTCAATCGCTGTTAATTTAGCTATAATTAACTCTAATTGAAATTTTCTCCTGGACAAATTTTCAAATCTTTCTAAATCAGAAACTATCTCAGGATCGCTGAGCTCCTCAATAAGCTTTTGATAGTCTTTGTCTATCTGAAAACGACTAAGATCCATTCTCGCTTATTTCTTTTTGGCTAATCTATCTTTAAATTTCTGAACTTGACCGGCTTTATCAATAAGTTTTTCTTTGCCGGTATAAAAAGGATGGCAATTTGAACAAATTTCTGTTTCAATAGAGTCTTTGGCCGAACCAATAGTAAAAACATTGCCGCAGCTGCATTTTACCTTGACTTCCTTATGATATTTGGGGTGAATATCCTTTTTCATATCATTTAAAATTAGTTGAATATCGTATTATGTCATATTATTTAGTTGAATATCGTATTATGTCATATTATTTAGTTGAATATCGTATTATGTTATTTAATAACGAAACAGAGTTTCGCTTCTCGAGGTATTCTGAATTCTTAGTTCATTATTACGTATTTCTTAAGTGCAAAAAAGAGCAAGACCAATAAAATGATGAGAAAAAAGACATCTAAAATCTTGTTCATATTATTTAATTTAATTAATCAACTTTAGTTCTTTTATTTAAGTGATTCTTAAAGACTAATTTTTTCTTAAATAATTAAATTTTAATTATTATTCATAATACACCGATAAGCTAAAAAAATCAACCCACGGATTGCCATGGCCTAAAAATAATGTTATACAAATTAGTAGAAACTTTAATCGTTTTTTTATAGTAGACGAAGCAACATATCATACTCGCTATAGTGAGTGGAAAACTCAATATATCGTACTCGTTATTAATTTTAAGAACTTATGTCAAAATCAGAATTACAATTCAATATAGACCCAAAAGAAATGCTCGAAGTTGGCATGCATTTTGGTCATCGTACTTCCGTTGCTCATCCTAAAATGAAGCCTTTTGTTTTTGGCACTAGAAACGGCGTTCAAATTATTGACTTGGAAAAGACAACTGAGAAGTTGAAGGAAGCTATCGCTTTCATCCAAGAGGTGATTAAAAATGATGGTAAAATTCTTTTTATCGGCACCAAAATTCAGATGAAAAAGATTGTTGAAGAAACAGCTAAAGACTGCAACTCTGCTTATGTGGCTGAGCGCTGGCTAGGAGGAACTTTCACTAACTTTGAAACTATAAAGAAAAGAGTTACTTACCTTAAAGGCTTGCAAAAGCAAAAGCAGGAAGGCTTATTGGAAAAATATACCAAAAAAGAAAGGGCTAAATTTGACAGGGAAATGGCAGGTCTAGAAAGACGGCTGGGCGGGATTGTTAATATGGATAAAATACCCGAAGTAATTTTTGTCTGCGACATGAAAAAAGATTTGTTGGCAATCAAAGAGGCCAAAAAAAAGAATGTAAAGATTATTGGCATTGCTGATGTTAATATTGATCCGGGTCTGGCTGATTATCCAATTCCTGCTAATGACGACGCGGTCAAATCTGTTAAATATATTCTAGACAGGGTCAAAGAAGCAATATTACAAACAAAAGCAGAACCAAAGAAAGAAAAACTTGAAGATAAAAAGAAAAAGGCCTAATATGGCTAATATAGAACAATTAAAACAGCTTCGCGAAGAAACTTCGGCGCCTGTTAAAGAGTGCTTAAAGGCTCTTGAAAAATCCAAAGGAAATATTCCCAAAGCCAAGGAAATATTAAAAAAGCTGGGAAAGGTTTTGGCTGAAAAAAAGGTGGAAAGGGAGGTTAAAGAGGGAATTATTGATTCCTACCTTCACCCTAATAAAAATGTGGGAGTGATTCTTGAGCTAAGGTGTGAATCTGATTTTGTCGCCAAATCCAAAGACTTTCAGAATTTATCCCATGAACTTTGTCTTCATATTACTGCCGCCAACCCTAGTTTTGTTTCAGAACAGGACATTCCTGAAGAAATAAAAGAAAAAGAAAGAGTTATGTATGCAGAACAAATTGCTGAAACCGGCAAGGATCAAAAAATAGTTGATCAAATTATTGAGGGCAAATGGACTAAATACAAGCAAGAAACTTGCTTGCTTGAACAAAATTGGGTTAAGGACGACTCTAAAAAAATCAAAGAGCTCATCACTGATGTCATCGCTAAACTCGGTGAAAATATTGTCGTTAGAGATTTCAAACGGCTAAATATAAGATAATCTTGATTTTGTTAGAAACAAGCTTGCTTATTCTCGCAAACCTCAAATTTAGATAATGTTTGTTCTAGCTATTATTGTTAAAATAATCTTCTTTAGCAGCTTAATTGGTATGCTGGCTCTTTTTTATAATAAGGCGCCTTTATTGGCGAATCTGCCAAAAACTAGTCCGGTTTTTGAAACTAGAAAAAGAATTTTAACGAACTTTTTAGAAACTACTAAAGAAAGAATAAGAAGTTTGCCATTTTTAAAAGATTTTTCTTTTGAAGTTCTTTTGCAAAAAATTCTCTCTAAGGTAAGGATTTTTACTTTAAGGGTAGAAAGCAAAGTTTCAAGCTGGCTTGAGTCTTTAAGAGCTAGGGCAAAAAAGAAGAATAATGATAAAGAAACAAAAGACGATAATTACTGGGAAAAACTGGAAGCAGAAAAGAAAAAAGATAATCTGCCGAGGTAGCTCAATGGATTGAAGGCTATTTACCTTCAATGGGCGATTTACAAATCGCCCGGGAAGAGCAACTGTTTTTGGCTAGCCCGTCTAAGCCGACATAGCTCAGGGGTAGAGCAACTGTTTTGTAAACAGTAGGTCGGGGGTTCAAATCCCTCTGTCGGCTCAAGGAACGATAAAACTTTTATTTAAAAAAACCAAGGGATTACTTGACAAATCAAGCCCATCCTTTAAAATGATACTAGCCATAAGTTAACTACAAGTTAACAAGAATTTAAGAACAATGGCTGAAAAAAACATGAATTAGGAAACAAGACAAAGACACATTAAAGTAAAACAGGAAGTGTCTTCCTGCTTTTTATTCCTAAAAGTGCAAGAACATTGACAATTTGAGGATCATAAGATCAAATAAAAAGTTTTTTAGAGTTGTCCCGATATTTATTGTTTTGAGACATTTTATGTCTCAAGCTATTCTGAGGATTTGATCCTGGTCCAGGATGAACGCTGGCGGCGTGGATAAGGCATGCAAGTCAAACGGTCCCGCATTTTGCGGGATAGTGGCGAATTAGTTAGTAACACGTAGATAATTTACCCTAAGGACAGGCATAATTCATCGAAAGGTGGACTAATACCTGATAATAATGAGGGGTCATATGACATTCTCATTTAAAGCTCTTGAGCAATCAAAGGCGCCATGGGATGAGTCTGCGGCCTATCAGCTAGTTGGTTGAGGTAATGGCTCACCAAGGCTATGACGGGTAGGGGGAATGAGAGTTCGACCCCCAACGAGGGCACTGAGACATGGGCCCTACTCCTACGGGAGGCAGCAGTCGAGAATATTCGGCAATGGGGGAAACCCTGACCGAGCGACGCCGCGTGAAGGAAGAAGCCCCTCGGGGTGTAAACTTCTTTTATAGGGGAAGAACCCGCAAGGGTGACGGTACCCTAGGAATAAGGGGATGCAAATTCTGTGCCAGCAGCCGCGGTAATACAGAATCCCCAAGCGTTATCCGGATTTATTGGGCGTAAAGCGTCTGTAGGTGGCAAGACAAGTCTTTAATTAAACCTCAAGGGCTCAACCTTTGAGCTGTTGAAGATACTATCTAGCTAGAGGATGTTAGGGGCTGACGGAACGGTCGGTGTAGGAGTGAAATCCATTGATATCGACCGGAACACCAAAAGCGAAGGCAGTCAGCTAGGGCAATCCTGACACTGAGAGACGAAAGCGTGGGGAGCAAAAAGGATTGGTATGGGTATCCAATTTCATGGTAAAATGAGATTGGGAGCTAGTCCCTTCTGTTGGCAACAACAGAAAGCAAACTTGGCTATATCGGTAAAAATCCATTCAATGAATGGAAAATACCGAGGGAAGTTCTGGAAACTTATATTTGTATTCATGGTAAATATTAGACATCGAAGAAAGAAATTAAGCTTTGTTCTTTCCGATCGTCAAAGGAATATTTTGATCGGTTCTTTGCTTGGAGATGCAAATATTCATCTTAAGGGCAAAGATTGTAGAGTATTTTTTAAGCATTCTCTTCGTCAGTTACCATTATTAAGATGGAAACGAAGAGAATCCACTGAAGTAACAGGAATGTTAGTCAATAAATTTGAACAAATAGTAAAGGGAAAAACATATTACTTTGCTCAATTTGTCACCTTGACTCACCCTGATTTTACTAGATTAAATCGAATATTCTATAAAAACAAGAAGAAAATTATTCCTAAAAATATCGATAGACTATTAATTCATCCGATATCACTAGCAGTATGGATAATGGATGATGGATCGAAAGATAATGTTGGATTAACTATTCAAACTCATAGTTTTACAAACTATGAAGTAAAAAGGCTCATTTCAGCACTAAAGAAAAACTTTAAGCTGATTGCTACTGCTCGAAAAAATAGAGGAAAAGTCATCATTTATTTCCCAAAATCACAAATAGGACGATTATGGGAATTAGTGGAAGAGTATATATTACCTGAATATAGATATAAGTTTCCAGTAACCCCGTAGAGACTATACGCCGAGATCCCGCTGAAGCGGGATATGATATAGTCCGAACTGCATGGTAACATGCAGAACATAGTAGAAATAACTATGTCCATTCGCAATCTTTGCGAAATGAGTAACATAATGTAGATACCCTTGTAGTCCACGCTGTAAACGATGGATACTGGCTACTTGAAGTGTCGACCCTTCAAGTGGCGAAGCTAACGCGTTAAGTATCCCGCCTGGGAAGTACGGCCGCAAGGCTAAAACTCAAAGGAATAGACGGGGACTCACACAAGCGGTGGATCATGTGGCTTAATTCGACAATAAACGAGGAACCTTACCAAGGTTAGAAACTCTAGTGGACATTCCGCAGAAAAGCGGAACTTCTCACAAGGACCGCTAGAGCAGGTACTGCATGGTTGTCGTCAGCAGGTGCCGTGAGGCGCTCCCTTAAATGGGGAAACCTGCGCAACCCTTACTCGATGTTTCAAGTGTCATCGAGAACTGCCCGGGATAACTGGGAGGAAGGCGAGGATGACGCCAAATCAGCATGGTCCTTGATACCTTGGGCTGCACACATGATACAATGGCGAGGACAATGGGTTGCCAAACCGAGAGGTGGAGCTAATCCCAACAAACCTCGTCTCAGTCCGAATTGAGGGCTGCAACTCGCCCTCATGAAGCCGGAATCGCTAGTAATCGCCAATCAGATATGTGGCGATGAATACGTTCCTGAGTCTTGTACTCACAATAAAAGCGCTCGGCAGCTTAACATTCCATGCGGTTAAAATCCGCACATCTCTTTCGTCGAGAGATCGTAGCTGAAAGATAGTTCGTCATCGCGAGATGATGAGTGAAGGATCTGAAAGCAAAAGGTAGCCCGCATAACAAAAAGGCGAATCGACCCATCAAATAAGGCGGTGAGGATGGGGAAGATTCTAGAAAACACCTTTGTAGGATGCCTGGAATAGAATATTAAGTAACCCGAGGAGATCTGACGTTGTTATCTGTCGCAAGACAAGATATAATGGACTTACGCAGCGTCAGAAGTCAGCTAAGTCATAGTATCCCGCTTTTAGCGGGAGAAGGACTTACTCCAATAGCATGCTTAACCCTAATTACATAATTGGTTTAGTAGATGGAGAAGGAAGTTTTACAGTTTGTGTTAGAAATCCTGATATAGATAAAAACGTGAAACGACGGGTTAGAGTAGAACCAAATTAAAATTGCCATCGAAGCGAAAAGATTTTGAGTTATTTTGTCGCTTAATGACAATGATAGATGAAAAATTTCATAGCTCTAAAGACGGGCTAAGAAAAATCTATCGGGTTAAACAACAAATGCATTAGAGCTCGTCGCGTGCGGGAAATCCGCAGGCGCGATGGGAACATCAACTCTAAGTCCGTAGAGGATAATCGCCCGTCACGTCAAGCGAGCTGGGAGTACCCGAAGCGCCAAGCAATTGGAACTAAGGTAAGCTCAGTAAGAGGGACGAAGTCGTAACAAGGCACGCGTAGCGGAAGCTGTGCGTGGATCATATCATTTTAAAAAAAGATCGATAGGGATTATTGATAATTGAGGGTTCTTGCCCGTAAACGCCTGTCAATTTGCTTTATCAAGCTATTTTTGCTGGTATGGCAATCAGACAGGCAAAATCGGAAAAGGACCTATTATCAATTCCATTAGGCATTAGTCTTGGAGCCTTCAAATTAAGACTACTTATCGGGACAACTCTAAGAAACCAGATAGTAGAAACTCGAACAGTCCGAGCTATAGTTCGGACTCGTCCTGCTAAAAGTGGGACGATTTTGAATTTTCGAGTTTTCACTACCTGGAAACTAAGATTTGATCAGAAAAACAAAGATCCCGCTTCTAGCGGGATTTTTGAGTTTTGAACAAAAACAAAAGCTAGACAGAGGTCTAGCTTTTTTAAGAAGAAGGTGCAAAATGTGCTATTTGTTGATCTGTCCCGACGCGAAGCAATACGAATAGAATAGGGGGAGCAATCACAGACTACAGAACAAACCACATCGGGACAGACCGAGGAGAATACCATAACCATGATATTCTTTTCGATCCGTCCAAATGTTTTCTAAAGATTAAAGGTTCTGTCTATATATTAACAAAGCTAAAAAAATAGTCAAGATGCCAAAGCCTCGAATTTTTTAATAGGTAGACAAAACAAATTAAATCTGTCATAATATATGATTAAAAAGTCATTAGTAGAAAATAAACAATAGGTATTATATTATACCTATTTTATTAACTAAATATTCCGTCTTTTTAAAAAGATGGGGGAGAAAATGAACAAAAAAATAATATATGTTCTTCTCATAATCGTAGCTATAGTTTCTGCAATCTTCTTAGTAAGTTCGCGCCAACTCCAAAAAAATAAAAAGGTTGAAAACGTGTCCTTAAGACTGAAATGGATCGATCAGGCTCAGTTTGCTGGCTTTTATCTTGCTAAAGACTTAGGTTATTATAATGATGAAAATTTGAATATTGAAATTTACCCTGGCGGACCAGATATTTCGCCAATACAAATGGTTGTTAGTGGAGTCAATGACTTTGGTATTACCGGAGCAGATCAGCTAATTTTAGCCAGAGAAAAGGGGCTTCCTTTAGTGGCTTTAGCGGTAATATATAAACAATCTCCAGTAGCTTTGGGATTCCTAAAAAAAGAAGGGATTAAATCACCAAAAGATCTTGAAAATAAAAAAGTTGGTATCGTTTATGGCCGAGACGAAGAAATTATATACAGAGCCTTATTGGCTAAAGAAGGAGTAGATACCAGCAAGATCGAAGAGGTTCCGGTTGGAGCTGGCATTTCTCAGATAACAAGTGGACAGTTTAACGCTCAGATTCTCTATGAGATTAATGAACCGATCCTTTTGGAACAAGAAGGATTTGAAATAGATTTACTCAGGCCCAGAGATTATGGGATTAACTTCTACGCAGATACTTTATTTACAACAGAAGAAATGATTAAAACCAATCCCGATAAAGTTAAGGCCTTTGTAAGGGCAAGCATCATGGGATGGCAAGAAGCGTTAGCTAACCAAGAAAACGCTATAGACTCAGTGCTGAAAATTAACGCCAGTCTTGACAAAAATCATCAAGCTAAATTCCTTCAACTCAGCACTCCCTTAATTCAGGGAGAGGGAAGCATTGGCCATTCAGATAAAGTCGTTTGGGAATCAATGCAAGAAATATTATTAGCCCAAGGAATAATGAAGGAAAAAATAGATGTAGATAAAGTTTTTACTAACGAGTTTTTAGATCAATCCGATTGATAGATGAAACTAATTGAAGTTAATTCTGTTACTAAGGAATACGCTAGAGGATTTTATGCTTTAAAAAACTTAACTTTTTCCGTTGAGGAAGGTAGCTTTGTTTCAATCGTCGGACCTTTTGGCTGTGGAAAAACCACTATCCTGAATCTTCTTGGCGGCATAACCGAAGATTATATCGGAAACATAAAAATAAGAAAGGAAAGTCCAGCTAAGGCTAGGAAAACAAGAAAAATAGGTTATGTTTTTCAAAAACCAGCCCTTTTACCATGGCGTAATGTTATTAGGAATATAACCCTGCCCTTAGAAATTTCAGGCATTGAAAAGTACGAAAAAGCCTATGATCTTTTAAAAATAGTTAAGCTTGAATACGCCGCTAAAAAAATGCCCCATGAATTATCCAGGGGAATGCAACAACTGATTTGTATTGCCAGAAGTTTAATATTAGATCCCGATGTTCTCTTGCTTGATGAACCATTTTGTTCAATTGATGAGATCAATAGGGGTAAAATGCAAAATCGTTTGCTGGAAATACACAAGCAAACCAATAAGACAACTTTATTGGTAACACATTCTCTCAATGAGGCAGTATATCTTTCAGATCAAATCATAATCTTAACCTCTCGCCCAGCTAAAGTAAAAAGAATAATTGACATTGACTTTCAAGAAAGAAATGAAAAAGTTTTTTTCTCAGAAAAATTTCTTAATTATCTAAAGATTATTAAAGCTGAATTAAGCAATGAATAATTTATTCAATATAATTTTAGGAATATTCATATTTGTTTTGCTGTGGCAAAGCTGTATTGTTGTCTTAGAGCTGCCTACCTATATTCTACCCAGCCCCTTTGAAGTATTAACGGCCTTAAAATTAAATTGGAAAACCATTTTATTCCATACCGAGATAACTTTTTATGAATCTTTTTCCGGCTTTCTGATTGCTAACCTGATTAGTATTGTTATTGCTCTAATAATTGCCTTCCATCAGAAAATAGAAGATTTAGTTATTCCAATCGCTATTGTCATAAAAACAATGCCGATCATTGCCATTGCTCCACTTTTAATAATTTGGTTCGGTCCAGGATTATTCTCCAAGATAGTAACCTCGATGCTAGTTTGTTTCTTTCCATCTTTAATTAATACCCTGCGAGGAGTAAAATGCTTAGACAGAAATTTACTAATGCTTTTTAAGATCTATGGTGTAAATAAAAAACAATTAATAAAAATGTTTATTCTTCCCAGTATCCTCCCTTTTCTATTTGCCGCTCTAAAAGTATCAAGCTCTT
>Ga0265595_1000054_pt1 | contig 101033 bp, 79 predicted proteins | sample saktaG_15_FD_190148 | JGI IMG/M metagenome (GOLD analysis project Ga0265595, IMG submission 190148) | Saline water microbial communities from Sakinaw Lake, British Columbia, Canada - sak_2013_06_06_50m | ecosystem: Environmental > Aquatic > Non-marine Saline and Alkaline > Saline ... | reverse complement strand
CCGTGATATAGTCGGTCAGTCCCAACATGGTGAATCCTCCCTCGTTTAGTTAGGAGAGTATTATCACCGAACAACGAGACTATGTCAAAATGCAAGCGGGTGGCGAAAAACTCACAGATAGGGTATAATAGCATAATCAGCCGCTGATGTCAAATATGGTTGCCTGCAAATAAAACGGCCCTCCTTTCCGTTGGGAAAGAGGGCCGCTGGGTTCTTTGAGGGTTGAGGCGGGCTACGATGTCGGCTCTGGCGTCGGAGTAGGCGGCAGCTCGAGGAAGCCGTCGTGCACCTTTTCGACGAAATCCTTCACTGTATACTCGGACACACGGACGTAGTAGGGGGATTCCGATGAGATCACCACGTAGCTGTTGTCCTCGTCGCTCTTCGCTCCCACGCGGATGGTATGAGCCTTTGTGTTGCCCTCAGCGTCACGGGTCTCGACGGTAACGACGGCGTTGGGCTCTTTCAGGTCATAGTCGTCTTGTTCGGTTTTGCCCAGGGGGCGGAGCATCCGCAGGGAAGACACCCGGCTGGCCAGCGAATTCACGTTGTTCTCGTTGAGGGTCTCGTCGGCGGCCAGGTCTTTCATCGTCCACGCCCCGGCATCGTCCTTTTCGAACTCGAAGTGGCCGTTTGCATTTTCCAGCGTCAGGGCCACGATTTGATCCTGAGTTACGGAGAAGTAGAGGGTGTCTATCCAGTTGGAGACATTAATCCCGGCCTCCGAAGCTGACAGCGAAGCCAGGTAGACTTCGTTTTGACCGTCGGCGCGCACGTGGATCGCCCCGTAGCTGGGCGAGCTACCCAGGTACAGCCGGTGAGTCGTTCCGTCGGCCAGCTCAAGCTCGATCCGTCGCTCAAAAGCATCGTCAGCCACTTTGAGGCGCTTATGGCTGGCGGGGGTCTGGGTCACCAGGCGGTTGGTCTTCAGGGCGACGATCTTCTCCAGGAATTCGGGCACTTTGTTCGCCGTGCAGGGATAGTCGTCGGCTTCGGACAGCACCCAGCTCCCCATCACTTTGGCCAATTTGCCCTGGTTGCCAGTTCCATCACTGATGGTCAGTCGCGCGATTTGCTCCGCTTCGAGGCCGGCCAAAAGGCTTTCGCCGCCGGCGACCGAGGCCGGCCTCGGCCAAAAGGCCACCGCGATCAGCACGATTTGGACGACCAGTACAACCGCTAGAATTCGATTCGTTCGATTCATCGTTCTCCTCCCAATCACTCTCAGAAACCAGGTTTTTTATCTGAGCCTGTAGTAGCGACTTCAGTCGCTTTATCTCCATTGTGTACGACTGAAGTCGTCACTACGAAAAAACCTGGTTTCTTGATTAATCATCCACCAAAGCCATAGGCTCCTCGCTGCGCTGCCGAACGTTCCACACCACGCCGATGCCAATCAAGGCCAGCAGCACCACGGCATAGTTCAGCCCCTCCCAGAAGGACTGCTCGTCCTCTTCCAGCGGTTGGAGCAGGCGGGCGTAGGTGCCCCGCGAACGGATGCTGAGCAAGTCCTCGTCCTCGACGGTCCAGTCCACGGCGTTCTGAAGGAACTGCAAATTCAGCAGATAGCGATCCTGCGAGAAGCTACGCGAGATATCCATGACCACGTCATCCACGAACTCCGCGCTGCCCACCACCACCAGGCGCGAGGAGTCCGGCGAGACCTCGATGGTCCCCACAGCCGCTGCTTCGCCCTCACCCTCTGGGGTTGGCGGCGACTGGTCTTTGAAGTAGCTCTCGAAAGAGCCGCGGATGCTCACCGCCAGCGGCCTGGCCCCTTGTTCGCCCTCCACCGGGAAGCCGTACTGGGGATAGGCCCCCAGGTCGGGATTGACGTCAATGGAGCTTCGCAGCCAGGACCCAGCGGTGGATTGCAGCAGCTTGACTACTTCACGACTTTGGTTCTTCGCCTCGTCCACTTCCAGCGGCGAGGCCCAGTTCAGGGTGACGGCCGATAGATTGGCCACGATGGGGCTTTCCGCTGCCATGCCGTCTCGGCGCACGTCCACGAAGAAGGGATAGGGGACCTGTCGGTATTCCGTCACCGTCATCCCAGCCACGCTGCGCTGAACCGGGACGGGGAAGGGCTCGTTTTGAGGATCCATGACCAGCGAGTCCCCTACTTCCACGCCGTAGTAGGCCAGCATCTCTTTGAGACCATCCTGCACGGCTTCAATCGTCAGACCGGCGCCGAACTGCAGCGGCGAGAGGATATAGTTGCCTGCCGCCACCACGACCGCGCCACCGCGCATCAGGTACTGGTCAATGGCAAAGCGCTCCATGTCACCCAGGCCCTGGGGGGCGATCACCACCAGCACGTCCACGTCGCCCGGCACGCGGCCAGAGCTCAAGTCCACCTGCTTGACGGTGTAATTCTGCATCAATTGTTGCCCAACCAAATCCCAACTGGAGATGGGTTGTACCGTGTCGCCATAGGGGCTTTGTATCGGTTCTGTCGAGGGATGCCACAGGCCAACCGTCTTGAGGAAGCCCGGCGCGGCCCGCTTTAGCACCGCTTCGATCTCAGTGCGCAGGTCGGCCTCGCTCATGTCGCTGGTGGGATAGATCAACTGCGCTTCCTCTCCGACCTGCAGGATCAGGTGAAGATAGTAGGAATCGGATGAGAAAAGCGAGACGGCGAACGGTCGCAAGCCGTAAGAGTCAAACAGCGTCTGGCGGGTAACGGGACTGGTTGGGTCATCGGGATCAATCATCTCGAAGGTGAACTTGCCCCCCGATTCCGCCCGGATGTCCTGGGCCACCTTTTCGATGAGCTGTGGCACCTCCGCCAGCGATTGCGGCAACGTCTGCTGGGTGACAAAGGCCGTCAGCTTGACGGGCTCCTCCATGCTGGCAAAGACTGCGTCCAGGCTCTGGAAGCCGTAGACCACCTTCTTGATGGAGCGGGTCAGGTCGTACTCCAGGTTCCGCAAACCAACCTCTACCTCATTGCCAGCCGACTGTACCTCGATCAGGTCCTGGAATCCCAGCGTGGTAGACTGATCGCCGTAGCGGATCAAAATGTCAAAGTAGGAGCTGATCACCGACGATTCGTAGCGGCCGGCGATACGGAAGGGCGTGGGGCTGATGCCGTAGACCTGATTGGCCTCCGCCTCCAGGTCCTCGTTCTCCCTGGGATCCACGATCTCGACGTTGACTTTGCCGCCCGAAGCGATCTCGTACTCGCGCATCATGTCGCGGATGGTCGGCACCAGCGGAGCCAGGAGGGGATGGGTCTTTTCGCTAAAGTAGCCCCGCATCAGCAGCGGCTCTGGCAGGTTGCGGACCAGGTCGCGGGTGGTCGGGGACAGGCTGTACTCGCCCTGGGCGGTCAAATCGGCCCGCAGGCCGTGAACCGGAAACAGCCAGGTGTTGAGGGCCAGCAGGTTGGCGGCCACCAGCACCAGGCTCAGGATCGCGCTTCGGCGGTGGGCAGCCGTGCGCGGGCCACGACTCCAGCGCTTGGCATCCAGCGAAACGACGTTGGCCACCAGGAAGAACGCCGTCAGCGACAGGTAGTAGATCAGGTCTCGCAGGTCAATCACGCCCCGCTCGATGCTCTCGAAGCGGCTGCCGGTGCCAATGGCCCGCAGCACCTCGCCGACGGCATCCCCCACGAAGTTCGTCACCCCCGACGCGCCCAGCAGATAGAACAGGCCGCAGATCAGCACGGTGACCATCAAGGCCACGATCTGGTTATCGCTGCGCGAGGAAACGAACAGCCCGATGGCAGCGTAGGCTGAGGCCATGAGGATGGCCGCCAGGTACCCGCCCACCACCGGCCCCCAGTCCAGAGGACCCAGCACGGTCACTGTGATCGGCAGGAAAAGCGTCAGCGCCAGGGCCACGGCGATTAAAGCCACCACTGCCATGAACTTGCCCCACACCAGGCTGGCCCGGCGCACGGGCAGGGTGAGCAGCACCTCCAGGGTTCCCCCGCGCTGCTCCTCGCTCCACTGGCGCATGGTCAGCGCGGCCACCAGGAAAATCATCAGCACCGGCATCCAGCGGAACAACGGGCGAACGTCGGCGATGTTGCGGGCGAAAAAGGTCTCCGCCCAGAAAAACGAAAACAGTGTGACCACCAGGAAGGCTCCGACGAAGATCAGCGCCATGGGGGAGCCGAAGTACGCGCCCAGCTCCTTGCGTGCTATGGCCAGGGATTGCTTCCACGACTCTTTCACGCTTCGCCTCCTTCCTGCGACGCACTCGCCGCCATGTCCTGAGCTTGTCGAAGGGGCGTGGTCAGCTCGTTGAACACGGTTTCGAGAGTGCGAACGTCGCGACGCAGTTCTCGCAGCGGCCAGTTCCTGGTGTGGGCCAGCTCGTAGATAGCCGGGCGCAGGTCCACTCCGCTGGCACCCCGAACACAGTACTCGCGCCCGTCAGGCGTGGGATAGGCCTCGACAGTCTTGACGCCAGCCAGGGCTTTCAGATCCTTAGCGGCATCGGGTGCGCCCTCGGCCAACACCAGGACCGCATCGGTGGTGGCCGCCAGGTCGGCCAGGCGGGCGTCGGCCTTGACCTCGCCGTTCAGCAGAATGATCACCCGGTCGCAGGTCGCTTCCACCTCAGAGAGGATGTGGGTGGAGAGGAGCACGGTGCTGTGACTGGCCAGCCGTCGGATCAAGCGCCGCACCTCGACGATCTGGGTGGGGTCCAGGCCAGCGGTAGGCTCATCGCAGATCAGCAGCTTCGGCTGGTGCAGGATGGCCTGGGCCAGCCCGACCCGCTGGCGATAGCCCTTGCTGAGCTCGCCGATGGGGCGGGTGAGGTGGTCTGTCAAGGCCGTGGCGCGAACGGCTTCGGAGAGGCGCGCCGGCTGATCTGCCGCCGGAATCTGGCGCAGGTCGGCCATCATCTTGAGATACGCCTGCACCGACAGCTCAGGGTAAAGGGGCGCGTTCTCTGGCAGATAGCCGATGCGCTTCTGCACCTCCAGGGTGTCGGTCAGCACGTCCAGGCCGTCCACCGTCGCCTGACCCTCGTCCGGTTGCAGGAAGCCGGTCAGCACCCGCATCATCGTCGTCTTGCCCGCCCCGTTGGGCCCCAGCAAGCCGATGATCTCTCCGCTCTCCACGCGAAACGAGACCCCGCTGAGCGCCTGGGTCGAGCCATACGATTTGCTCAAGTTGGTCACTTCAATCATATCGCTTCTACCTCCGGAAACTCATCATAAAAAGGTCGCTTGGCAGCGACGGGGAAAATTATACACCCACTTCCAAAATCGTGCAAGCTGATGCGTGGCGGATTTCAATTGAGGACGGATTAGCTGTTGATCATATCAGGAATGGAAATTTTGGAGCAGAGCGGACTCCCACGCCCGGAATCGGCGGTCCTTCGACAAGCTCAGGACAGGCGTGGGAGCCGCCCCCGCTATCATCTTCCATCTACCAAGTATACCACATTTTTGTTAGAAAAACGTGAAGAGAATGTTAGAGTTTTGTTAGAGTTTTGTTAGAGTTGGTTTGGGCTCTCGCCTCGTTTGGTGATGGCAAAGCCACTTGTGCAGTTGACGCAGGAGGGTTTTTGTAATATACTATTGAGAGTGATTAGCCGATCTTTGAAGTAAGCTGTCAAGCGTGGCGACGGGCGAGCGAGGCTTGTTGAAGAACTGTCTTGTTCTTCAGGACGATACTGTCTTGGGGGGTGGCAGGAGAGATGTTTTGGAATTGGCTCTTGCAGTTACTTAGCTTTACAGGCGTAAAAGATGTTTCTGTATGGCAGGATGTTTTGTTTGGAGTCCTGCTAATCCCTGTAGCAATTCAAGTTGGAGGGGCCCTCGCTGGTTGGCTGCGTAACAAAAGACCACTAAGACTTCTTTTGAAAGGCTGTTTATCCAACGATGCCGAGGTCCTGATTTTTCTTTCTCAGCTGTCTGCCCTAGATGACAACGGACAAATAGATGGTAATCCGAAATATGTGATCAGATATCCAAGCCCAAAGCCTACTGACAAAAGCTGTCTCGATCGCGATTATAGACAGAATATTGACCCTGTCTGGCCAGAAGCAGACGGTGAATGTCTGGCTGATATTTACAATGTCTTGGGAAGAGCTGGGAAGGTGAGGAGTATTCATGTTGGCAATCTTATCAGTGAGTGGAGCGAATGGTCCAAGCCAACGTTTTCTATTGGTTTTAACCCAAGAACTCACAAGCTCATTGAGAAATGCGACCCTATATACTTTGACATCGATATCAATGAGTCTGGTTCTAGGGAGCTTGGAATAGAGGGGTGTGATACCAAGTTAGACTCCGTGATGCCCAACGATGCTGCTGTGCTCCAGAAGACTTTTCTGAAGAATAACAGCACCCCCGTGTTCATATTGGCTGGGCTAGGCACCACAGGGACTGGTGCCGCCGGCTATTTCCTGCGGGAAAACTGCGTTACCATTGGCAAACTCTACGGCGACAAGCCTTTTTGCTTCTTGCTTAGAGTTAAGATAGATGAAGGATGGACTTCTGTGGTAATGCAGGGCGCATATCCAAAGCCTTCCGCTGCTAGAGTTATTCTCTCCCCGGCTGCGTATTTCCGATTCTTCCGAAAGGCTATATCTGATTAGACCATAGAACTAACCACGCCCCGTGAACGGGTTAGTCTCACATCGAAGCCACTGATCGGCTGATTGACCAGATCGTGTATAAGCTGTGTGAGCTGACGGAGGAGGAGATTACGGTGGTGGAGGGTTTGGATCACGAATGACACGAAAGGAAAGGCGCGAAAGGGTTTCGTGCTTTCCGTGGTTTTTCACTTGTTTCGTGATCCAAAGCACCGACGCGCAGACTGACGCGCTGGTGTATGAGTTGTATGGGTTGACGGGAGAAGAGAGCGAGACGATGCAGTTAGGGATTTGAATCACGGAAACACGGAAAGACGGAGAGCACGGAAGGGGCGTTTCCGTGCTTCCATGTCTCCGTGCCCCCGTGATTCCAGGAGTTTTGTAAGCTATGAACGATGACCTCGTGCACATCACAGACACCGTGTCCATCCCCATGTCAGAGCTGCACTTTCGGTTTGCCCGCAGCAGCGGGCCGGGCGGCCAGCACGTCAATCGCTCCGCTACCCAGGTGGAGCTGCTGTTCGACGTGGCCGGCTCGCCCAGCCTCGACGAGACGCAGCGGCAGCGAGTGCTCAGGAAGCTGAGGTCGCGCATTGACAAGGAGGGCATTCTGCACCTGTTCTCTCAGGAGACCCGCAGCCAGCTCCGCAACCGGGAAGAGGTGGTGGGCCGCTTTCAAGAGCTGATGCGTGAGGCGCTGCACGTTCCCAAAAGGCGGCGGCCCACCCGCCCCACGCGGGGTGCGCGGGAGCGGCGGCTGGAGGGGAAGCGCCGTCGCAGCGAGGCCAAGCGAGACCGTCGCCCCGTGCCGCCCGATGCGGATTGACTTTGTGAGAAACCAGGTTTTTGGCAAAAACCTGGTTTCTGAGTAAACATTTAGGAGGCTTCAATGAGCGAGCAAATGACATCCATGGATCTTGCGCCAGGCTCCCTCAAGACCTGGTTCCTGGAAATCAGAGGGCCGTTTCTGGCGCTGAGCCTGGTGCTGGCGCCCATCGGAACGGCCATTGCCTGGCACGATGGGAGCTTCAATCTGGGGTACTTCTTGCTGGCCTGGGTGGGGGCGATCCTGGCCCATGTAGGCGTCAACGTATTCAACGAGTACTTTGACTACCAGAGCGGGCTGGATTTTGAGACGCAAAAGACACCCTTCAGCGGGGGGAGCGGCGTGCTGACCGCCGGCCTGATCGAGCCGAGGAGGGCCTACCTGTTGGGAGCGACCTGCCTCTTCATAGATGCGGTGATCGGGATCTATTTCGTCATCGTCCAGGGCTGGGGTCTGCTGCCGGTGATCTTGCTGGGAGGGCTGTTTGCCTACTTCTACACGCCGTACATCTCTCGCTGGCGGATCGGTGAAGTGGCGGCCGGGTTGGGGCTGGGCTCGCTGGTGGTGCTGGGGGCCTACTTCGTGCAGACGGGGCAGTATACCTGGGAGGTGCTCGTCACCTCGCTGGCGCCTGGGTTCCTCACCGCCAACCTCCTGCTCCTCAACGAGTTCCCAGACGTGGAGGCGGACAGGCAGGTCGGGCGGCGCAACCTGGTGATGGCCCTGGGGAGGAAAAGGGCGGCCTGGCTGTACACAATCTTGATGGTGTGCACCTATCTCAGCATCGTGCTGGGAGTGGTTTTCAGGCTCATGCCCTGGCCGGCGCTGGTCGCCCTCCTGACCATACCCCTGGCGAGGAAAGCCATTCAGGGCGCGTTGCAGCACTACGACGACATCGCGCAGCTCGTCCCTGCCCTGGCAGCCAACGTGATGACCATCCTGACCACCGATGCGCTGCTGACGGTGGGCTACGTGCTGGCAACTGTGTTCGGCATCTGAGCACCGTAAAAGAAAGGAGCCACATAGAGACATGACTTCAACCCAAAGTTCCAATGTCAGGCGGTCGCAAGGAGCAACGACCAAACGCCAGTCTCGCCGCCGCTGGTTCGTCGTGGTTGTCTTCTTCGCTTTCATGCTTCTGCACCAGGCCGACAAGCTGCTCATCAGTCCCCTGACCACTCCCATCATGGAGACTTTCGGGATCAACGAGGCCCAGATGGGGGCGGTGTTTACCGGGGCCCTCATCGTGGGGGCCATCCTCTACCCGGTGTGGGGCTATCTGTACGACCGCTACACTCGGCCCAAACTATTGGCGTTGGCCTCGTTCATCTGGGGTTCCACCACCTGGCTCAGCGCCATCGCTCCCACCTACCCCTCATTCCTGCTCACGCGGGCCTCGACTGGCGTTGACGACTCCAGTTACCCCGGCCTGTACAGTCTGGTCTCCGACTATTTTGGCCCAGCCGTGCGCGGGAAAATCTACGGCTTGCTGCAACTCTCCGCACCCCTGGGGTACATGCTGGGGATGATCCTGGCCACGCTCCTGCGCGACGTGATCGGCTGGCGCGGGGTGTTCTACCTGACTGGCTCCCTGGGCATTGTGCTGTCGGTGGTCATCTTCTTCGGGGTGCGCGAGGTCGCCCGGGGCAGGAGCGAACCGGAGTTGGCAGACCTGGAGGAGATTGAGGTACATCGTTTCAGTTGGGAGATCGCCCGGGGGTTGTTTCGCAAGCGGAGCCTGCTCCTGCTCTTTGTCCAGGGATTCTTCGGCGTCTTTCCCTGGAATGTGATCACCTACTGGTTCTTCCGCTATCTGGAAACAGAGCGCGGCTACAGCGCGGACGCGGTTCTCATGACTATGGTGGTGGCGGTGCTGGTGCTGGCTGTGGGGTACTTCCTCGGCGGGGCGGTGGGCGACTTCTTGTTCAAACGCACCCGGCGGGGGCGGGCACTGGTAGCTGCTACGGCTGTGCTGCTGGGGGCCGTCCTGCTCTACTTCGCCATGAGCGTGCCGATGGAGAACCAGTCCCTGTTCCTGGTCATGATCAGCCTGACCGCTCTGTTCATTCCCATTTCCTCGCCCAACGTCATCTCCACGGTCTACGACATCACCCTGCCCGAGGTGCGCTCCACGGCGGTGGCCGTGCAGTACTTCATCGAGTCAGCCGGCGCAGCCACGGCTCCCCTCCTGGCCGGGCTCATCGCCGTGCGCTCTTCCCTGCACTATGCCATCCTCATCGTCTGCGAGAGCGCGTGGGTGCTGTGCGCCATCTTCCTCGTCGTGGTGGCCTACCTGGTGCCACACGACATTGCGGCCTTGCGCCAGGCCATGCGTCAGCGGGCGGAGGATGAGGCAACGAGGTAATGAGGAACGAGTAACGAGGGGTTAACCTGATGGCAACAGTAGAGGAGAATCTGATGCAAATCGAACAACCTCAACCTCATTCCGTTCCCTGGACCGCCCGCGATGTCTGGCTGGGGGTTATTGCCTTGGTCCTGTGGTTGGCCCTTTCTGTTGTTGTCTCGGTCGTGGTTAGCCTCCTTTCGCTGGACGTGGACGTGGGATTGATGATCAGCTTGGCGGAACTGCTGCTGTTGGTACCGATCTGGTGGTTGACGGTGCGGAAATACAGGGTTGGATGGAGAGCTTTGGGCCTGCGGAGTTTCAAAGGAAGGATGGTCGGCCTGGGGTGTGGCCTGATGATTCTCTCCTCCATGTTCAACCTCTTCTACAGCCTCTTTCTGGCCCTCTTTGGTTTGCGGACGCAGGTTGATTTGGTCCCCATTTTCGTCGAGCTATCCTCCCCCTGGTGGCTGTTGGTAGGGGGAGTGATCGTTGCACCGGTGGCAGAGGAGGTGTTCTTCAGAGGATTCGTCTTTGCCGGCTTGCGCCAGCGGTACGGCTGGAAGAAGGCAGCCTTCATCAGTGCCGCCCTGTTCGCCGTGATCCACGTAACACCGACCGCCATGATCCCCGTTTTCATCCTGGGCTGCATCTTTGCCTATCTTTACCATCACAGCAACTCCATTTGGCCCGCCATTCTGATGCACGTCTCCACCAATGCCCTGGCGCTGGGAGTGGCCTACGGGCTGGCTAACACCGGCATACCTGCGTAGCTGGAGTTTGGATACAGTGAAAGAAACCAGGTTTTTCGTTCGAGAGTGCTTGTGAGGGCATCGAAAATGCGCACAATAGCGCCCGTTTTGGATGCGTAGAGTTCAAAAACCTGGTTTCTGGCTGGTCTTGTGATGCGAGGTGATCTCATGAGAAAGCTCCGTAATCTCTTTTCTCTCGTCCTCTTGCTTTGCCTCGTCGTTCTGGCTGGCGGCAGTTTCGCCGGCGCTGCCGACATCGTGCAGGCGACAAGCGAGTGGCCTTGCAAATGCGGTGACGAGTGCTATGGCTGCCCCCACGACATTGATCACGATTGTGTCATTAACGTCGTGGACATCATGGTCGTAGCCAGCCGCTGGGACTGCCAGTGCGGTGACGAGTGCTACGAAGCTCGGTACGACTTCGATGATGACTGTGACATTGACATCGTGGACATCATGGTCGTAGCCAGTCGCTGGCGGTGCGAATGTGGAGATGAGTGCTACGACTGCACCATCTGGCAGCCATCGGGCATAACCCCCTGGCAGTTGCAGTTTACCGACCTGCCAGTTGACCAGTCATACGACGTGGTCATGTACGACGTTGACCTGTTCGACAACGATGCCAGCGTGGTGGCCTCACTGCACGCCCAGGGCCGCGTGGTCATCGCCTACTTCAGCGCCGGCTCCTGGGAAGACTGGCGGCCAGATGCCGACGATTTTCCAGACTCCGTGAAGGGCGCCAACAACGGCTGGCCCGGCGAGAAGTGGCTGGACGTTCGCCAGCTCGACGTCCTCGGCCCGATCATGGAGGCCAGGATGGACCTGGCTGTCCAGAAGGGCTTCGATGGCGTCGACCCAGACAACGTGGACGGCTACGACAACGACACCGGCTTCAACATCACCTACGACGACCAAATCGCCTACAACGTCTTCCTGGCCAACGCCGCTCACCAGCGCGGCCTGTCCGTCTGTCTGAAGAACGACCTCGGTCAGGTGGTTGACCTGGAGCCCTACTTTGACTGGGCGCTCAACGAGGAGTGCTACCACTATAGCGAGTGTGACGAGTTGCTGCCCTTCATTGACGCTGGCAAGGCCGTCATGCACGTCGAGTATGACAGCCCCACCAGTGCTTTCTGCTCGTGGAGCAACGCGCACGATTTCAGCTCCATGAAGAAGAGGCTGGATCTGGATGCCTGGATGGATCCGTGCTGGTAGGGGAACGGCTGTTGCTCCAGAGATGTTGCGACTGCCCAGGCGGAAGAAGTCTTATAGGAGAGTCAAGAATATGCAAGAAGAATCTGAATACAATCGCATGTCTGCACCGCGCTACACCGGAATCGCGACCTTCATGCGTGCGCCGCTGGTTCGCGACCCGTCTAAGTTGGATATCGCACTCATCGGTGTGCCGTTCGACGGCGGAGTAGAAAACCGTCCCGGCCAGCGTCATGGGCCGCGCGAGATTCGCAACATGTCGAGCTTGATGCGCACCATCCATCATGTCACCAGGGTCAACCCGTACGAGCTTTGCCGTGTCGCTGACATGGGCGACGTTCCAATTACTGACGCTTTTAATCTTGAGGCGAGCCACGCCAATATCACGGAGTTTTACCGCCAAGTGCACGCCGCAGGCGTCGTACCGCTGAGTGCGGGGGGCGACCATTCGATCAGCCTGCCGATTTTACGCGCGATTGCCTCGGAGCGGCCCGTTGGCATGGTCCATATAGATGCTCACACCGACACCTGTGACGAGGAATTGGGCTCTAGATTCACCCATGGCACACCCTTCCGTCGGGCTGTGGAAGAGGGGTTGCTTGATCCCAAGCGGACGGTGCAGATCGGCATCCGGGGTGCCCAGAATTCGGAGGAAGGATGGACTTTCTCTCTTGAATCTGGCATGCGAGTCATCTTCATTGAGGAGTTCACCAGGCTGGGTGTGGAGGCAGTGATTGCCGAGGCTCGGCGTGTGGCAGGAGGTGGCCCCACCTACATCTCCTTCGATGTAGACAGCCTTGACCCGGCATTCGCTCCTGGTACCGGGACACCGGAGGTTGGTGGGATCACCACCATTGAGGCGCAGGCGCTGTTGCGGGGCCTACGTGGTCTCGATTTGATCGGCGGCGATGTGGTCGAGGTGTCACCGCCGTTCGATCCCTCAGGGAACACCGCACTGGTCGGGGCCACGATGATGTATGAGATTCTATGCATCCTGGCTGAGACCGTCGCTCGACGCAAAAAAGCGAGAGGGAAGGCGGCCTGACCCAGAAGTCTCAGGCCGAGAGCAGGCTCCCAGTGCTTCCGGGTGACTGGAGGTGCTGATGCGGAGTGTCCCCAAGAATGGAGAGCAAAGCAGCAGATCGTAGAAAAGCCGCCTGCGTCAACCGCGCATGTGGCTTTCTTGTTATTGCCAAACGAGCCGAAACCTGGTATACTTATCTAGCAGCCAAGCTGACAGCACCACGCGGTTGGCGCCGAACGGGTGGACAGCGGGCGTTACTGGCGGCGTAAGGCATCATGGCCCCCACGAAGGACGTTTTCTGGTCAAAGGGCGCTACACTGGCGACTTTGGCGGTGTCTACCTGCACCGGGGGCTGTCGCTGATGGAGTGCGTGATGCCGTGGTTGGTGGTACGGCGTAGGAGCACGCGATATGAAAGACCTCTCAGGTATTTTTTGACGACCAGAGGAGGAAGGCAGGATGACCGAGATTGAGTTGCTGAGTCTGATCGCCTCGGGCGAATCGGAGACAGTAGAGTTCAAGCGAGAGATGGATAGGGCCGAGCGATTGGCGAAAGAGTTCGTGGCGTTAGCCAACCGACAGGGTGGGGTTGTGCTCATCGGCGTGGATGACGACCACACTGTCTACGGCGTGACGCTGCAGCCGGGCTACGAGGAGTGGATCGCTGATGTGAGTGCGCAGACGATTGACCCGCCACTTCCATTGACCTGCGAAGAGGGAACTGTGCAAGACAAGACAGTGCTGGTGGTGCGCGTACCCCGCGGCCCCCACAAGCCCCATTGCGTTCGCGAGGGCGAGCACAGATGCACTGTTTACATCCGTCATGGCACAACCAGCCGCCCTGCTACCCGCGAAGAGATTGGTAGCCTCTATCGAGAAGGGGCTGTACTCGATTTTGACATCTCGCCCGTCCCCAGGGTCACGCTGGCTGATTTAAATACGGACCTCATTGAGGAATATGTACACAACAAACTGGGCATCAGCCCGGACGAACTTCCTGTTGACCTGACTCAGCAGTTGACCAGTTGGAAAATTCTCGTTGAGCAAGTGGGAGAGCGCAGGGTGACCTTCACTGGAATGCTCTTCTTCGGCGACCAGCCCGGCGACTTTCTGCCCCAGGCACGTTTGTGGCTTAAACGCTTTAAGGGGCTCACTACCGACGAGTGGTACCCTGGTAAAGAGATCGACGCACCGGTTCCCCAGGCCATCGAAGAAGCAGTGGAATACATCAAGCTCTACACTGTGGTCGAGGAGGTGAGAGGACTCAAGCGTGTGCAGAAGGCCGAGTACATCGAAGAAGTGGTGCGAGAGGCATTGGTGAACGCCATTGCCCACCGCAATTATGTACGTCGTGGATCACGCATTCACATCTCTGTGTTCGATGACCGGATCGAGATACGCAGTCCTGGGCCACTGCCTAATGGAGTGACAGTGGAGAACATGCGCTACGGTGTTCAGGTCACCCGCAACCCAACCATCGTGCGCTATCTGCGGGCTTATGGCTACTGGGAAGGAGACGGCCTGGGGGTGCCACGAATGATTAGACTATGCCGGCTCAACGACATTCGCGAACCCGATTTCACCCTGGTAGGGGATGATCTGGTGGTGACCATTTATTCGAGGCGATACAATGAATTTCACGAATCAGCCATTCGTGCCCGCTACATGCGCGATCCCCTGCCGGTGCGTCTGGGTGGCCTGGCCGCCGACCTGGCCCGTATCGCCTCGTTCTCGCAGAATCCGGCCAACCTGGCGACTGTAGCAGACCCGATGGCAGAAATGTGAGGGCTGCACGATGCCTTCTGCCAACGTCGTGACCAAGCCAACTCCCATGGCCTGATGGGAGATGGTAACAAGAGCCACCTGCGTTGACCGCGCCAGGTGGCTTTCTTGCTATTGCCAAACGAGACGAAATCTGCTATACTTTATCCAGCCAGCAAGTAGAAGTGGGGTCTAATCGGGGGAGGGCATCACCGCCATGAAGCCCGAAGAGAAAGCCAGGCAACGCATTGATAAGCTGCTCGACGCCGCAGGCTGGAGCGTGCAGAGTATGTCGCGGCTCAATCTCAGCGCTTCGCTGGGCGTGGCGGTTCGTGAGTTTCCCGTGGAGTCAGGCTTTGCCGATTACGTGCTGTTTGTGGATCGCCAGGCGGTTGGGGTGGTCGAGGCCAAGCCCGAAGGCACAACCCTGAGCGGCGTGGCCGAGCAATCTGCTGCGTACATCACGAGCTTTCCCGCGCACATTCCCCACGTCCGGCTTCCCCTCCCTTTTGCCTACGAGAGCACAGGAATTGAGACCTTCTTCCGAGATGAGCGAGACCCTGAAGCCCGTTCGCGCCGGGTGTTCGCCTTCCACCAGCCGGAGACGCTCCAGGAGTGGCTTTCGCAAGAGGATACGCTGCGAGCGCGGCTCCAGCTCATACCGATGCTGAACACCAAGGGGCTGCGCGATTGCCAGGTTGAAGCCATCGTCCGCCTGGAGAGATCGTTCGCCCAGGCTAAGCCACGGGCGCTCATCCAGATGGCGACGGGCAGCGGCAAGACCTACGCCGCGGTGAGTTTCATCTATCGCCTGATCAAGTTCGCGGGCGCCAGACGCGTGCTCTTTCTGGTGGATCGCAACAACCTGGGACGCCAAACGCTGCGGGAGTTCCAGCAGTACGTGACCCCCGACGATGGCCGAAAGTTCACCGAGCTCTACAACGTGCAGCACCTGACCTCCAACGCCCTCGACCCGGTCAGCAATGTGGCGATTACGACCATCCAGCGACTCTACTCCATGCTCAAGGGTGATCCCGAATTCGACGCCGAGATCGAGGAGCACTCTCTGTTCGAGATTGGGCCGGAGGATGTGCCGCCCAGGGAGGTCGTCTACAACCCCCAAACCCCCATCGAGACCTTCGATTTCATCGTCACCGACGAGTGCCACCGTTCTATCTACAACCTCTGGCGGCAGGTGCTGGAGTACTTCGATGCTTTCATCATTGGCCTGACGGCCACTCCCTCCAAGCAAACCCTCGGCTTTTTCAACCAGAACCTGGTCACGGAGTACAGCCACGAGCGGGCCGTGGCCGATGGGGTGAACGTCGGCTACGAGGTCTATCGCATCAGCACGCAGATCACCGAGCGGGGCAGCACGGTGGAAGCCGGCTACTACATTGACAGGCGGGACAAGCTCACCCGTCAGACCCGCTGGGAGTTGCTGGACGAAGAGCTGGAATACACAGCCCGTCAATTGGACCGGGACGTGGTGGCCGAGGATCAGATTCGGACGATCATCAGGACGTTCAAGGAGCGGCTGCTGGCCGAGATCTTCCCTGGCCGCAAAGAAGTGCCCAAGACGCTGATCTTTGCCAAGGATGACTCCCACGCCGAGGACATCGTCCACATCGTGCGGGAGGAGTTTGGCAAGGGCAACGAGTTCTGCAAGAAGATCACCTATCGCTCTGGCGAGAAGCCCGAAGACCTGATCGCCAGTTTCCGCAATTCGTATTTCCCCCGCATCGCGGTGACGGTGGACATGATCTCCACTGGTACTGACATCAAGCCGTTGGAGTGCCTGCTGTTCATGCGAGGCGTCAAGTCCAGGGTGTATTTTGAGCAGATGAAGGGGCGGGGAACGCGCACCATCCTGCCCACCGATTTGAGAGCCGTCACGCCCGACGCCGCTCACAAGACCCATTTCGTGATCGTGGACGCGGTGGGGGTGTGCGAGGACGACAAGACCGACAGCCGTCCCCTGGAGCGCAGGCGCAGCGTGGCCTTTGACAAGCTGATCTGGAACGTGGCGGCGGGAGTCCGAGACGAAGACACCCTGTCCTCGCTGGCGGGCAGATTGGCCCGACTGGATCGGCAGATTGACCCTAAAGATCGCCAGGCGATTGAGGCTGTCGCCAGCGGCAGGACCCTGAGGCAACTCATCAACGACCTGCTGGATGTGGTGGACCCGGACATGCAGGTAGCGAACGCCAGGGAGATGTTTGAGACGAAAACGCCAACCCCGCAACAGGTGGAGCAAGCCACGGAGAAACTGGTCAAAGCCGCCTGTGCGCCCTTTGACGATCCCGACCTGAGAAACACCCTGATCGAGGTCCGGCAGCGCCAGGAGCAGACCATTGACACCGTCAGCGCGGATACGGTGCTGATGGCGGGTTTCGACGATCAGGCCAGGGAGAAGGCGCGCACCGTCGTGGACACCTTCCAGCAGTTCATTGAGGACAACAAGGACGAGCTGACGGCGCTGCAGATCATCTACAGCCAGCCCTACCAGTTGCGGCAAGTGACCTACGAGCAGATCAAAGAGCTGGCCGAGGCCATCGAGAGGCCGCCCTACCATCTGACCCAGGAGCAGTTGTGGCGGGCCTACCAGCAGTTGGAGCAAGCCAGGGTGCGAGGGGCGGGGCCGCAGAAGCTGCTGACCAACATCGTCTCCCTGATCCGCTTCGCCATTGGGCAGAGCGAGGTATTGGAACCCTTCCCCCTCACCGTGGAGGCGCGCTTCCATCTCTGGCTGGCGGAGCAAGTGGAGGCTGGCCGCCAGTTCACCCCGGAGCAGATCGAGTGGCTGACCCGCATCAAAGACCACATCGCCACCAGCCTGCGCATCGAGATGGAGGACTTCGAGTACACCCCCTTCCACGAGATGGGCGGCCCGGTCAGGGTGTACCAGCTTTTTGGGACGGACTTGGCGAGCATCATGGGAGAGCTTAACGAGGTGTTGGTGGCATGACGGAAGAGAGAAACGGCTTGCCTGAGCTGCCCCAGGGCTGGGTGTGGACGACGATTGGAGAAATAACCCAACCGATTGAGAAGGTTCAACCCAAGGAGAATCCAAATACCCAATTCACTTATCTCGATATCTCCTCAATTGACAATCAGCTCAATAGAGTGGTGGAGCCAAAGACATACTACGGTTCTGAAGCCCCCTCCCGAGCACGTCAATTGATTCGGGCAAATGATGTCTTGTTCTCGACCGTTCGAACTTATCTGAAGAACATCGCTTTAGTGCCTGAAATCTGCGATGGGCAAATAGCCTCAACAGGTTTCTCCGTGTTACGTGGTGAATCGGGAATTTCATCGAAATACCTGTTCTACTACTCGCTTACGGATCCATTCTTAACCGCTCTGAGCAAACTGCAAAGGGGTACGAGCTATCCAGCAGTTAGAGACAGCGATGTTCGTGCTCAGCCTATTCCACTTCCCCATTTCGCCGAGCAGAAGCGCATCGTCGCCAAGATCGAGGAGCTGTTCACCCAACTGGACGCGGGCGTGGTGGCGCTGGAGAAGGCTAAGGCGCAGTTGCGGCGCTACCGCCAGGCGGTTCTCAAAGCGGCGGTGGAGGGGGAGCTGACCAGGGAGTGGCGAGGGGCGCATCGGGGGGAGCTTGAGCCGGCGTCGGTGTTGTTGGAGCGCATCCTTGAGGAGCGGCGGGCTAAGTGGGAGGCGGAGCAACTAGCCAAGATGGAGGCCAAGGGCAAGAAGCCTAAGAGTGACAGATGGAAACAGAAATACAGAGAGCCTTGGAAACCTGATACAGATGAGCTGCCCCAACTTCCAGCAGGTTGGACCTGGACTAGCTTTGAGGAAGTTGCAGAGGCAATTCCCTATGCCCTAAAGGCTGGGCCTTTTGGCTCATCTCTCAAAAAGGAATACTATGTGCCCAAAGGGTACAAAATCTACGGCCAAGAGCAGGTCATTCGCGGAGACCCATTCTATGGGGATTACTACATAGATGACGAACGATATGGGAAGCTCAAGTCATGTGCTGTGAAGCCGGGTGACATACTTATCAGCTTGGTTGGCACTATTGGTAGGGTTTTGATCCTCCCCGAAGGAATAGAACCTGGCATCATCAATCCACGTCTTGTGAAGCTGAGCTTAGACAAAGGGCTTGTTAACGGCAAATACATCAAGACCTATCTAGAGTCCTCCAGCGTGCGTCACTATTTTTCTCTTTCATCCCACGGCGGGACGATGGATATCTTGAACTTAACCATGTTGAAAGCATTGCCCATCGCCATTCCTCCGTTGGGGGAGCAGCAATTAATTGTGGATGAGGTTGAACGCTGCATTTCAATTGCCGATGAACTGGACAGAGTGGCGGACCAAAGCCTGAAGCGAGCAGAGCGGCTGCGCCAGAGCATCCTCAAAAGGGCCTTTGAGGGCAAGCTGGTGCCGCAGGATCCCAGCGATGAGCCGGCCTCCGTGCTGCTGGAGCGCATCAAGGCGGAGAAGGCGCGGCGGGAGGGGAAGGGGAAGGGCAAGAAGAGAGGTCGGAGGAGGAAACGGCCACGACAGTTGGAGTTGTTCTGAAGCCCCAGGCCACTGTCTGATTAGTGTGCAAGATCAATCGTAGGGGAGAGTCTGCACTTGTCCCGGATCAGCGAGGAGCAAATATGGTTACCTTGAATTGGATCGATGCAACTGACTTAAATCTCTGGGCCAACCGACGCGCTGCCCAAGGTCGGCTACCACAAGTTGTGCGTCGTCTTGTGCACGCCACCGTTGAGCGGCGTCACTGTCACCGAGTCAGCTTCCGAGCCGGCGAAGGCGTACAACTCGGTGGTTGGGACGGCCTAGTAAAAGTATCTGAGGGTAATGCTTTCGTGCCTGATGAAGTCTCCGCATGGGAACTAACAACAGCCCAAGATAGTAAGGGCAAGGCGGACGACGACTATCAAAACCGTTGCAGAGACCCTTTGGAAGTGAACCCTTCTGAGACCACATTTGTATTCGTTACTGCGCGACGATGGGGAAATAAGGATGAGTGGGCCAAGGAAAAGAGCAGAGAAGGTCCATGGGCCGAGGTGAGAGTGTACGATGCCGATGACTTGGAACAGTGGTTGGAACAGGCTCCAGCGGTTCATGCCTGGTTAGCACGCTTGGTTGGAAAGTATCCAGAGGGAGTACAAGACTTGGGTGATTTCTGGGGTGCATGGAGAGACTCCACCACACCGCCTATGAACGCCGCGTTAGGTCTAGCTGGCAGACAAGAGGCAGTTGAAAGGGTAGAAACTTGGCTAAACGATACTACTTCAAGCCTATCCGTGCAATCCGATTCCCGTGAAGAGTCTATCGCCTTCTTCGCAGCTACGGTTTTCCAAATGCCCGAAGAGGATCGCGTCCCATATCTGGCTCGATGTGTGATCTCACAGAATGAGCAGTCATGGAGACACTTGGTTCCAAGCAGTGAACATCTAATCCTTATACCAACCTTCGACAACCTTGAAGGAGTTGGAAAGGCCGTATCAGGGGGACATCATGTTCTTATCCCACTAGGGAGAGAAACTAGCATCTCTCCTAACACGCTGAGCCTTCCACCTTTGGCCAAAACAGATATCGAACGTGCGCTAATAGATATGGGAATATCGGAAGAACGTGCCCATGCACTTGCGCAGGAATCAAGGCGGGACCTTCTTGTCTTGCGGCGACGGCTTGCTGTTGTTCCTGAGATACACTGTCCTTCCTGGTCGAAGCCCGAGGCAGCACGTCCCCTCGTTCCAGTCTTGCTCGCTGGTGCCTGGGACAATACCAGGGAAGCTGACCGTAAGGCAATTGAGGAAATCGCCCGAAAACCCTATGAGGAAGTTCTGGCAACTCTCTCGCGCTGGGTAAACGAGTCTGATCCACCTGTTCGTCGGGTTGGCAACATCTGGCAGTTAGTATCCCGCGAGGATTCGTGGCATCTGCTCGCTCGGTTTGTGATGCAAGATGATCTTGAGGTGCTTGAGAACGTAGTTCTCTCGGTCTTGGGTACACTCGACCCGCGCTATGACCTGCCCCCCGATCAGCGATGGGCGGCAGGGCTCTACGGAAAGACGCTTCCCCATTCATCCTTTTTGAGGCAGGGTCTTGCAGAAACGCTTGCGTTGCTTGCAACACGAGGAGAAGTATCAGGAATCCAAGATACTATGTCTGCTGAGGACAGGGCTAGGCGTATCGTGTGGAAGCTGTTTAACCTTGCAACCGACTGGCGACTATGGTGTTCGCTTTCCTACTCTCTACCTACCTTAGCGGAGGCAGCCCCTGAGGCTTTCTTGGACGCTGTTGAAGAGGCACTTGTTGGTGAGAGTCCTGTCTTCCTAAATATGTTTGCTCAGGAGGACCCCATGAGCGGGAGCCCCCATACTGGACTTCTTTGGGCTCTTGAGGCGTTGGCCTGGGAACCCGAATACTTAGGCCGAGTAGCATTGATCCTTGCCAAACTCACAAGGCTTGATCCAGGAGGGCAACTCAGCAACCGTCCGCAAAACAGTCTTCGTGCAATCTTCTCGTGTCGACGTCCTCAGACACCAACCACACTTGACCAACGCTTCAAAGTGATCGATATGCTTCTGACACGCGAGCCGGATGTGGCCTGGAAGCTACTCTGTAGCCTCCTTTCAGAAAGCAGCTTTCGTATACCGCTCCGAATCCACCGACCGCATTGGCGGGAATGGGGGTCTAGCTGGAGACCAACGGTTACTTACTCACAATATTGCATCGAAAAGGTTGCCGAACAGATGCTTTCCAATGCCGGTGCCAATGGTAAGAGGTGGTGTGATGTGATTGGTCATATCGCGTCCCTTCCACCCAGATCTCGTGATGAAGCGATCAAAAAATTGCTTGGAATTGATCCTGCTGACATAAAGCCTGACGATCGTCTGGAGTTCTGGAAAAAACTGAGGTTGGTAATCCGTAAGCACCGTAGATTTGCCAATACAGATTGGGCGATGCCTGCGGAAGTAGTGGATAAGTTGCATATAGCTTACCAGAAGTTTGAACCTGATAATCTCATTGACCGCTACATGTGGCTCTTTTCCTCGTGGCCTGAGCTGCTTGACTTTACGAGTGAAGATCGGCAGGTAGAGCAGGACGCAATTGAAAGAGCAAGGGCTGAAGTGGTCACAGAGATCTATACCGTGGCTGGCTTGTCTGCTCTGCTGGACCTGGCAGCGCGTGTTGAACAGCCTTGGCAGGTAGGCTTTGCAATTGCAAAAAGTGAGGTTGCTTCGGATCTAGACTACAGGCTTCTCGACTCAACGCTTGGAAAAGCCGAAGTCGCCCTCACGAACCTAGGTATTGGATTCGTGATTGGGCGTTTTCACGCTGGCGGATGGTCTTGGGCGGAAACAATACTTTCGCCTGAAGGTCCCTGCCAATGGTCTCCACAACAGCAGGCCGATTTTGTTCGGGGTTTGCCATTCGAAAGGCAGACCTGGAGACTGTTGGCAACCTTGGGAGAGGAAACAGAGGCGCTGTATTGGAAGCAGGTTACGGCTTACTGGGCTGCGGGTGAAGATGAATGTGAAGAAGCGGCTCGTATGTTGCTGGCGTACGAACGTCCCTATGCGGCACTGGATGTTGCGTCTTTTGGTTTGGATAGACAATCCGAAACTCTGCCGATGTCAGCACAGCTACTTGCGGATATTCTTGAGCAGGCAGCGACTAAAGACCCAACGACAGAGGAGCCACCATCTGTTTTACAGTCTTTAGGTTACCATGTTGAACGAATCCTGGAAGTGCTGCAAAGGTCCAATGATATTGAGGATACTCTTATAGCCAAATTGGAATGGACCTATCTTCCAATACTCACACATGGCGCATGGCAGCCTCGAATTCTACTTCTACATCGAGAGCTTTCTAGAAACCCATTGTTCTTTGCCCAAGTGGTGGGGTACGTATATCGAGCAGAGGGCGATGAACGGGCAGAAACTGATGAACTCACCGAAGAAATGGTGATTCGCGCTGAGATGGGCTATGAGTTGCTTGAGTCTTGGCACCTGATCCCTGGACTTACCCAAGATGGTAGGGTTGACCTAGAACAGCTTCAAGCCTGGATCATACAGGCGCGTGAAGCTTGTCGTTCGATCAAACGAAGTGTCGTTGGTGATCAACAGATCGGACAGGTTTTGGCCTACGCTCCAGCCGCACCGGATGGGGTTTGGCCTGATGTAGCTGTTCGAGAGGTAATCGAAGAGGTTGCCAGCAAGGATATCGAGACAGGAATCTACATCGGTGTACACAATAGACGCGGTGTTGTCACTAGGGCTATCGGTGAAGGTGGAAAGCAGGAGAAAGAACTTGCCGAAACATATCGCAAGTATGCCAAAGCTGTCGGTGACTCGTGGCCTCGAACCGCCGCGCTGTTGCGCAAGATTGCCGACAGCTATGAGTCTGAAGCTCGCAGCGAAGACATACACGCAGAATTGGAAGACTATTGACGGAACTTCCTGTTTTGTATTGATTTTTGGGGGGGAAGCAGTGGAAAGATACACCCCCGAACAGATCCACGATGAGATAGCCCCGCAGGTTAGAGACGGCAAGCTGAGAAACGCTTGAGCCGCATTGTCCCAGGGTTAGTGGTAAAGGAGCAATAGCTGTGACAACCGAATCTGCAACCATCGTCCAACGATTATGGAACTACTGCCACGTCCTGCGCGACGACGGCGTCTCCTACGGCGATTACGTGGAGCAGTTGACCTACCTGCTGTTCCTCAAGATGGCCGACGAGCAAACCAAGCCGCCCTTCAACAAGCCCTCCGCCATCCCCGCTGGCTACGATTGGCCCAGCCTGGCTTCAAAAGACGGTGAGGAGCTGGAGACCCATTACCGCCGCACCCTGGTGGAGCTGGGCAGGGAGAGCGGCATGCTGGGCGTGATCTTCCGCAAGTCGCAAAACAGAATCCAGGACCCGGCCAAGCTGCGGCGGCTGATCGTCATGATTGACTCCGAGACCTGGGTGGGCATGGACATTGACGTGAAGGGGGAGATCTACGAGGGGCTGCTGCAGAAAAACGCCGAGGATATCAAGAGCGGGGCTGGGCAGTACTTCACCCCCAGGCCACTGATCAAGGCGATGGTGGCCGTCATGCGGCCTGAGCCGCGCCAGACCATCTGCGATCCCGCTTGCGGCACGGGCGGCTTTTTCCTGGCGGCCCACGACTACATCTCGCGCCACTACTCCCTCGACCGAGACCAGAAGCGATTCCTCCGCTACGAGACCTTCAAGGGCTGGGAGATCGTGGATAGCACCGCCAGGCTGTGCATCATGAACCTGTACCTGCACGGCATCGGCGGCGAGGAGAGCCCCATCGTGGTGGGCGACAGCCTCATCTCCGACCCCGGCGACCGCTTTGACATGGTGCTCACCAATCCGCCGTTCGGCAAGAAGAGCAGCATCACCATCGTCAGCGAGGAAGGCAAGGCCGCCAGGTCCGCGCTGACCTACGAGCGGCAGGATTTCTGGGCCACCACTTCCAACAAGCAGCTCAACTTCCTGCAGCACGTCAAAACCTTGCTCAGAATCCACGGGCGGGCGGCCATCGTCGTCCCCGACAACGTGCTGTTCGAAGGCGGCGCGGGCGAAACGGTGCGCCGCAAACTGCTCCACGAGTGCGACGTCCACACCCTGCTGCGGCTTCCCACCGGCGTCTTCTACGCCCAGGGCGTCAAGGCCAACGTGCTGTTCTTCGACCGCAGGCCGGGCAGCGAGAAGCCCTGGACAGAGAAGCTGTGGATCTACGACCTGCGCACCAACACGCACTTCACCCTCAAGCAGAACCCGCTGGGGTACGGTGACCTGCACGACTTCATCGCCTGCTACAGTCCCGAAAACCGCCACCACCGCCAGGAAACCGAGCGCTTTAGGGCCTTCGCCTACGACGACCTGATGCAGCGGGACAAGATTAGCCTGGACATCTTCTGGCTGAAGGACGAAAGCCTGGAGGACACCGAAAACCTTCCCGATCCCGACGTGCTGGCCGCGGAGATCGTGGAGAACCTGCAAGCGGCCCTGGAGCAGTTCGAGAGCATTTATGGGGAGTTGGAAGGGGAGTAGATAGAGCTGAAAAAGGCACAAGAGGCAGCAACGGCGGAACCGGAGCAGTTGAGCAAAGCACGGTCGTTGAGGAAGTGACGATGACGAATTGGGAATGGGTCCGGCGGAGTTCACACTGAGCGCAGACGACGTGCTCAGGCAAGCGAGAGGCTACGAAAGGCACGAGCGCTTTCGTGGCCTTTGCCTTCTTGGGATTACAGCCGCTAGGCTGTGAGCCTGAGGTTGTTGAAAGCGGCCCTCTGATTTGCATCTGTCACTCGATTATGGTAGAATAAGCTCATAAATCGGGGGGAGAATTACCGCGAATGGCAGAACATCTATCCTCAACTTATGTGACCCGGCGACTTCATCAACTCGATCTATTCTACTTCACTCCTTCTCTTTTGACCGACCTGCTCAGCCTGGAGCAAAGACAGGCTTACCGCCTGGTGGCCCGGCTGAAGGACGAAGGTCTTGTGGATGAGGTCGAAAAGGGCAAATACCTCCTGCTGGGGCTGGAGCCGGAGCGGGTGCTCTCTAATCCTCTCTTCATCGCCAGTCACCTGGTCACCCCAGCCTACGTTTCCTACTGGTCCGCCTTGCACTACTATGGCTTCACCGAGCAGGTGCCCCTCACCACTTTCGTGGCCACGACGAAGAAAAAGCGCCCTGTGAGCTTCCGCGATTTCCGCTTTCGCTTTGTCCGCATCAAACCACACAAGTTCTTCGGCTACCGCAGGGAGATGCTGGGCGACTTGCCGGTGGTCGTCGCCGACGAGGCCAAGGCCATCGTGGACAGCCTGGATCTCCCGCACTACGCCGGCGGCATCACAGAGATCGCCAAAGCCTTGCGAGCAGCCCTGGAGACTGTGGACGTGCCCACCTTGGTCAGATACGCCAACCGGATGGAGGACAAGAGCCTGGGGTCCCGGCTGGGCTATCTATTGGAAACCCTTGGCTACTCTACGGAGGGGCTCATCAGCTCTATCAGTCCCGTCAAACTGGATCCGAGCCGCCCCCGTATCGGCCGCATGGATTCCCGGTGGCAGGTCGTGGCCAACGTCTCCGAAGCCGAAATGATTCCGCAGGGAGTAGGCTGATGTTGACCAAAGCCCAAATCCAACGCCTTGCCCAGCGGAATGGAGAGTGAACCAATTTCTTTCGCCCATCCACTTTTCACCTAGAAGGCCACGAAAGGCACGAGCGCTTTCGTGGCCTTCGCTTTTTGTGCAGATCAGGCCGCGCTCTCCACCTGCCGACGATAGGCATCCACGTCAACGATGGCGCCTTCCACACGCGCCTTTTCGGCGGCGAAGGCCAGCAGGTGGCTTTCCAGCGAAGCGCGGGCCGAGGTCAGGGGCTCGGATTCCCTCTGGCGCAGGGCGCGCACGAAGGCCCGCATAACCCCCTCGTCGCCGCCGCCGTGACCAGCACGGCCAAGCTCAGGCCGAATGATCTCTACCTTTCCCGTGAGATGATGGTGGATTTTGATCTCGCTGTCGCCGAGGTAAAACTGGCCCAGCAGTGTGGCGCGAGTGCCGTCGTAACGCATGGTGCGGCCTTCCCTGTGGGAATGACCGTGCATGACCAGCACCGCCGAAGCACCGCTTTCCAGCTCCATGTTGACCGTCTGATGGTCCACCACGTCGTTGTCGCAGCGATAGACGCAACGGCCATAGGGCCCGGTCGCCAGCGCGCGACGCCTGGCCTCCGGGCTGGTGTCCTCAGAAATAGTGGAGATGGGCCACTCACGGTAATCGAGGGCTGTATCCAGGCCGGGTATCAACCGGCGGGCCAGGTTCGTGAAGGAGGGGTGGTCGAGATAAAGGCCAGCAGCCAGCCGTTCCAACGCAGAGCGTGAACCCTGTGCCTCCTGCATCAGCGGGATCAGTTCCAGGTACAGGCGCGGGGCAGACCAGGGACACTCCGCCTCATGAGGGCAGCCATCGGTGCAACGCTCAGGGGCGCCAGGCGGGGCGTTCTCGGCGCGGTAATGGAGCAGCGAGCCAAAGGAGCCCAGCCGCTTCACCGGCCCCAGGTTCCAGAACAGGACGTCGAAATCGTGGCAGCATTTGGCCAGGATCATAGGACTGGAGAGGCGGCTGTTGCGCCAGTGGCCTCGCACGTAGGAGTGGGCCGCATGCCAGAAGCTCACGTTTTCGCGGTGCTCGACGGTGATGACGTCGCCCAGGCGGCCTGAGGCGACGATGTCGTGAAGGGTGGAGAAGAAGGGAGTGTAACGGAGAACGTGACAGAGCATCAGGATATGCCCGCTCCGCTCCGCGGTTTGCACCAGGCGCACACAGTCCTCCACTGTAGTGGCCATCGGCTTCTCCAGCAGCACATTGTAGCCGGCTTCCAGCGCGGCGATGGTTGGGCCGACGTGCAGGTCATCCAACGTGCAGATGACGGCCGCGTCGGCCATCTGCACCTGGGACAACAGGCCCTCCCAGGTGCGGAAGCGTCGCTCAGGGGGGATGTGATGGGCCTGGGCGAAGCGGGCCCGTCGGACATCGTGCGGTTCGGCGACGGCGACAAAGCGCATCTCGTCGGGATGCGCCAGGGCGTAAGGCCCATAGGCGTCGTAGCCCCGATTGCCAGCGCCGACCAGGACAGCTTCTATTGGTTGGGTCATGGGTTTGCTCCTCCTGTTGTTGCCAAATGGACCGTAATCCAGTATACTATTTTAGCAGCCAAATGGAAACAAGTCAATGAGGAAGGAGAATCAAATCATGGAACAAACAACGATGCGCTTTCCTGAGGGCTTCCTGTGGGGCACGGCTACCAGCTCCCATCAGGTGGAAGGCAACAACAGTAACAACGACTGGTGGGAGTGGGAGAAGGAGCCGGGACACATCCTCGACGGTCATCGCTCAGAGTTGGCCTGCGACTGGTGGAACCGTGCGGAGGACGACTTCGACCTGGCCCGAGAGATGGGACAGAACGCCCATCGCCTGTCCCTGGAATGGAGCCGCATCGAGCCGCGAGAGGGCGAGTGGGACGACGACGCTATCGCCCGCTATCGGCGGATGCTCGTTGGACTGCGGGAGCGGGGCCTGGAGCCGATGGTCACTCTGCATCACTTCACCAACCCTTTGTGGCTGATGGAAAAGGGCGGCTGGGAGACGGAGGCGGTGGTGCCCCTGTTCGAGCGCTACGTGACCAGGGTCGCCGAGGAGTTGGGGGATCTGGTCGAGCTGTGGAGTGTGATCAATGAGCCTAACGTGTACGCCATCCTGAGCTACGCTGGTAGCCGCTGGCCACCGGGCAAACAAAACCTGCTGCTGGCCTTCAGGGTGCTGAGAAACCTGCTGCTGGCCCACGGCCGAGCCTACCGGGCCATCCATCGCTTGCAGCCCCAGGCTCAAGTGGGGATCGCCCACGCCGTGCGGGTCTTCGACCCTGCTCGGCCGAATTCCCGCCTCGATCGTTGGGCAGCCTCGCTACCGGACCGCATCTTCAACCGGCTTGTTCTCACCGCCTTGACCGAGGGCGTGCTGGCCTTCCCCCTGGCCTTCAATCGCAAGGTGCCAGAACTGGTTGACTCCGTAGATTTTCTGGGCGTCAACTACTACACCAGAGATATGGTGGCCTTCGACGCGAGCCGCCCCGGCGAGCTCTTCGGCCGTCGTTTCTACACCGAGGGGGCGGAGATGAGCGACGGCGGCTACGGCGAGGTATATCCCGAAGGGCTCTACCGTCTGCTCAAGTGGTTGGCCGCCTACGGCAAACCTATCTACATCACCGAGAACGGCCTTCCCGACGAAGACGACGATCAGCGTCCGCGTTTCCTCCTGACCCACCTGGCAGCCACGCATCGAGCCATGCAGGAAGGCGTCCCCGTCAAGGGCTACTTCCACTGGTCGCTGGTGGACAACTTCGAGTGGGCCGAGGGCTGGAGTCTGCGCTTCGGTCTCGTCGCTCTGGACGTTGAGACCCAGGAACGCACCGTGAGGCGCAGCGGCCAGCTCTACAAGGAAATCTGCCAGGCCAACGCCATCACCCAGGACATGGTCGAGCGGTATGCCCCGGAGGTGCTAGATAAGCTGTTCCCTGCCCAAGCTCGCGATGGACCGTTCGGCTGAGGGCTTCGACTGAGCTCAGCCGAAGTCCTCACGACGCGAAGCGCTAGTCCACGCCCGGAACGCGGACTAGCGTCCGCTTGGAGCTTGCAAGAAGCGATTTCGCCGTTCGGTCGAGAGACCCTCGGCGAACAGAGGACTTGTTCCTCGTTGCCTCATTACTCGTTACTCAAGATATTGATCAAGTCTCGGAGCATGGCCGCTGCGGTGGGCCTGGGGTCCTCTTCGTCAATTATGGCCGTGATGGCGCCGTTGATGTCGGTGTGGTAGACGATGCCCATCTGGTGAGCTGTGAGGCGGGCGAGAGGATGGGATAGCTCCAGCCAAGTGGGCCGCACGCTCAGGTCATAGCCGCCGTCTTCCCTCTCAGCTCTGGCGATCAGCTTGATGACCCTACCGCTGGCTGCGGCCTGCTTTAGCTCCTCGGAGCCGATCCTGGTGATGCCCTCGACTTCTACGTCTTCCAGGCTGGTCGCCTGGCCGAGCACACTCTGGGCCAGGATCACCAGCTTGTTGGCCGCGTCCCAGCCCTCGACATCCAGGCTGGGATCGGCCTCGGCGTGGCCCGCTGCCTGGGCTTCGGCCAGAGCCTCCGCGTAGGACTTCCCCTTCTCCGCCATCTGGGTCAGGATGTAGTTGGTGGTCAGGTTCAGGATGCCCTCCAGCCGCAGGATGTCCGACCCGGCCAGGTCTCTCCGCCCGATGTTGACCGTGGGCAGCCCCCCCGCCACCGCAGCGCTGAAGGCCAGCCTGACTCCTTTCTCCATTGCCAGTTTAGTCAGCCGGGAATAAGCCAGAACCAAAGGCCCCTTGTTGGATGTCACCACGTGCATCCCCCGCCGCAACGCCTCCTCCATACAGCCCAGCCCCGGCTGTCCATCCCGCAGGTTGGTGGGCGAGGCCTCCAGCAGGACATCAGCCTGAGCCTGCTGGATCAACTCCAAAGCTCCCACGCCGGGCCTGCCGAGCAGTGGATAGGCGGCCACCCCCTGGCCCTCCTGCTTGAGCTGGATCACCTGCAGCGGATCGAGCCCCTCGGCAGCCAGCGCCGCACCGGAGGTGTCCGCCACTCCAACCAAAACCAACTCCAGGCCATATCGGGCGCGCAGGGCGTCCCGTTTGCAAGCGAGTATCTCCAGGAAACGCCGTCCGATGTTACCTACCCCGATCAACACCAATTTGACTTGTTTAATCGCCATGCTCTCTCCTCTCCTTTCATCTCATCGCATTGGGTCTCTGGGAGTTGGCGTAAATAGCGAGCCGGAGTCCTCAACTTGTTGAGGGTAGTCGCGCCCATCCCCCCAACAAGTTGGGGACTCCGACACCGTGGCCCCGCGAAATCCCAAAGAGCCTTATCTCATTAGACCTACTTACTCAGCGGAGGATGGAGCGTGAGAGCAGATCACGCTTCCAGTTCTGCCAGCTTTTCGAAGACGAGGGTCATCAGATCGCCGACGGTTTCGCCGTCAAAGGCGAAGGTTGCGCCTGCCGCGCTGAACAGCTTGGGAAGCGGCCTGGTATCGCCGAGGGCCAGGGCTGTGCGGTAGTCGGCCACGGCCTGGGGCTGGTCGGTCAGTGCGTTGCGCCACACTTGCAGCGCGCCCAGTTGGGCCAGGCCGTACTCGACGTAGTAGAAGGGGACGGAAAAGATGTGCTGCTTGCGGTGCCAGCCAGTCTCCTTTTCCGCCTGCAGGCTGCTATAATCAATGCCCACCATGAAGCGATCCCACAGTTCACTCCACTTCGCGTCGAGGTCGGCGGCCGCGACGTCCTGCGGCGCATCCGCGTACACCCAGTGCTGAAAGGCATCCACCGCAGCCATGTAGGGGAGGAAGCGGACGATACCCTGCAATTGTTCGGCGTAGGCGCGGCGGGTGCTGGCCTCTTCGTAGAAGCCGCCTTCGCTCTTTTCAAGGTAGGGTGCGCTGAGCAGTTCCATGGCCATCGAGGCTACTTCATTGAACTCCATCGGGCCGCCGTAGTTCCAGATGAGCGGCTGCTGCGACGATTCCATGAAGTGGAAGGCGTGGCCCCCTTCGTGCAAAAGTGTGCTTACGTCGCGATGAGTGCCGACGGCGTTCATGAAGATGTAGGGCTTGCGACGGACGGGAAAAGAGCTGCAAAAACCACCGGGAGCTTTGTTGGGGCGGGAGGCCAGGTCGAGGAAGCCGTCACGCATGGCGGCGAAATACTCGGCCAGCACCGGATCCACTCGCTGGAATATGCGATAGCTGCCCTCTTCCAGCTCTGCCGCATCCTCGAAGGGGCGCAGCGGCTCGCCGTGGAGATCCACCTCGGTGTCCCAGGGGCGCAGCGTGTCGAGGCCCAGCTTTTCGGCCCGCTCCGCATACAACTTCGCCACTCGTGGCACGACCTGGTGCTCGATGGCGTCATGGAAGGTGAAGCAGTCGTCGGGCGTGTAGTCGAAGCGGGCGAACTCCTTCCACCGATGGTCGCGGTAGTTGTCGAAATCCGCATTCTTCGCCACCTGGCGGCGCAGCAGTAGCATCTGGAGGTACAGTTCGTTCAGCCTGTCTCGCTCTTCGCCGAAGCGCGCCATCTCCAGTCGCCATGCCTTTTCCCGGGTAGCGCGATCCTTGTCGCGCAGGTGGAGCCGCGCCTGCGGCATTGTCTCCTGTTTGCCCTCCCATTCGATGGTCATCCCACCGACAAGCTTCTCGTACTCGTTCCCGAGCTTCGTCAGCTCGCTCTGGAGCGGCACGTTTTCTTCGCGGAAGATACTTGCCTCGGTGCGAAAGCGCTTCATCATCATAACCGTATCGGCCTGGGGCGTGTAGTCCTCGAAAGCGAGCAGCTTGTTCTTGAGGGTCTGGGCCGCTATCCTGGCCTGGGGCATGATCTGTTCGACGAACAGGAGGAAGCGCTTCTCGGCTTCCTCGTCGGCCGTGTTTTCCGAAACCTCGCGGTGGATCTGCGAGCGGCATTCGCTGAGGATGGCGGTCAAATCACTCCACCGCTGAAGCCACGACTCCGCATTGTCGCGACTAAGCTCGGTGGCCAGAAGCGCATCCACATGCGGTTGCACGGTGCTCCAATCAAGGGGATTGATGTCTGAATAGGGCATGGCTATCTCCTCATCAGTGTAATGTTGACTGATGATACCACATAAGCCGAGTCGCGTCAAATCTATTTATCCTCAAAGACCAGGTGCAACGCACTTTTCGAAGTGCGTTGCACCTTTTGCTCAGTCGCTTTTTCCAGCCTTTCGTGGTACAATACACCCATGAGAGTCAGAGATTTCATCAAGCACCTCAAGCGACAGCGATTCTACAAGGGCCAGATCGCTCACACGCAGCACATCCCTCCCAGGCAGGCACGCTACGGGCGGTTGGATAGGCCACTGCCTCCTCCCTTGCGAGATGCCCTCAAGCGAGTGGGGGCGGAGAAGCTCTACACCCACCAGGCCCAGGCCATCAACGCCGCCCGGGCTGGCCAGAACGTGGTGGTGGCTACTTCCACAGCCAGCGGCAAGACCCTTTGCTACAACGTGCCTGTTCTGGAGGCCATCATCGGCGATTGGCGGTCTCGCGCTCTCTATCTCTTTCCCACCAAGGCCCTGGCTCAGGACCAACTCCGCTCTTTACGGGAACTGACGCAGCCCGACCTGCGGGAGGTGAAGTTCGGCACCTACGATGGCGACACACCTCAGTCAACGCGCTCTCGCCGGCGCAAGGAGGCCGCCATCATCCTCACCAACCCCGACATGCTACACCTGGGCATCCTCCCCAACCACACCCTTTGGGCCCACTTCTTCGCCAACCTCAAGTACGTGGTCCTTGACGAGGCTCACGTCTACCGGGGAGTGTTCGGCTCCCAGGTAGCCTGCGTCCTGCGACGGCTGCGCCGCGTTTGCGAGTTCTACGACGCGCAGCCACAGTTCATCTGCTGTTCAGCGACCATTGCCAACCCTGGCGAGCACGTTGAGCGTCTGGTCGGTGTCTCCGCCCTGGTGGTGGACGACGATGGCTCCCCCAGCGGGGCCAAGGACTTCGTCCTCTGGAATCCGCCCTTCCTCGACCGGGCCAGGACCACCCGTCGCAGTGCCAACTCCGAGGCCACCGACCTGTTCGTGGAGATGGCTCGCCAGGGGGTGCGCAACATCACCTTCACCAAAGCCCGCAAGGTGGCTGAGCTCATCCTCCGCTACGCTCGCGGGATTCTGAAGGAAAAGGAGCCCGATCTGGTCCCGCTGATCAAGTCCTACCGGGCGGGATACCTCCCGGAGGAGCGGCGCCAGATCGAGCGCGAGCTCTTCGGCGGCCAGTTGCTGGGGGTTACGGCCACCAGCGCGCTGGAGCTGGGGGTGGACGTGGGCAGCCTGGACGCCACCGTGCTGGTGGGCTACCCCGGCACCATCGCCAGCACCTGGCAGCAGGCCGGGCGGGCCGGGCGGGGCGTGCGCGAGTCCCTGTCGGTGCTCATCGGCCTGGACAGCCCCCTGGATCAGTATTTCATGCGACATCCTGAGGCCCTCTTTGGACGGGGCCACGAGCACGCCCTCACCGCTCCCGACAACGTCTACATCCTGGAGAAGCACCTCCCCTGCGCGGCCCACGAGCTGCCCCTCACCAACGACGACGAGTTCCTTTTCGGCTCCGGCTTCGTGGAGGCGATGATCGGTCTGGAGCGCAAGGGCATTCTGGACTACCGGGGCGAGCGCTGGTACAACGTCGGCTGGAGCTACCCGGCCCAGGAGGTGAACCTGCGCTCCATCTCGGGCTCCCGCTTCGCCCTCCTGGATGAATCGCGGGCATGCCAGACCCTGGAGGAGATCGAAGGCTCCTCGGCTCCATATCGTGTCCATCCTGGCGCCATCTATCTGCACCAGGGGGAATCTTACCTGGTCACTGATCTGGACCTGCAGGCACGGATGGCCTACCTGCGACCGGTGGACGTGGACTACTACACCCAGCCCCGCGAGCTCAACGACGTGAGCATCGTGCGATCGTTCAAACATAAGCAGTTTCCCACAACCGCCGCCTTCTTCGGCCAGGTGCGGGTTACCCAGCAGGTCATTGGGTATGCTCGCAAGCAGCAGTTCAGCGAGACCGTGTTGAGCGTGGAATACCTGGACTTGCCGCCGCAGTCTTTCGAGACCAAGGCCCTCTGGTTTGACATGCCGCCGGAACTGGCTCGCCGCCTGCCGGACCGGGGGCTGCACTTCCACGGCGGCCTACACGCCCTGGAGCACGCCGCCATCGGGATATTGCCTCTGTTCGCTATGTGCGACCGGATGGACATCGGCGGCCTCTCCACTCCCAACCACCCCGATACCGGCCGTCCCCAGGTCTTCATCTACGACGCCTTCCCCGGCGGGGTGGGCATCGCCGAGAAAGGGTTCGACATCCTGGAGGAGCTTTGGCGGGCCACCCTGTCGGCCATCGAGGAGTGCCCTTGCGAAGACGGCTGCCCTTCCTGCGTCCAGAGCCCCAAGTGCGGCAACAACAACGAGCCTTTGGATAAAGAGGCGGCGGTGGTGATTTTGAGGGAGTTGTTGAAGTGAGAACACGGATTTGCAGGATTTACAGATTACTTCTTAAACCAAGCTGCCTGATCCGTTAATCCTGCCGATCCTGTTCTTCGGTTGACATTTTGGGCAAAAAAGGTATGATTATCGGACAAGGAGGTGACCATTGCTTAGAATCGCAAAAGCTACTGTAGCCATCGCCGGCTTCAGCATTGCCTTCCTGGGCCTGCTGGCAGGAGCGTGGTATTCCATTCCCTCGCTCATCAGACAAGGGGAGATTGACCTGGCGAGGGCAACTATGGGCGCTTCCCTCGCCACCCTAAGTCTGGGGCTGGGCCTGCCCCTGGCTTGGCAGGGTTTGAGCTCGCTGCGAGGACTCTCCTCGCGGCTCTTCCGCCCTCGGCCTGCCCGACTATTGGTTCCCATCTTCTTCGTGGCTGTGATCATCGGCCAGGTAGTCCTCACCTTCGATCTCGCGCCTGCGCTGATCTTTCCCCCTTTCTACATCCTGGCTGCCGCCCTGCCCCCGCTGTTCTTCCTGGTCTTTGTTGGCCGTAGACTGGCGGAGAGCGATATCCGCCGGCGGGATGTGGTTCTCCAACTGTCCAGTGGTGCTTTCCTGGCCACCTTTGGGGCTTTCGGCTTGGAGGCTGCGTTCGGCTTGCTCTCGATGGTGGTTGTGCTCATTCTGGCAGCTCTGACGCCGGGCGGCGCTGTCTGGTTGCAGGAACTAGCGGCCTCCTTGCAAGATCCTCGCTGGCTTCAGAGTCCTGAGAGCCTCTACAGTCCTCTGCCCTCCCCGCCGATTCTCATCGCCTTGGGTCTGATCGTGCTCGTCGTTGGCCCGATGGTCGAAGAAATATTCAAGTCCCTGGGCGTGGTCATGATGAGCTATCGCCGGCCTGGCAAGGCTCAGGCGTTCTTCTGGGGACTGACTGGCGGCGCTGGCTTCGCCCTGGCCGAGGCGCTCTTCAACGGAGCCTCCTCTTTGGAGGGCTGGATTGGGGTAGCGACAATGCGCGTTGGGGCTACGGCCATGCACTGCCTGGGGGGCGGACTGATGGGCCTGGGTTGGTACTACCTCTTTGCGACGCGACGCCCCTGGCGACTCCTGGGCACTTACGCTGCCAGCGTCAGCCTGCACGCCCTTTGGAACGTCGCCGCTTCCGCCATGCTCGTGGTCTCTTTATCCGCCACATCCCCGGCGACCGATGAAATTGGCCTGGGCCTCGGGAGTTTGGTGATTTTGGGTTTGATGGCCTTCCTGTCTCTGCTGGCGTTATCCGCCATCTTTTTCATCTTCCACCTCACCAGATGGCTGCGTGCAACCAGAACTGGCGATGAAAAAGTAGTTTCAAGTGAAACGGGTTGGTCGTGAAACGTGAAGACGTGAAACGTGATGCATGAAAGCAGTCCACGTTTTACGTTTCACGCATCACGTGTTGCTTTCTATCCTGCCAACAGGTCAAATTCTTGTATAATAGCTGACGACGCTTGGAGTGAGAGGTCACATGCATCGTACTCTGGCCGTTATGCGGAAGGAGTTCATCCACATCTTTCGCGACCCCCGCACCCTGGCGGTGATGTTCCTCATTCCGATAATCCAGTTGGTGCTGCTGGGCTATGCGGCTACTACCGATGTGGATCACATCTCGACCGTCGTTTTCGACCAGGATCGAACGGCTCAAAGCAGGGAGCTCATTGATACCTACGGAACCTCAGGCTACTTCGACATCAACTACTACGTTGCGAGTGAGGAGGCCCTGGCTCGCCTCATTGACGGCGGAAAAGCCCAGGCGGGACTGCTCATCTCTGCGGGCTACAGCAAGCGCCTGGCGCGTGAGGGAACAGCTCAGGTTAGCGTGGTTATAGACGGCTCGGATCCCAGCATCGCCAACGCCGCTCTCTCGGCCGCCACTGCGGTGGGGCAGGCGGAGTCCGCCGAGATAGTGCAACGGATCATGGGCGTGGACCCTGAGGCGCAGCCTGGCCTGGAGGTGCGTCCCCGGGTTTGGTACAATCCGGAGCTGGCCAGCGCCAACTTCATGATTCCCGGGCTTATCGGGACCATCATGCAGTTCCTGACTACCTTTCTTACCTCCATGGCCATCGTACGGGAGCGGGAGAGAGGCACCATCGAGCAACTCATCGTCACCCCTCTCAAGTCTTATGAGCTCATCATAGGCAAATTGGTTCCCTACGTGTTCATCGCTTTCTGGGACACTCTGGAGATTCTGGCCATCGGGTCCTTGTGGTTCGGAGTGCCGATTCGAGGCAGCATCTTGCTTCTCCTGGCCCTCTCAGTTCTCGCGTTGATGACTTCTCTAGGGTTGGGTCTCTTCATTTCCACCGTCTCCAATACCCAACAGGAGGCCATGCTCCTCAGCTATTTCATCATGCTGCCTTCCATATTCCTTTCAGGCTTCATGTTCCCTATCGCTGCCATGCCCAAGGCTCTGCAATATTTGAGCTACGTTGTCCCTTTAACTTATTTCTTGATCATCGTCCGTGGCGTTATTCTGAAGGGGATTGGTGTGGAACTCTTGACCGAACAGGTGATGGCTATGGCCATCTTTGGTGTGGTAATCCTGGCATTGTCAGCGGCGCGCTTCCGCAAGCGGCTGGAATAGCCAATATCCAATAGCTAATAGCCGATGTGCAGATGTTGGAGATTCGATATTGGAGATTGGGGGTAACTGCTCAGCCTGTGTCATTGCGAGGAGCGCTTTTTGCGACGAAGCAATCTCCTCCTTGCGGCTTGGGGATTGCTTCGCTTCGCTCGCAATGACAGCCTGAGTAGTCACGATTGGGGGTGAACATGACAGCAGATGAGATTTTGGCCTTGCTGCAACGGGGCAAGGGACAGGAGATAGACTTTGAGGCCGAGAGGGCTTCGGCTCGCACATTGGCGGAATCTCTCGTGGCCCTGGCCAACGCCAGCGGCGGCGTGGTTCTGGTGGGCGTTGACCCTAGATCGGCCAGGCCGCCAGGGCTGAAAGACGCCGAGACGGCTCGCGACAAGGCTCTGGAGGCGGCTTTTCTTACCGAGCCTCCCCTCATCATCCCTTTGCCAGAGGTGGTGACCGTGGGCGACAAGGACATCCTGATCATCACCGTCCCCCCAGGGCTGCCCCACGTCTACAGCTTGCGTGGAAAGTACCTGATCCGCGTTGGCGCTCAGAACGAGCCTCTGGCTCCGGAAATGCTGCGTCGGTTGATTATCGAGCGAGGTGAGGTGAGCTTCGAATCCCGCATCCTTCCTGGCGCCACGCTCGCCGACATAGACTGGGCTAAAGCGGAGAGATACCTGGCCTCACTGGAGGGGATGAGCGCGGTTACTGTTGAAGAGGCCCTGCACAACCGTGGTTGTCTGGTGACGCCCCCCCTTTCTCCCCCCCCAAGTGGGGGGCAGCCCTCCCTTCCTCCCCCCCAAAGTTGGGGGGGAAAGAGGGGGGGCTATCAGCCAACCAACGCTGGCATACTTCTGTTTGGTATCCAACCTGAGCGCTTCGTGAAGTCCAGCGAGATCATCGTGGTCCGCTATGCTGGGCGGGAGATGAGCGACGAATTCATGCGGGAGGATATCAGAGGAACTCTGCCCGACCAGATCCGCCGCGCCGAGGCTTTCCTGGTCAGCAACATGAAGCGCGGAGTTCGCCTGGTGAGCCTGGAGAGGGAGGAGCAGGTAGAGTATCCCGTCAAAGCCGTGCGCGAGGCCATCGTCAACGCCGTGGCCCACCGCGATTACAGCATCCGAGGCGACGAGATACGCGTCTTCATGTTCAGCGACCGCATCGAGTTCTACAGTCCAGGCCGCCTGCCAGGCCACGTGACCGTGGACAACATCGTCGAGGAGAGGTTCTCCCGCAACGAGGTCATCGTCCAGGTGTTGGCCGACATGGGCTTCATCGAGCACCTGGGCTACGGCATTGATCGCATGATCAAACTGATGCGGGATTACGGGCTGCCGGCCCCGCGTTTCCAGGAGACGGCGGGCGGATTCCGCGTCATCCTCTACGGGCATGGGGAGGAGCTGGTAGGCGAGGAGATAGACCGAGGACGCTGGTCCCACCTGGACCTGAGCGAGCGCCAGGAGAAGGCCCTGACCTACCTGCTGGAAAAAGGCCGCATCACCAACCGCGAGTACCAGGAACTCAGCTCTGAGGTCAGCTCCGAAACCATCCGGCGAGACCTGGCCGACCTGGTGAACAAGAACGTGCTGTTGAAGATAGGCAGGAAGCGGGCAACTTATTACATTTTTAAGTGAAGGGGTAACGAGTCACGAGGAACGAGGCAGCGAGGAATGAGGCAACGAGGAATGAGGCGATGAGGAACGAGGCAACGAGGAGACCTGGAAGCTCAAAACTCTAGCTTCCAACCTCCAACTTCCAATTTCCAGAATATCCCACATATCACACAACCTGGCGCCAATATCCCACAGATATCCCACGAATCCCACAGTCTAACGCTCGTATCGCACAAATATCCCACGAATCCCACAGCAAAGCTTGAGTAACTTCGTAGGTGGGACTCCCCAACTCGTTAGGGGTGTTTCGGTCTGCAAGCTGACCCTGTTGTGGGGACACCCCGAACAAGTTCGAGACTCCGGCGCTCCGCGGTGGGGATCCGTCCCACAGCACAATGTTTTTCAACAAAGCTCTCAATACGTCGCTACGCTCCTACTCGACCGTCGCTCTCGCCCAACGCCTGACCTGGGAAAGATTTGCGTCGTCGTGCACTAGTCCGCTAAATCCCGCCAGTCCGTTGTTCCCCTCTCCCGAACCCGCCCCATCGTCTCTAGCACCCTGGCCAAATCCTTCCGCCAAACATCTCCCTTCTGGCGAAGCGGCAGCCAGAGCTGGCGCCGGCTCACTCGGGCTCGGTCGCTCAGGTGTTTCTCCAGTTGTTTGCGCTCCAGGTCCCTGTCGGTGCTGATGACGACTTGCCCCTCTCGAACGGAGATACCTCGCACCTCGGCGTTTAGAGCGAGCACCTTGAGGCGCAGTTGGTAGAGCAAATTGGCGGTGGCCTCGGGTAGGCTGCCGAAGCGATCTTGCAACTCGCGCTCCATGTCCTCGATTTCGTCCATCGAGACCAGGCCCGCCATGCGGCGGTAGAGCCGCAGCCGCAGGGGGGGATGGGGCACGTAATCCCTGGGGATGAAGGCCGGCAGGGGCAGGTCAATGGTGACGGAGGGCGCAAGTGGGGCCGATAGGGGTGAAGATCGCCGAAGGTCTCCGACCGAGGCGAAAGGCTCCTGTTTGAGGTTCTGCACCGCCTGGGCCAGGAGGCGGCAGTAGAGGTCGAAGCCCACGGCCGCGATGTGACCGTGCTGCCGAGTGCCAAGTAAGTCCCCGGCTCCGCGAATCTCCAGGTCGCGCATGGCTATGCCGAACCCGGCCCCCAGCTCGCTGGCCTCCAGGATGGTCTGCAAACGCTGGCGGGCTGTGTCGGTCAGGCGGTGGGGATGGTCGTACAGGAAGTAGGCATAGGCCCGACGAGCGCCCCGCCCCACCCGGCCGCGCAACTGGTAGAGGTCGGCCAGGCCGAACAGATTGGCGCGGTTGATGATCAGGGTGTTGGCGTTGGGGATGTCCAGGCCGCTCTCGATGATAGAAGTGCAGACCAGGACGTCTATTTTGCCTGCTGCGAAATCTAGCATCACCTGTTCTAATTGCTTCTCAGGCATCTGGCCGTGGCCGATGGCCAGGGTAGCTTCGGGCACTAAACGCTCCAGTCGCTGGGCGACTGGACGGATGCTTTGTACGCGGTTGTGTACGAAATAAACCTGTCCGCCGCGGTCCAATTCCCGCAGGATGGCCTTGCGGATGAGGGTCTCGTCGTACTCGCCTACGTGGGTCTTGACGGGAAGCCGCTCTTCCGGCGGGGTATCAACGGTGCTCATGTCCCGCACCCCCGTCAGTGACATGTAGAGAGTGCGGGGTATGGGCGTGGCGGTGAGGGTGAGGACGTCCACCTCCTTGCGCATCTGCTTGAGTCTTTCCTTGTGGGTCACGCCGAAGCGCTGCTCCTCGTCTATGATGAGCAGACCCAGGTCTTTGAAGGCCACGTCCTTTTGAATCAGACGGTGGGTGCCGATGACGATGTCCATCGTCCCCGCCTGTAGCTTACTCAGGATCTTGCCCTGCTCTCGCCGCGATCTGAAGCGAGAGAGCATCTCCACCTCGACGGGGAAGGGCTTGAGTCGCTCCTGAAAGGTGGTGTAGTGCTGCTGGGCCAGTACGGTGGTGGGTACCAGGACGGCAACTTGCTTATTGTCCATCACTGCCTTGAAAGCCGCCCGCAGGGCCACCTCGGTCTTGCCGTAGCCCACGTCGCCGCAGATGAGCCGGTCCATCGGCTTGGATTTCTCCATGTCGGCTTTGATCTCTTCAATAGCTCGTAGTTGATCCTCGGTCTCGATGTAGGGGAAGGATGCCTCCAGATCGGCTTGCCAGGGGTGGTCGGGAGGAAAGGCGTGGCCCGGTACGACCTCCCGCGCTGCGTAGAGCTCCAGGAGGTCCCGCGCGATGTCTTCCACCGCCCGTTTGGCCTGGGCCTTGACTCGTGCCCAATCTGCTGCCCCCAGGCGGTGGAGTCTGGGCGCGCGATCGGTCGCGCCCACGTAGCGGCTGAGGCGGTCTGCCTGGTGAATGGGCACGTACAGCTTGTCGCCCCCGTCGTACTCGACCTCCAGATACTCCCGCCTCACCCCCTCTTTCACCCCCAAAGCGGTGTCCTGAGCTTGTCGAAGGGTTGGGGGGGATGAAGGAGGGGCGAGGGTCAGCTCAATCAGGCCGCGAAAGATGCCGATGCCGTGCTCAATGTGCACCACGTAATCGTCGGGCGCCATGTCGGCGAAGAAAGCCTCTGGAGTTGCCGCCCGCGGTCGGCGTGCGCGGCGGGGCAGGGGCCTCGACCAACCGAAGATCTCCGCATCCGTCTGCAAGCAGCACGTTGCTTGCTGCCCCCCCCTTCCATCCTCCCCAGCCCTTCGACCTTGCCCAGGGCAAGCTTGGGGGGAAAAAAGGAGGGGCAGCAGCGTCCAGCCCTCGGCCAGGGTGCCCTGCACGATGGTCAGACTGCGCAGCGGGGGCAAAACCCTGAGGGTCTCCGAGACCCTTGGGGTTTGTGTGTAGACTTCTCGCTCGCCCCACAGCGCGGCCAGGCGTTGGGCCTGACGGCTCACCACCACGATCCGCTGACCCTCGTGGAGCATCCTGCGCCAGTCGTCCAGCACTTGCTTGAGCCGTCCGCCATAGCGGGCACCTGGGGTAAAGAGTCGGGTCAGGGGCTGTTCCTCCTCGCCGTCGTATCCCAGCACCAGGGGATGTCTGTCCAGCAATGCCTCCTGTAGCTCGTCCCAGGTGAAGTAGGGAATGGGGAGCCCGCTGGGCAATTCCCCCGCTTCGAGCAGGGTCTTCTGAAGCTCCAGCGCGCTGGCCTCCAGGTCGGCCATAGATGCTGCCAACTCGGTCAGGTCATCAACGACCAATAATCCCTCGGGAGGGAGGAAGTCTATGAGGTTCCCCGGCTGGGAGTAGAGATGGGGAATGTAGAACTCCAGGCCCGTGAAGTGCTGGCCTTCCTGCAGGGCTGCGAGGTTGGCCTCGAATTCGGCTGCCGCCGATTCGTGACAGGCTGAGAGGTCCAATTGGGCCGCTCGCTGAGCTGGCAGCGGGCCATGTTGGAGCAGGGCCTCGCTGGCTGGAACCAGGGTGAACGAGGGTACCTTCTCCTGGGAGCGCTGGGTGTCCGGCTCGAAGAGGCGCAGGGACTCGATCTCGTTTCCGAAGAGCTCAATGCGCACCGGCTGCGCGCTGTGGGGAGGGAAGACATCGATGATCCCGCCCCGCCGGCTGAAGGTGCCCGGCTCCTGGACGAGGTTGGCCGGTTCGTAGCCCAGGGAGACCCAGTGGGCCAGCATCTTCTCCAGGGAGATGGGCTGGCCCTGCCGCAAGGTATGTACGCCAGCCTGGAACTCGCCCACGGGTATGGTTTTCTGCATCAAAGCGCGGGCTGAGGCGATGATAATAGGGGGAAGGGTGCTTTGTTCCTGCCACTGTAACAGCCTGGTCAGGCCCCGGAGGCGTTGCTGGATGGTCTCGGTGTTCCAGGCGATGTGTTCATAGGGCAGGGCGTCAGGCTCAGGAAAAAGCAGCACGCTCTCCGGCCTGGCTGACCAGAGGCGCAATTGCCCGTGGAGTTGGTTGGCCTGCTCTGGTCGGGCCGTCACCACCACCAGAGGTCTGGCCAGGTCCCGCTGTAGGGCAGCGATGAGGTAGGGCCGCGCCGAGGACAGCAGGCTGAGGGTTAGGGGATAGGGTAGAGGTCGTTGGATCGTATCCTGGGCCGTCAATCCCTCGATCAGCTCACGATAGCTGGGTATGGTTTCGATGAGGGAGAGCAGGCCCGACAAATTCAGTTCGTTCACGCCAGGTCCTTTCCAGACACCTCCAGGGGCCGATCGAGTGATCCGCCTCTGAGTCAGTTGTACCTGTTCATGGCGGCCTCGACGCCTTCCGTTAGCCAGAGCTCGACGGCGGAAACGACTTTCTCGTAGACCACATCAATAGTGATCCGCTCGTCGAGGGTGAAGTCGTCCAGGACGTAGTCCACGGGGTCGCCGTGAGTTGGGCGGCCTGTGCCCACCCGCAAACGGGGGAAGCCGTTGGCGCCCAGGTGTTCGATGATTGATTTCATCCCCTTGTGCCCACCAGACCCGCCCTCGGGGCGCAGGCGGATTCTGCCCAGCGGCAGGTCCAGGTCGTCGTAGATCACCAGGATGCTTTCGGGGGGTACTTTGTAGAAGCGAGCCATCCGCTCCACCGCGTCGCCGCTGAGGTTCATGAAGGTCTGGGGCTTGGCCAGGATGACTTTGAGGCCGGCGATCTCGCCCTGAGCCAGCAGTGCCTTGTGCTTTCGCTGGCTGAACGACAGACCCCAGGCTTCGGCCAGACGGTCGAGGCACTGAAAGCCGACGTTGTGCCTGTTGCCGGCATACTTTCGGCCAGGGTTGCCCAAACCAACGATGAGCCTGGCTATGCTGGGTTCACCCTTTCGCCACAAACGACTGAAAACTTGAGTCATCTACGTATTCCGTAAAACGTAAAACGTGATGCGTGATTTACGTTTCACGTTTTACGTCTCCTCAGAACTGCGCTATCAGCCACGAGATAAGTTGCCGCAAAATGATTATTATGGCCATCAGCAGGAACAAGCCCATGGCTCCACCTGCTCCATAGAGCAGAGCTTTACCTAACCCTTGGGCAGTGATGTTGAGTCCGGTTTCTGCTTCCGGCTCTGGTGTGACCCCGGCCGGCCCAGGGGTTGAGGTGGGTCTGGGGGTGGATGTTGGTGGCTGCTCAATGATCACTGTGGGTGTGGGGGGCAGGGGAGTGCGGGTGGCTGCCGGGGTTGGTGTTGCCGTCTCCGTCGCCGTCGGCTGGGCGTTGACCACCGATATCTGGCGCACGTAATACTCGTCGTAGTTGCCGTCCGCACGAACAACCCTGAGTCGCAGGCTGTAGGTCCCATCGGGCGCCAAGGAGGTGTCCCAGGTTTCCAATCGCCCATCGGTGACCTGCACTTCGTGGAGCCCCAGAAGCTGCCACTGATCGGTGGGGTTAGGCTCCGGCGCAAAATAGACCTCGTATTTCCAGAAGTTGGGATGGGTGGCTGTGCCTTTGATGACCAGCAGGCCGCGCACCACATCGCGATCCTGAGGAGAGGTGATGGCCGCTCCTTGCTGCAGCGGAGCAGCCTCGAGGCTCGCGAACGAGGGTTCCACAAAAAGGACTGCCAACAAACAGAGAGCTAAAACATTTTTGTTCATCTGAATTCCTCCCAGGTCTTGTTCCGCCTTAAGTTTAGCACAAAAAGGCCCTAAAGACAAGACCAGTAGTTCAGACTTCGGAAGTCTCATTATTGACCGCATTCAGAAACCCTGCTATACTTATATCCTGGAACACTGTTTTTTTCTTGCTTGCATGGACAGTTCGTTACTCGGTTAAACTCCGTAACCATTGCCGCCCTTCGGTGTTGTAATAACAAAGCCATCGAAGGGCCAGACTTAGGAAAGGGCTCTCCTGTGCTGGAAAGGGAAAACGAAGAAACTTTGGTGGAGAGGGCCAAAGAGGACCCCGTGGCCTTTGGTGTCTTATACAAAAGGTACGTGAGGAGGATCTACAGCTACATCTATTGCCGCACCGGCAACCGTTACGACGCCGAAGACCTCACCTCCAGGACCTTTCGCCGTGCTCTGGCCAACATAGACCGCTACGAGAGCAAGGGCTTGCCCTTCTCAGCCTGGCTATATCGCATTGCCCACAACCTGGTGGCTAACTGGCTCCGTGACCGCAGCCGGCACCCGGTTGTTGCCCTGGATGAGCTGACCTGGACTAGACAGCATGGCGCAAGCGCTATCGAGCTTCAGGTCGAGACCGGCGAGGAACGAGAGGCCCTCCTCGAAGCTATCAGACGACTCTCTTCCGACCGCCAACAATTGCTCATCCTCAAGCTCATGGAGGGGATGTCTAACGCTGAGATCGGCCAGGTACTGGGCCGTAGTGTGGGAGCCATCAAGTCTCTGTATTTCCGCATCCTGATTGTCCTGAGAGAAGACCTGGAGAAGAGGGGATTTTGAGAAGGGGAAACCAGATTGGATATAGCTTTGCTCATAGATAGCACTACTGTCATCCCGAAGGCGTTAATAGAAGAACACGGTGTTACAGTAATTCACGTGCCCGTATACGCCGAAGGGAAAGAGTACCGGGACGGAGTTGATATCACACCTGAAGAATTCCACTCTATTTTGGAGACATCTACATCCAGAGAACGCCCGTCCACTGCCGTGCCTGGGCTGGGAGAGTTCCTGTCGTTTTACAATGGCCTTCTCGAAAGGCATTCGAAGATAGTCTACCCCACACCTAGCTCCAGGCTCACCGGGGTTTTTAATGCCGCGGTTCAAAGCGCAAGGCAAGTAGAGGGCGCCCAGGTTGTTGCCATTGATCCTCCTGGAGAAGAATTCTTCTTTGAAGAGGGGCTATATGCTGTTCATTCCAGTGATCCTCAACTAGAGGATAGATTGGCCGAGATAGGAAGATTGACCGGCCCGGTTATTGTGGTGATGAACACAGACTTTGCTTCAGGAGCCGCTGGTCTGATAGCGAGCGAAGCAAGTAAGGCCATCCATGAAGGAAGGTCTATTGATGAAGTCGTTAGGAAGATGATTGACGCCAAGAGAAAGACGGGCATATACTTGATTCTCAACACATTTGAGTACATAGTAGATAGAGTCGGAGAATTACAAGCCTTCCTGGCTACCTTGTTGCAAATAAAGCCCATACTAACGCTGAGGGAAGGTTATCTCGAAGATGTGGCTAAAGTGAGAGGCGAGCGGAAGGCTAGAAGAAGAATGATAGAGCTGGTAAGGGAGAGGGTGGGTGATAAAAGAGTAGATGTTTACGTATTACATTCATTAGTAAGAGAAAGGGCGGAGAACTTCCTGGAACAGATAAAAGGCGAATTGAACGTTGGAAACTCGTACGTTGATGATATCGGGTCTTCTGTCGCCAGATACATTGGCAGAGGGGGTTTGGCTATAGCCTATATTAGTAGGGAGGAAGGAGAATAGAGATGATCAAGATCGTTACCGACAGCACTGCCGATGTCCCGAAAGAACTACTGGAGAAGTATGACATACGAGTAGTGCCCATCAACATTCACTTCGACACGGAGGCCTACCAAGAAGGCATCGGAATTGACCGGCCTACTTTCTTTCGGAAGTTCGAGGAGTATCCGGCCATACCCACGTCCTCGCAGCCCTCGCCGGGGCAGTTTGCTGAGGTCTACAAGGAGCTGTCGGAACAGGGCCACTCCATCCTGTGCGTACTCATCACTTCCAAACACAGCGGCACCTATCAGTCGGCGGTGCTGGCCCAATCAATGCTGCCCGAGGCCGACATCGCGGTGTTCGATAGCCTGTCCATCTCCATAGGCACGGGCTATCAGGTGCTTACTGCTGCCAGGGCCGCCGAGCAGGGTGACAGCATGGAGGAGATCATCCAGACCCTGGAAGGAATACGGTCGAGGATGTACCTTTATCTCACCCCAGCCACCTTGAAGTACCTTCAGAAAAGTGGGCGGGTGGGCAAACTGGCCGGAGCGCTGGGCGCGTTGCTCAACCTTAAGCCTGTCATAAAAGTGGAGGATGGCTTGCTGGAGGCTTTCCAGAACGTGCGGACCAGAAGCAAGGCCATAGATCGCATGGTGGAGCTGACAGCGGAGGCGGTGGGCACGACCGAGCCTGTCAAGCTTGGTATCACGCACGCCCAGGTCCCTGACGAGGCAGAGGAGTTGAGACAGCGCCTGGAGGGGGCCTTCAACTGCGACGAGGTGATCGTCGTGGACCTCGCTTGCTCGCTGACCGTGCACGGTGGGCCAGGCATCATTGGCCTCATCTCCTATAAGGTCTGAGGAACAACGGACTGGTGGGATTCAACGGACTGGTGGGATTAACGGGTCAAGCTACCTAGACTGGAGAGGAATCCACAAATCCTGCACATCTGTGTTCTGATTATAAGAGAGGGTTTGGCTTTCAAGGGGGAAGGCTATGGAAGAGAAAGTGTTAGCTGAGATACTGGCAGCTCATGCCGATCAATTGAATAAAGGCCGGGGGAAGGGAAGCGATTATCTGGCCATGTTTCCCGACTACCAGGAGGAGCTCAAGCCCCTGTTGGAAACGGCAGAGAAGGTCAAAGAGGCGCTGGCGTTGGTGGAGCAGCCCGCGCCAGCGTTCTGCCAGAGCTTGCACGACGATCTGCTGGCTGCCGGTCAACGCAGGCTGGCCGAAAGTGTGCCTCAACTGGCCAGAGGCCACGGAAGGCAGATCCTCATCCGCGCGGCGGCTCTGGGCTCGGCCGTTTCTGTGGCTGGGGCGGTTGCTTACTTCATCCGCTCTCGTGCGGCTGCTGAAGCCCAACCAGCTTCGGCTGCGTAATGTAAACTTCGCTTTCCGGTTTGTGAGATTTGTACGGAGGTAGTTATGAGATATTCCGAAATCACCGGTTGGGGCAAGTATGCCCCTGAGAGGGTTTTGACTAACCAAGATCTGGAGAAGATGGTGGAGACCAGTGACGAGTGTATCCTGGCTCTTACAGGCATCAAGGAGCGACGGATAGCGGGGCCAGATGAGACGGTCTCGACGATGTCCCTTGCCGCCAGCCGGGACGCCCTGGCCATGGCCGGCCTGGATCCACAAGACCTGGACCTCATTATCGCAGCTACCTCTTCTCCCGATTATCTTACGCCCCCTGTCTCTTGCATGATCCAAGGTGTGCTAGAAGCTCCTCGCGCCGCGGCCTTCGATCTTGGCGCCGGTTGCACTGGCTTCGTCTACGCTTTGGCCACCGCTCACCAATTCATCGCCACTGGAACCTACGACAACGTGCTGGTCATTGGCGCTGAGATCATCAGCCGCTTCGTGGACTGGGAAGATCGCACCACCTGCATTCTCTTCGGAGACGGAGCCGGCGCCGTGGTCTTGCAGGCCAGCGATGCCCCCACAGGGCTTCTCTCCTTCGCCCTGGGCTCCGACGGCAGTAAGTACGATGCTCTCATCGTGCCCGGCGGTGGCAGCCGGCATCCCTGCTCCCAGGAAGTCCTGGACAAAGGGATGCAGTGCATCAAGATGGACGGAAGGCGCGTCTTCAAGTTCGCCACCGAGACCCCGGTCGAGGCAGCCGTCCGGGTCATTGAGGGCAGTGACTTGTCCTTTGACGACATCGCCCTTATCATTCCCCATCAAGCGAACCTCAGGATCATCCAGTCCTTTGCCAAGTCCCTGGAGTTGCCCTTGGAGAAGTTCTACGTCAACCTCGACAGGTACGGTAACACCTCAACCGCCGCTATCCCCATCGCCCTTTGTGAGGCCCTGGAGGAGAGGCGGGTGAAGGAAGGGGACAACATCCTCCTCCTGGGCTTCGGTGCCGGCCTGACCTGGGCTGTCGCAGTGGTGAAAGTTGGAGTGCCCCAGGCGGTGTCCTGGCCCAGCTCTTGGCCGCTGGCGGCTCTGAAGGACCGCTCCTTCAGTAGTGTCAGATCTCTGGCGAAGGGCGCAGTTGGTGTTCTGTCGGCCATAGTTGGCGCCCTTTTCCTCCCCCTGTACTCCAGCACGGACAAGCGGGACTGAGCGGGCTGTCAACGGATTCTTGGAGCGGATTGAACGGATACTAGCCGCCTCCAGACCGTTCAATCTGTTTCCTGAATCTGTTGACGGTACTTTTGTTAGCCAGCTATGCACACCCCTCAAATAGGTGCTCGTTACCGTGTCCGCTCAGTCAGGGCGGGCATTTTCCCTTTTTATGCCAAATCGAGTATAATACTGCTTGCTAGGAGCTTGTCGGAGAAGACTTCCGAAGTCTGGGAGCATGCCCTCTCCGACAGGCTGCTAGAGTGCAATCAGTAGACGGAGGAACGGCCATGAAAACCTTTTCGATGAAGGTCTTTGTTGTTGGGCTTTTGATCCTGAGCGCAACACTTGCCCTCGTCGGCTGTGGGGGCGGGAGCGATACGCCTACGTCGGGGGAGGATCCCCTGGCGCACCTGGAGGCGGGGCGCACCTACTTACAAGCAGGCGATTTAGACCAGGCTATCGCCGAGTTCGAGGCGGCTGCCCAGGCCGACCCAACTTTGTCCGAAGCTCGCTTTCGGTTGGGCAATGCCTATGCCGAGCAAGGCCAGTTGGACCAGGCCGCTGAGGAGTTCAAGGCAGTCCTGGGCCTGGACGCCGACCATGCCGACGCCCACTCCAACCTGGGAGTAGTCTACTACCAAAAGGGGCAACTGAGCGAAGCGGTGAGCGAGTTCCAGGCAGCTTTGGATATCAAACCAGAAGACGCCGAGGCGCACTATCTCCTGGGCGCAGCCTACGTCCAGATGGGGAGGCTGGACGAGGCGGTGAAGGAATTCCAGACCGCTCTGGAGTACGATTCCGACCTCCCTGAGGCATATTTTGGCTTGGGGGCAGTCCACAAAATGCAGGGCAACACAGAGGAAGCCATCAAAGACTTCGAGCGTTTTCTGGAGTTAGGCCCTGCCCAGGACCCGCAGGCCCAGATTGAAGCCGAACGACAGCTCCGAGAGCTCAAAGGGCAATAAGCAGGAGCTACGATCGCCGAAGGCCTCTGACCGAGGCGAGAGGGGCCCGGCCAAGAGACCTTCGCCCACTACCAGGAGACCTTCGCCCACTACCAGGAGACCTTCGCCCATCACGAGAGAGGGCAATGAACAGGAGCTTGAATGTATCAAGAAACAGTCCTCGATAACGGCCTGCGGATCTTGACTTCGGCCATGCCCCACACTCGCTCGGTGAGCATCGGCTTCTTCATCGGCGTGGGCTCCCGCTACGAATCGGATGAACAGGGCGGTGTCTCCCACTTCATTGAGCACATGCTCTTCAAAGGCACGGAGAAGCGGCCCACGGCCAGGGACATTGCCGTGGCCATTGAGGGAATCGGGGGGATTTTTAACGCAGGCACCGGCCTCGAATCGAGCCGCTACTGGGTCAAAGTCGCCCAACCCCATCTGGATGTCGCCATTGATGTGTTGGTGGACATGCTCCGCCATTCCAGGTTCGATCCGGAAGAGATTGATAGGGAGCGTCGCGTGATCATGGAGGAGATCAACCTGACCCTGGACACGCCCGATAGTCTGGTCTTTCTCCTCATCAACGAGTTGCTCTGGCCCAATCACCCTCTGGGGCGTGACATCGCGGGCACCAAAGAGAGCCTGAGCGGGCTGGATCGAGAGAGCTTGACGGCTTACTTGGAACACTACTACCGGCCGAGCAACACTGTGGTCAGCGTGGCTGGCAACGTCGAGCACGAGGCGGTGGTGGGGGAAATGGCTGCCTTGCTGGGCGACTGGGCCACGGGCGAGGCCGCTTCCTATCGGGCCGCCGAGGATGATCAGGCCGAGCCGCGCCTGCGAATACATCACAAAGAGACGGAGCAGGCCCATCTTTGCCTCAGCGTGCCTGGGATTCCCCGTGACCATCCAGATCGCTTCAAGCTGTGTTTGTTGAATACCGTGTTGGGGGAGGGGATGAGCTCTCGCCTTTTCACTGAGGTCAGGGAGAAGCGCGGCCTGGCCTACAGTATCTATTCCTACGTCAGTGGGATGCACGATACCGGAGCGGTGGGGGTCTACGCCGGCGTAGATCCAAGGCGGATCGAAGATGCGATCGGGGCCGTTCTGGCGGAGTGGGACAGGCTGAGGCAGGCAAGTGTGCCAGCCGATGAACTGACCAAGGCCAAGGAGTTCGTCAAGGGGCGGTTGTTGCTTCAGATGGAGGATAGCTTCAGCGTGGCGGCCTGGTGTGGCCGTCAGGGGGTGCTTTCGCCTGAGGTTCTGACAGTGGACGAGGTGATAGAGGCTATAGAGGCCGTAACTGTCGCCGACATTCAGCAGGTGGCTCAGGGCCTCTTTCTGGGAGAGGGGCTTAACCTGGCTGTGGTGGGGCCTTTTGAAGATGGGGAGGGGCTCCGAGAGTTGGTCGAGCTATGGTAAAACTGTTGATGAGTTGGGACATAAAATCCGGCCTGGAGCTAACCTATTTCGATTTTATTGTCAATGAATTTGCGCCCGGCTTGCTCAAGTTGGGCGTTCAGTTGACGGAGGCGTGGTACACTGTCTACGGCTCCGGTCCCCAGATCCTAACCGGAGCAGTGGCCAGGGATCTGGAAACGATGACCCAAGTCCTGAATAGCGATGAGTGGCGCGAGTTGCAGAGTGAGCTCCTTGTCTACGTTGCCAATTTCGAACACAAAGTAGTGCGCGATACCGGCCGGTTCCAGCTATGACATAATCTATTGTATCCTTACCACCACCAAGGCGTCGCTCCAGAGCTTCTCCAGTTGATAATAGCTCCGCATGATGGGTGAGAAGACGTGAACGATAACACCGCCGTAATCCACCAGCAGCCACCCCGACGATGAGTCCCCCTCGATGTGCAAAGGTCTGACTCCCTCCGCTTTTGTCTTCTCTATGATCTCGCCTACAATGGCTTTGACCTGGCGCTCGCTCTCCCCGCTGCAGATGACGAAGTAGTCAGCCAACAGAGAAATGGAACGCAAGTCCAACAGAACAATGTCGGAGCCCTTTTTGTCGGCGATGGCGTTGACTATTTTTCTGGCCAGTTCTATTGATTGCAGTTTGCTTCCTCCTCTCTGGTCAAGTGATCTAATGGTCCTTGGTCGGATGGTCACTTGTCATCGCGAGGCACGGTTTTTGTGCCGCCTGTCCTGAGCTTGTCGAAGGGAAGCAATCTCCAATTCGCGGGGTGGGGATTGCTTCGCCTTCGGCTCACAATGACACCCCCTCCTGCCGGATTCGGGCCATTTCCTGGCGTATGTTGTCCCAGTGGGTGCCCCGCCAATAGATCCGGCCACACTCAGGACAGAGGTTGAAGTGCTCCTTGGTTCGGAATACGTAAGGTGGGACACGTCCTTTCACCGATGGTTTCTCGACCTCTTGAAGGAGCGTGTTGCAAACTGGGCAGCGGGAGAAGGGGCGTTCAGTTTTCAGATTCAGGTCAGAGATGACTTGTTGAATCTGCTCTTCCAGCTCATCGCTCTCGACGAGGAGGCAAGTCAGCCCGCGCCGCCGCGTTAGTTCTCTATCGCGGGTTAACAGGACTCGCCCTTGCGCACGGGCCAGGCGCACCAGTTCGTGGTCATCCAGGTCAGGAAAGTAGGCCGTGTCGTAGCCCAGGAGTCGCAACCACTTGGCCAGGCGACCCAGCATCCCATCAAGTAGCAGCTTCATGGTTCTTCTGGTCAGGTAGTCCTTGGTCAGATGGTCCTTGGTCAAGTGGTTTGACTATCTGACCTTCCGACCATCTGACTATTCGACAAAATATGTTCTTCTCTCTCCCTCATCTTCCGAGCAGCGGCTTCCTCTTGGTGATCGTAGCCCAGGAGGTGCAGGATGCCGTGAACGACCAACAGCTTTAGTTCGCTCCCGGCGGCCTGGCCCAACTCCTCGGCCTGGGCCAGGGCCTGCTGGTAAGAAATCACCACGTCGCCCAGGTAGGGAGGGCCTTCTGGGGCGCTCACGAAGTGCTCCTCAGTTCCCGCGCCAAAGGAGAGGACATCGGTGGGGGCATCCACACCGCGAAATCGGCGATTCAGTTCGCGAAGGGCCTCATCATCGGTTATGATCAGGCTTAGTTCTGTTTGCTCTGCCACCTCTTCCTGGCTCAGAACCTCTGCGGCCAGGCGGCGAAGGGCTACCTCGTCAACCTTAGCCCCGAGATGCGGGGCAACCTGGATGTTGATCCGGTGACCAGGCTTTGAGCTTTGAGCTTTAAGCTTTGAACTTTGAACTTCCCTCATTCTTCCTCTTCTTTGATCTCTTCGGGGTACTTCACGCGGGGATGAAATACGCCCTGCAGGATTTTGACGAAAGCGCCCCTGACCTGGTCCAAATCGCGCAGGGTGAGATCGCACTCGTCTAACTGTCTGTCCGACATCTTGCTGGCGATGACCTTGCGCACCAACTCCTCGATTCCCTCGAGCGAGTCGGGACGTTCAGCTCGCACCGCAGCCTCGCAGCTATCAGCGAGCATTACGATGGCTATCTCTTTGGTCTGAGGTTTAGGCCCCGGATAGCGGAAATCATCCTCGTTTACGCTGTCACCCTCGCTTTCGAGAGCCTGCCGGTAGAAGTAGGTGGCTACGCCAGTCCCTTGATGCTGGGAGATGAAATCACGGACTTTGTTGGGCAAGCGATACTTCTTAGCCAAATCCAGGCCGTCCGTGACGTGGCTGATGATGATCTGGGCACTGGTTCGCGAGTCGAGGCTTTCGTGAACGTTCACTCCCCCCATCTGGTTGTCAACGAAGAAATATGGCCGGAGGGTCTTGCCTATGTCATGGTAATAGGCCCCCACTCGGGCGAGCAGGGCGTCGGCCCCGATGCGCCCCGCCGCCTCTTCCGCCATGTTGCTGACCAGGATGCTGTGGTTATAGGTCCCCGGCGCTTTGAGCAGGAGTTGGCGCAGGAGGGGATGGGTAGGGCGGGCTAACTCCATGAGCTGCAAGGAGGTAGTGATGTCGAACAAGGTGCCCAGCAGGTAGAAACCCGCCAGGGTTAAGCTGGCCGATAGCCCTCCGTTTATCAGGCTGAGGCCAGCCAGGGTCAAAAGCTGCACCGTGTCGTAGTTCTGCTTGGGCAGGCGGAAGGCGAAGATCACGGCCAGGTTGGCCAGGGCAACGTAGATCCCTGCCCAGAAGAAGGCATTCAACTTCTCAACCTTGCGCAGGCTGAGAGACGCAATCAGGCCGCCTACCAGGGCGTAGGTCGCCACTTCCAGGGAGCTACCGGCCATGAAGCCCACGATGATGCTGAACAGGACTGTCACCGTGATAGCCAACTGAGGGCCCAGGAGCACTGTCAACAGCATTGACAGGGCAGCCGTGGGGAGAAGATATGACAGGGTGGTCTGGTCGGACACCATTAGCTTGCCCGCCAGGATGAACAAGACCAGCAGGAGAAGCAACAGTAGCATGTGCGGCCATCTGGTCCAGTATCCTGGCCGAAAGCGGATAAGGTAGAGCCCCAAGACAATGGTGATCAGCAGCACGAAGATGATGGGGCTAACTATTCCCTGCCATTCGATCTCGGCTTGGTGCAGCCCCAGGGCGCTGAGGGCTTCCACGTCGAGAGGAGTGACGATATCCCCTTCCCTCAGGATGATCTCCCCTTCCACGATGGTTTGGCTGACGGGCGCCACGTTTTCGCGGGCCAACTGCTTATCCTCATCTGTCTTCTCGGCGTTGTAGAAGCTGTTGGGTTCGATGAGGTCACTGGCCAGCTCGCTGACAATCCCGGCCTGAACTTCGGAGAGCTCGAGATCCACCAGGGTAGAGACCGTTCGCCTGGCCTGATCCAGTTGGCTCTCTCGGATCTCCTCGCTCATGGCTTCATCAAGTACGGATATGGCCTCGGCTTGCACCACCTGCCAACTTTCCTCGGGGAGGCTTAGTATCTGGTCAATGATCGCTGTCGAGAGGCTGAGGTCAGGGATAGCTCCGATCCACTGCCTTTGCTGCTCTGGCTTGGCGTAGGAATCCTGGCGTATTGAGTCTATGTAATCTAATATCTGGCGGACCTTGGTCAACTGTTGGCGAGCCACGCGGGCATCAGGGGGATCGTATATGTCCTTCGCGGCTGCTGCAGCTCTGTCTTCGGCCTCCGTGGTCAAGATTTGGCTTACATAGGTGATCTCGCGGGGCGCGCGAATATCTGAGTCGCTGACGTCCCCCTCGTCCAGGATGATTCGATCCACAGGCAGGAATTCAAAGATCAGGATGCCGCTTACTGCCAGGACGAAGACCAAACCGGCGAGAATGGCTCGTAGCACTATCCACCAGGTGACGCCTTTTTTGTCGGGCATTGACCCACGCTGGTCAACGTCGTTGGCAACAACTGCTGACACTTATCACTCCCTCTTTCGCATCAGGGTAGGAGTCTCACTTCGCTCCGGCTGGATCGCCAGATCCAGCCGCTGAGCGACGGATTTGGCAATCCGTCGCGAGCGTGGATGATACCTTAACAATAGCGCAGGGGGAGCACCTGAGGCGCTCCCCCTTTGTTAACTTACCTCTGAAGCGAATCCATTGGATTAGCGAAGGACCACACGAAGATACTTCCACGGGAGGAACTCTCAAGTCTTGCCAGCCAGGAGTTCCTTCACCACCTGGTTGACGAGCTTTCCGTCGGCTTTGCCCTGCGTCAGCGGCATCAGCCGGCGCATAACTTGGCCCATCTGAGCCGGGCTGGCGGCCCCGATCTCTTCGATGATTTGGCGGACTTGGGCTTCGATTTCCTCGCGGCTCAATTGCTCCGGCAGATAGGCAGTCAGGATCTGTAGCTCTGCTTTCTCCCGATCTGCCAGGTCTTGCCGGTTGCCTATCTCGAACTGAGCGATGGACTCACGGCGCTGCTCGGCCTCTTTGGCGATGATTGCCAGCAGCTCCCCTTCCCCCAATTCGCGTCTCTTCTCGATCTCGGCGTTTTTGATGGCGGCTATGACCAAGCGGAGAGTGGATCTGCCTGGTTCATCCCCTTGACGGATTGTCTGTTTCAGGTCTTCTGTTAGCTTGTCTCTTAGACTCATGCTGTGCTGGCCCGAAAACTCTAGTATCTCTGTCGTTGGCTCTTGCGAGTTTGTCTTCGGCTCTTGCGTAGTTTCGTCGCCTTCTTTCTCTTCTTAATCACACTGGGCTTCTCGAAGAAACGGCGGCGGCGAACTTCAGACAACACTCGATCAGTCTGGACCTTCTTCTTGAAGCGCTTCAAAGCTCCCTCGAAGGATTCGCCTTCCCTGATCACTATCCGCGACACATGTTTCCCCCCCCTCTATTTGATCTCTAGTAGTACAGGGATTATAGCCCTGGTAGGCTTTAATGTCAAGTCCGGTTTCGTCGCGTCATCCCCGAACCAGATCCCGCAGCCGCCCCCATGCCATCTCCTCCAGATCGGCGATTTCCACCAGGGGTTCGGTTGTCTCCGGGAGCACAGCGGCCGGGTCATCAGTCTTCCAGCCCCGCTTGAAGATTGCGGCGACCTCCTGCCACCGGTCGCCGATGTGCTGGAAGGTGTCCGCGCTCTCCTTCAGGCGCGCGTCGCCCGTGATCTCGGCGGCCTCGCCCAGGAAGCGGCTGAACATGTAGCGGAAGATGCCGCCGCCGGTGCCTCCCGTCGCGTCAATGAAGATGAAGGTGTTGAACAGCGTGAAGCGCAGTTCGTCCTCGTCCATCTGATCGGGCCACTTGAGCGCGCGTTTGGCCGCCTCGCGGATGCCCTTGACGCCGATGTTGCTGATGGGCGGCTCCAGCATCCTCGCTGCCTGTTCTACGATGGCCTGGCACACCTCATCGGAGGTGGGCTGGCGCTTGTTGCTGAAGTCGAAGGTGTACCATTTGTGCATGGGTGGAAAGGGCTTGTGCTTGGAGCCGCGCGCTTTCGCCAGGTCTTCCATCGAGACCGGATACACCCCGTCGCGATCGGCGATGAGTACCTGTTGCGTCTCCGCGTCGTAGCCGCAGACCACCACGGCGTGTCCGCCAAAGTGATAGTCGCTGTCCCCAAAGTCGAAATAGGGCAGGAAGCCCATGTCGCAATAGATCATCACCGGCTGACCCGCGTCGAGCATCTCCAGGAGCATCCGCTCCGCCTTACGTGCGCTGGAGGTGGTGTGCGACTCGACCACCACGCCGGTGCGCCTGCCGGTGGTCTTCTCCAATCCCTCTTCGCCTGGACGCTCAAAGTTGGCTCGCCCTCCTATGAGGGGAGGTGCGCCCTTCATGTGCCAGTAGATGAAGCCGACCCCGCCGCCTATCCCCAGCAGCATGTCCTCGCTGATGTGGTGGTCGTGGTAGGCGTAGACGTAGCGCATCGAGCCGGTGACGCAGTGGTGCGTCGCAAAGTGTTGAAAACCATCCAGAGATTTGAGTGCCATTTCTGTGCTCCTCCCCATTACTATTGTCATTGTGAGTCTTCCATGGCGCGGTGCGCCATCCGTAGGAGCAGAAACGTCCCACCCTCACCCCTTCGCTCCACTCAGGGCAGGCTCTAACCCTCTCCCTGCGAGGGAGAGGGGACTTGCCCCCTCGCCCCTTTGGGGAGAGGGCAGGGGTGAGGGGAAGTTTCTGGGTAGCGGAGCGAAGCAATCCCCAGGTTACAATTTGAACATCCCCCTCAGTTGGTCAGGCGAGAGTCCCTCGTCCAGCAAACGGGCGATCTGGCCCAACAAGAGCCCCAGCTCCTTCAGTGCCAGGACGCGGTTGAGGCGGGGCCACTGGTCGGCCGAGTAGTAGCGGTAACTGGTGAAGCGGCCTACCTCAGCCGGCTTGAGCAGACCGCTCTCGTCGTAGTAGCGCAGCGTCTTCACCGTCACCTGGCTGAGTTTTGAGAATTCGCCGATTTTGAACATCTCTCACGTTCCATGCACGTCTTGCTGATCGAAGGCCTTCAAGTACTATTATACACCATCCAGTAGGGGGAGAGTCAAGACCCAATTTTGCCTGCGGGATTTGACTAAAATTAGCAATAGGGGTATAATCCCCATTATCATCTTTATGGTTCACGGAGGTGGAAAGCATGGAAACAGTGGGTATCGCCGAAGTCAAGCACAGCATCTCTGCCATTGTCAATCGCGTGGCTTTTGGTCGGGAGCGAGTTGTCCTGACTTCCAGAGGCAAACCCAAGGCAGCTTTGGTGAGCATCGAAGATCTACAGAAGTTGAAAATGCTGGAAACGACAACTTCTCCTCCCTCCCGCGCTCAGCGGAAAGCGGCCCTGGCTATGGCTCAGGCTGTACGGGAAATGACCCTTGCTCGTCGTGGTGGGGTTCCCTTTTCCGATGTCGCCGAAGATGTGCGCAAGTTGAGAGAGGAGAGAGACCTTGGACTCGCAGGTTTGTATTGACGCCAATCTGGCCCTCAAACTGGTGCTCGTCGAGCAGGACAGTCTCAAGGCCCAACATCTGTGGGACACGTGGGTAGACGCAGACGTAGAAATCGTTGCCCCACCCTTGCTCGCCTTCGAAGGGACATCGGTAATCTGCAACAAAATGCATCGTAAGCTGGTGCCGCCTGAGGAGGCCGCGCTGATGTTCAAGGCTTTCCATCTCCTCGGCGTGAGACTGCTTTACCCTGATGGCCTGCACGAGAAAGCCTGGGAACTGGCTAAGCAGTTCAATCGCCCGCAAGCCTACGATAGTCATTACCTGGCCCTGGCGGAAATCCTGGGCCTCGAACTCTGGACGAGCGACGAGCGTCTGTACAATACGGTCGAGCATAGACTACCCTGGGTGAAGTGGCTGGGCGACTACCAGCCTGGTTAAAGAAATTCTCCTTCGCCCCCTCCTCGTTCCTCTCACCCCCTCAAAGTCTTCTTGTTTTTGATCGTTGACCATTGTGATTATGAATGTAAAAAGTGCAAAACTACTGATCTCCCACTATTAGCTCGTAGAAGGCTTGCAATTCCTCCTCGGAATAGAAGTGGATGACCAGCCTGCCCCCGCGCCTGGAACGAAAGAGTTGCACCTTGGTGCCCAGCGTTTCCCTGAACCGATCCTCCAACGCCCTGGTCTCTGGTGAAGATGAAATGTTTGGGCGTTTGGGCCTCGGCCCGGCGACCAGGCGGCGAACCGTCTCCTCCGTCTGGCGTACGTTCAGACCCCGTTTGAGCACCTCCTCCCAAATCTTGCGTTGTTCATCTGGCTGGTCAAGAGCGAGAATAGCCCTGGCGTGACCCTCGGTGATCTGGCCCTGGGCCAGGCTGCTCTTTATCTCGTCGGGCAGGCGGAGCAACCGCACCGAGTTGGCCACCGCTACCCGGCTCTTGCCCACTCTTTGCGCCGCCTGCTCCTGGGTCAGGCCGAAGTCGTCCATCAGGTGCCTGTAGGCCGTCGCCTGTTCCAGGGGGTTTAGATCGGCCCGCTGGATGTTCTCCACCAGGGCCAGCTCTAACATCTCCTGGGGAGTTGCCTCTCTGATGATGACGGGCACCTTAGCCAACCCGGCCAGCTTGGCCGCTTCCAGTCGCCTCTCGCCAGCGATGAGTTGATAACTCTGAACCTCCGCATCCGTTACCTGGCTGACGATGAGGGGCTGGATGAGGCCGTGCTCGCGAATCGAAGCGGCCAGCTCTTCAAGCTCCTCTGGAGCGATCTTTTGACGGGGTTGCAGGGGGTTGGGTGATATGGCGTCAACGGGCAGCTCGGTGGGGCCTGTCTCGCTGATGGGGATGAGGGCGCCCAATCCTTTGCCCAAGCCTCTCTTTTTAGCCATGATACTTCCTCCGATGGGTGATGGAGAGGTTCCTAACTTTCCTCGTCGCCCATTATCAATTCCTGGGCCAGGTCTCGATAAGTCAAGCCGCCTGAGCTCTGAGGGTCGTAGCTGAGAATGGTTTCCCCGTGACTTGGGGCCTCACTCAGGCGGATGTTCCGTGGGATGATGGTGTCGAAGACCTTATCCGCAAAATGCGTGCGCACCTCCTCCACTACTTGTCTGGAGAGGTTGGTGCGGGTGTCGTACATGGTCATCAGCAGTCCTCTTATTCTCGAGTGAGGGTTCAGATTGTCCCGCACCAGGTTTATGGTGTAGATGAGCTGGGCCAGGCCCTCCAGGGCCAGATATTCGCATTGGACGGGGATAATGACACCGTCTATGGCCGCGGTGAGGGCGTTGATGGTGAGGAGACCCAGGCTGGGCGGGCAGTCAATCAGGACGTAATCGTAGCGTTCAACCACTGGAGTGATAGCTTTGCGCAGGAGGTGTTCGCGAGCCAGGAGGCCGATCATCTCCACCTCCGCTCCAGCCAGGGCCGGCGACGAGGGTGCCAGTTCCAGACAGAGGTGATCGGTCAGGAGGATTATTTCGGCAAAGGGAGTGTTGTTGATAAGGGCGTCGTAGATAGAGAGAGGCAGGTTGTTCTTGTCGAAGCCCAGGCTGCTGGTGGCGTTGGATTGAGGGTCAATGTCAATCAACAGCACCCTCATGCCACTAAGGGCAAGATAGGCGCCCAGGTTGACGGCGGTGGTCGTCTTCCCGACGCCACCCTTTTGGTTGGCCAGGGCGTAGACCTTGTTCATAGAATCGAAGCCCCAATCAATAAATGAAACCCACCTCAAGAGGCGAGCCAAGAGACAGGGATCTCAGGCCGACTACCCTGGGTGGGCTTCGTCGTGAGTTCAGCCGAACGGTCTCTCATCGTTCCCCTTCGACAAGCTCTGGGCGCCGCCACGTCGTGCTAACTTGAGCTAGAGTTTGTGGGCACAATAGTCACTTTGCGCTGCTCTCCCTTGCCTATGCTCTTCGTGGTCACGATGGGGTGGTCGCGCAGAGCCATGTGGATGATGCGGCGTTCGTTGGGGGGCATAGGCTCCAGGGCTATTGGTTGGTGGTTAAAGGATACCTGCTCGGCCATCCTGTGGGCCAGTTGCCGGAGCGATTTCTCCCGGCGAGCCTTGTATTTTTCGACATCCACGACCAGGCTGACCCAACGCTGCACCTCCTGACTGACGATGAGGCGGGTGATGTATTGCAGGGCCTGCAAGGTCTGGCCGCGCCGCCCGATGAGGACTCCCAGGTCGTCGCCCATTATGTCCAGGATGAAGGGCGGCGCATCTTCGTCTTGAGGCACTTCCTCCTCGGGTCTGACAAACACACGGGCCTTCACCCCCATTTTAGCCAACAATTCCTGCAGGGTTTCCCTGGCTATCTGCTCTACACTCTGCTCGAGGGGCGGTGCCTCTTCCTCCGGCTCGACAAAGCTGAGGCGAACCAGAGCTTCCTTGGATCCGATCCCCAGCACTCCCCGGCTTCCAGGGTTCAGAACCTCGATCTCTACCTCGTCTTCGGCTCTCCCTAACTCAGCCAGGCCCGTAGCGATGGCTTCTTCGACAGTGGGGGCGCTGACTTCGATGCTCTTTGCTTCTCCTTCCATCACCGCTTACTTTCCTTTCTGGTCTTGCTTCTTGCCTCTCTGTGGCAGAAGGCCGCCCGTCCCCGTGATGAAGTACTGGGTGACTATACCTACCAGGTTGGATATGACGAAGTAAACTGCCAGCCCGGAGGCCAGAGACATGGTGATAAAGCCGAACATCAGGGGCATGGTGATCTGCATGCTCTGGGTCATCGAGGCCGCCTGGGAGTCAGTACTGGGTGGGGTGGCCATTTTCTGTTGAATCCAGGTCGTGGCCACCACCAGAATTGGCAAGATAAAGGTGGTGTCTGGATAGCCCAGGTCTAGCCACAGGAAACGGCTTCCCAGGGGTACCAGTTGTGAGAGGCTGGCCGAGGCGAATTTACCCAGGCTGACCATTTGCAAGGGGGTGTTGGCCAGGGCCTTGACAATGGCTTGGTAGAAAGCAAACATGATAGGCAACTGAAGAAGCATGGGCAGGCAACCCATCATAGGATTGATGCCTTTCTCCTTGTAGAGCTTCATCGTCTCCTGCGTTTGCTTCTCCTTGTCCTTGGCGTATTTCTTGCGGATCTTTTCGAGCTCCGGTTGGAGTTCCTGCTGGACTTTCGCCGAGCGCTGGGCGGGCAGAGTGAAGGGCAGGGTGATCAGCCGCACCAGCACGGTGAAAACGGCTATGCTAAGAGCGAAGTTATGGCCCAGCACATTATACAGAAAGAGCAAGCTGTTGACCATGACTTGAAGCAGAAGGTTCCACAGTTGTGACACGAAAACTACCTCCTTTATTGTTCCGTTCGCGGAAAGGCCCAGCGCTGGTTGCCGTTATCTGCATCCAACGCGTAGACCCGCCCGTCCTGGGAGCAGGTGTAGACTACCCCATCGGCCAGAACCGGGGGGGTGAAAATGCTGGTCTTAGCGGCAAACCACCACCGCTTCTGCCCGGTGGCGGCATCCAGGGCATATAGGTTTTTATCCTCCGAGGCCACGTAGAGCAGACCCTCGGCCAAGGCCGGGCCAGCCAGGACTGCGCCACCGGTGGCGAACTCCCATTTCTTCTGGCCGCTGGCGGCATCTAAAGCATAGGCCTTCTTGTCCATAGAGCCAACGTAGACGATGTCGTCCATTACCAGAGGCTGGCTCCACACCCAGCCGCCTGCCCGGAACTCCCATTTTTTCTGACCGCTGGCCGCGTCCAGGGCGTAGACCTTGTTGTCGTAGGCGCCGAAGTAGAGCACTCCACCGGCCAGGGTGGGAGTAGCGGCTATCGCGCCGCCGGCCTCGAACTCCCACCGTTGCTGGCCGCTTTCGGCGTCGAGACAATACATCTTGTGATCCATGGAGCCAATGTAGACCCTGTCGTCAGTTGCTAGCGGCGTGGCCCAGAGCCAGTTGCCGGCAGTGAACTCCCAGCGCCCGATTCCCGTGGCCGCCTCCAGGGCGTAGACCTTGTTGTCGGCGGAGGCCACATAGAGTGTATCGCCGGCCACCGCAGGCCCGGCGATGATAGGCTTTTGGGCGGCGAAGGCCCACCGCTGGTTGCCCGTGGCCGCGTCCAGGGCATACAGATTGTTGTCGCCGGAGCCGACGAAGACCAGGCCTTCCTCCACCGCTGGAGCGGCGTAGAAGGGCCCTTTTTTCTCTTCGCCGGGAAATTCCCACTTTTGGTTCCCCGTCTCTGCCTCTAGGGCATAGACCTTAGCGCCGGCGGCAACGTACGCGACACCCTCGGCCACCGTCAGCCCAGGCCAACTGGTGGCGGGTGCTCCGCCGCGACAGCTTGTTAGCAAGGCGGCGATTATAGAGAGCCAAAGGATGAGCTTAGGCCCTGTCGTGACTTTTTTCAAAGTTCAGACCTCCTAGTGTTATAATTGCTGTTCAAGCTTCTCCTGGCTTCGCTTCACGGCACAGGATCGTATCCTCCGGGATCAAAGGGGTGGCAGCGGCTGATGCGCTTTATGGCCATCCAGCTACCCTTCAGGAAGCCGCACTTCGTTTCAGGTAAAGTTTCCATGTTGCTCAAGCCTTTGCGAGTTCTTCAATTTCTCGAATGAGCACAGGAAGATTGGGTCGAGTGAAGCCCATCTCCGGTGCGGGAATGCGGTTGTGCTTGATGTCAGGGGGCACATGTTCAATAGGCGGGTTGAACTCGTAAAGTTTCAACCAACTCACGTTGTTGAATTTGCTTCGTGTAGGCTTCTTTGCGCCGTAGCCATGTCTCGTAAATCCCCTTCCACCGGCTGAAATCGGCGCGGGTCTCATCGTAGGCATCATAGCGTGCCAACTCACCCGCCATAAGGGCAGCGTAAAAGTCTCCGCTGAGAATGCCGTACTTTTCCTCATAGAGGGTCAAGCGACGCTCAAGTAACTTCATCTCGATAATCAGTTCGTAAATTTCCATTTTTACCTCTAATTTGCGCCAAGCCGTCTGACGGGTCGGCCAGACCATGGGTATTCTAGCCGTGCCCGCTGTGAACACACACTACTCTTTGGAGTGCAACATTGCCTCTGCAACTCGCGCGCGGCGTGGTCGGCGGGCGGGCGTTTGCGGATGCGCTTTCTCCTCCAAGACCTGTTGGCGTTGCTCCAGCCATTGCTTGAACGAACGCTGGCTTTCACCAGAGGGTTTTCCTAATGCCAGGCCCTCAACGCTTACATCTTCATCAAGGTCAGGCCAATGGATGCCTTCCCCGTTACCAATCAGACGCCACTTGTTTCGCTCCTCTGACGTGCCATGCAAAAGGCGCGGATACCATGCCAGAGGAACAGAAATCGTGCGTCCGTCGGTCAGGTCAACAATGAGCGCGTCTTCGGTAACAGTGATTCCTTGCGCAACAGCTATTTGTGTTTCAATCACTAAAGGTAACTGCTCAGGCATAGAGTTACTATGCCAGGTTGCGTCCGTTTTCTTATGGAACTCTAACGTTTTCTTCATGCAATTCTAACAAACATCCGGTATAATAGTGGCCATGAACTCGATCCGGCTTCCTACCGAAGAAGATATCCACGCTGCGTATCAGCAAGGAGAAGCGGCCGTCACCGCCCTGGTTGACGTGTTGGTGGCCGTGATCCAGCAACAGCAAGCCGATATCGAGCGCTTGGTCGCAACAGTGCGGGTGTTGGAGGATCAACGCGCCAAGCACAGCCGCAACAGTAGCAAACCACCCTCTAGCGACGGCTTGAAGAAGCCTCGCGCCCGCAGCTTGCGCCAGCCGAGCGGCAAGAAGAGCGGTGGACAGCCAGGGCATCCTGGCCATACGCTCCAGGCTGTGGCCCAGCCAGACCATGTGGAGACGCATCCGGTCACGACTTGTCGTCGTTGCCAGGCCTCGTTGGCCGAGGTGAAAGCCAGCGACTATGAACGCCGCCAGGTGTTTGACTTGCCGTTAGTGCGGGTGGAGGTGACCGAACATCGGGCCGAGATCAAGCACTGTCCCCACTGTGGGCAGGAGAACGTGGCCGAATTCCCGGCTGAAGTCACCCAGCCGGTGCAATACGGGCCAGGGATCAAGGCCCAGGCAGTGTACTTCAACCAGTACCACGCCATTCCCCTGGAGCGCACCAGCCAGATCCTGGGTGACCTGTATGCGCAGCCGATGGCGGAAGCCACGGTCATTGAGGGGGCGGTGGACACCGCCGAGCAGGTAGCCCCAGTCAATGAGCGGGTGAAGGAGCAGTTGACCCATCGGGAAGCGGTGGTGCATTTCGACGAAACCGGTCTCCGCGTGGCTGGGAAGTTGGAATGGCTGCATTCGGGCAGTACGGCCCACTTGACCTACTACGCCCTCCACCCCAAGCGAGGCTCGGAGGCGATGGACGCCATCGGCATTCTGCCCAACCTGAGCGGCACGGCGATGCACGACCACTGGCAGTCCTACTTCAAGTATTCGACCGTCTCCCACGCCCTGTGCAATGCCCATCACCTGCGAGACCTCAAGTTCATCATCGAACGGTATCAGCAAGAGTGGGCGGGCGAGATGGCCGACTTGCTGCTGGAGATCAAGGCGGCGGTGGCACAAGCCAGCCAGACGCAGGATCACCTGCCCGCAGAACAGATGGCCGAGTTTGAAGCCCGCTATGACCGCTTGATCGAGCAGGGACTTCAGGCCAATGCATCCCCACCCGAAGTCGAACTGCCCCCGAAAAAGCGTGGCCGCCGTAAACAGAGCCCGCCCAAGAACCTCCTGGACCGACTGAAGGCCCACAAGTCAGAAACGCTGGCCTTTATGTATGATTTCAAGGTGCCATTTGACAACAACCAGGCGGAACGCGACATCCGCATGGTCAAGGTCAAGCAGAAGGTCTCCGGCTGTTTTCGGTCCGAAGAAGGGGGCCAAATCTTCTGCCAGATTCGTAGCTACCTCTCGACGGCTCGAAAGAATGGTCAGCCGGTATTGGAGAGCTTAAGACTGGCATTGACTGGCGCACCCTATGTGCCGCCTGCTCTCAATGCTCAACCATCGCTAGCAGGCTGAGCAGTTACCACTAAAGAATTCATTCCACGTTTTTCACGGCACGGGATCGTATCCTCCGGGATTAAGGGGGTGGCAACGACTGATGCGCTTGAGGGCCAACCAGCCACCCTTCAAGAGTCCGTACTTCTCGATGGCCTCATAAGCATAGTGTGAGCAAGAAGGCTCGAAACGACAGGTGGGGGGCAAAGCACGGGAGAAGGTGTCTTGATAAAGCTTGATAATGGCCAGGGCCAGGCTTGTCATCGCAGCTTCTATCCCATTTCCTCGTTGACCATTTTTAGCAAACCAGCCCGTCTCAGCAACTGCTCGACGGCCTGGTCCACTTGCCTGAAGTTCGCTTCTCGTATGGGATTGCGAGCGATGAGTACCAGATCCCAACTTTCTTCGATGTCCTCTTGGCGGAGCCTGGTCGCCTCCCGCATGAGGCGTTTGGCCCGGTTACGAACCACAGCGTTGCCCACCCAATGGCTGGCGGAGAAGCCGAAGCGGCTGTGCTCTAAGCCGTTGGGTAAGGCGCATAGAACCAACAAGGGATGGGCGCAGGAACGCCCCTCCCGACGCACTCGCTGAAATTGTTTGCTGCTTTTCAAACGGTATCTTTTCTTCAACCCTCAATTTTCAGCTACTTTGTGTACTTCTGTGGAGCTAACCTCTTTCTTCCCTTAAGTCTACGAGACTTGAGGACCTTGCGTCCGCCTTTCGTGCTCATCCGAGCTCGAAAACCGTGAACTCGCTGACGTCGTCTTTTCTTGGGTTGATAGGTACGCTTTGGCATTGGCTTCTCACCTCGATAGTTATATTCTCATCGCCTATTATACTGTTTTGACGCTCTATGTCAAACTTGGAGCGTGAAACGTCAAACGTGAAACGTGAAATGGCTAACTTCAAGCTTCGATAGCTCGACCTTCTTCAGCCGGGGATTATGGGTGATACCCGGGATGCGGCCCCGCTTGGCCAGAGGCTTCCCGGCCACCACCTTCAAGTCGCCGGTGAAGTCAATTGGCCGGGCACCGCTGATGTAGCTTCCGACTCCGTAGCCATCTACCGGGGCTCCCCCAGCGACGAACTGCCGAATTCGCTCCGGCGTGATGCCTCCGCTGACGAAGATCTTGACATTTGGGGCGTGTGTAAATCTTGGGGGAGCGAGCGCCGGTTGAGTAGCGAAGCGTATCGAAACCAAGCGAGCGGTTCTTGAGCGACCCGCTTGGCCTCGATACGTCGCTCCGCTCCTACTCGGCCGGCACCAGGTTCACTCTTTTCCTCACGCTCCCCCAACTCGTATATTTGCCCGTTCCCTTGAGTTCCACCGAGATTCCTCATTACTCTTTTACCCTTTCAATGTGCGCCCCTAGCCTTCGTAGCTTCTCCTCAATGCGTTCATAACCCCGGTCTATCTGGCCGATGTTGCGAATTACGCTTCGCCCCTCGGCACAGAGGGCGGCGATGAGCAGGGCCATGCCTGCCCGGATGTCGGGGCTCTCCAACTGCTCGCCGTGCAGCCTGGACGGCCCCACCACCACTGCCCGGTAGGGATCGCAGAGGATGATGCGCGCGCCCATGGAGATCAGCTTGTCCACAAAGTACAGCCGTCCCTCGTACATCTTCTCGTGGATGAGGATGGTGCCTGCGGACTGGGTGGCTACCACCACGGCGATGCTCATCATATCCGTGGGAAAAGCGGGCCAGATGCCGTCGTCAATCTTGGGAATAGCCCCGTGAGCCTCAGGGACAACTCGTAGTTCTTGCTCGGCGGGCACGAAAACGTCCTCCCCTCGGATCTCCACTCTAACCCCCAAACGTCCCAGCATGAGCCTGATCATGCGCAAGTGCTCAGGCGCGGCTTTCTTTATGAGGAGTTCTCCGTGCGTCACTGCCGCCAGTCCGATGAAGCTGCCCACCTCCAGGTAGTCGGGGGCGATCCGGCAAGCGCCCCCCCGGAGTGTTTTTACGCCCTGGATGGTCAAGGTGTTGGAGCCGATGCCGGAGATTTGGGCGCCGACGCTGTTCAGAAAGTGGGCCAGGCCCTGGACGTGAGGCTCACAGGCTGCGTTGCGGACGATAGTGGTTCCCTCGGCGAAGCAAGCGGCCATGATGAGGTTCTCGGTGCCGGTCACGCTGGCTTCATCGAGAAGTATATCCTGGCCGCGCAGTTTGTCAACCCGCATCCTGTATCCAGAGTCTATCTCGATCTCAGCTCCCAGGGCTCGCAAGCCGGCCAGGTGGGTGTCCACCCGCCGGCGGCCAATGACATCCCCGCCAGGCAGGGGAAGATAAATGCGGCCGCAGCGGGCCAGCATAGGCCCTGCCAGGAGCATGGACGCTCTGATCTCCCGACAGAGGTTGGCATCCAGGCGGGTGGCGGTCAGATTTTTGGCCTGAACGGTCACCTCGTGGTCTCCGCTCCATTCGACGTCCACGCCGATGTCGGCCATGATGGCTAGCATGGTCTCTACATCTTTGATCCGGGGCACGTTCTTGAGCACCACCTTTTGATCGGTCAAGAGCGTGGCCGCCAGGAGTGCCAGAGCCCCGTTTTTGTTGCCGCTCGGAATCACTAAGCCATTGAGCGGGTGTCCGCCTTCGATCACAAGTTTCTCCATCAGGCTGGAAGTCCTTTCTTCGTACTTTGATGGAGAAACCAGGCTTTTCTGCCTGAATGGACAACTCGGCGCTTTCAGGTCTCTACGTGGTGCAAAATGGCCAAGTCGTCGGCTAAAAACCTGGTTTCTGAGTCTTCTTTAGCGTCTTTAGCCAGTCGGCTATCTCCGGTTGCAGGTCTGCTTCCCGCTGGGCCAGGAAAGCGCCGATGGCCGCCCAATTGGGCTTGAGTGTGTAGATGTAGTGGTTTTTCCCGACCTCTTGTATCTCGATGGCCGCCAGCCGGGGCTTGACCAGGTGGTTGATCAGGAGATCGAGACCCTGTTCCTCTTCGGGATTTGCCGAATCGAAGCACAGCCAGTGTTGGGGTGACAAGAGGTTGCGCTGTCGCAGATACAACAGGCAGAGCTGTAAGTTGGCGGCCGCCAACAGCCCCCCGAGCTTGACCAGTTGCTCGCTGATTTCGGCCAGCCGCGCCTCGGAACGGGCGACCTTGGCCTTGCGTCGGGCTACTTCCCTTCCCAGAAAGTTCGTAGCAAACAGGCGGTCAACGATTCCCAGGCCCGCCAGTAGTATCTTATCACCCGTCCTCATGGCCTTCAACTTTCAGCAAGACCTCGTCCCCGACTTCGGCTTCCAGGCTTTGGGCCGCGCTACCGCCGGACACGGCGATCTCCAGGTGATTCGAGCTGCCGATGAGAGCCTGGAGTTTCCCCGGCGTCCCCTCGGCGTAGTTGTTCGCTATGCCCCGGATGCTCTGCCCTTTGATCTCGATGATGCCTTCTCTGAGCAAGCGATCGGTCCAATCCTTCGGCATAATGCTGGTGGTCAAATTACCGAAGCGGTCAACGTGGATGACCTGGCCGACGACGACTCCGTCGGGGCGGACCTGGGGCCGGGGTAGAGGGAAGGTCACGATGTCGGTCAGAGGTTCACCCAATTCGGCCAGTCGGATACCCCGCGCCAGGTGGGCGGCGGCGGGGGCGAAGATGTCGCGCCCGTGGAAGGTGTGGCTGACCGGAGAGAGGTGGTGGCGGGGGTTGGTCAGGTGCACTATCTCTTCCACCCTCTCGCCAGCCACCACGTAGCTCAGGGCACCGTTGTCGGGGGCCACGAAAGTGGCCTGGGGCATCCGCAAGGCTATGGCCCGCCGTTCGCTGCCCACGCCCGGATCAACGACTACCACGTGGATGGTGCCCTGGGGGAAGTAAGGGTAAGCGGTGTAGAGGGTATAAGCTGCCTCACGCACATCCTGGGGCGCGATGTCGTGAGAGATGTCAACTATGGTGGCTGTGGGGTCAATGCCCAGGATGACGCCCTTCATCGTCCCCACATAGCCGTCCGCCAGCCCGAAGTCGGTGGTCAAGGTGATGATGCTCACCGTTCTTTCCTCCGCCCTAATTTTACTCCAGAGCGTGATTCTCGTCAAGCCCGTTTGACAAGGTAGTCAGTGTTCTATATAATACAGTAGGTTTCAGGGGGATTTTTTTCCCGATGCCCACGGCGAACGCCCTGGACAATTGGCAAAATCCGCTATTGACAAAGTAGAACATTTGTGCTACAATTAGAGTGAGCTATTCTCTCTCAGGAGACAGCTATGCCCACAGAGTACGATACCAAAGATATTCAAGTGCTGGAATACCCAGAGAATATCCGGCGCCGCCCCGGTATGTACATAGGGGGCACAGGCCTGGCGGCCCTGCATCACCTGGCCCACGAGCTGGTGGACAATGCCGTGGACGAAGCCCTGGCCGGGGCCTGTACCCACATCGGGGTCGAGATCCACCGCGACGGCTCCCTAACCGTGACCGACGACGGGCGTGGCATTCCCACCGGGATGCACCCCGAAAAAAAGCGGCCTACGCTGGAGCTGGTCTTTACCGAGTTGCACGCCGGGGGCAAGTTCAAAGAAGGCAGCTATTCGACCAGCGGCGGACTGCACGGCGTCGGCGTCAAGGCCACCAACGCGCTGTCCGAGTGGCTGGAGGTGCGGGTGCAGCGGGATGGTGTGATCTACTACCAGCGCCACGAAGATGGGTTGCCCGTCACCCCGGTCCAGATTCTCGATCCGGCTACCGGGGAGGTGGTGAGCCAGGTGGGGGAGGTGGGGGAAGCGAAGGCCATAAAAGCCCACGCCGACAAGAAGCTGGGCACCGGCTCGATGATAACCTTCAAGCCCAGCCCCAGCTTTTTGGACACTACCGACTTTGACTTCGACGCCCTGGCCCGGCGCCTGCAGGTCGTCGCTTTTCTTCTGCCGGGCGTGACCGTCGAGTTCACCGATGACCGCAAAAAGAAAAAGCGCCAGAAACGCTTCTGCTACGACGGTGGCCTGGTGGAGTATGTCAGGTGGCTCAATGAGGGGCGCCGACCCATCCATCGTGTCCCTGTTGAGGTCGGTGGGGAACAGAACGGGGTCGCCGTCGAGGTGGTGCTTCAGTGGCACACCAGCGTGGACGACAGCGAGATTGTCAGCTTTGTCAATACCATCCCCACGCCCGACGGGGGCAAACACGTGGCCGGTTTCAAGAGCGCCATCACCAAGGCCATCAACCAGTTCGCCTCGGAGAAGAAGCTGACCAGAGACAAGGGGCAGGCCAATATCCGGGGCAGCGATGCCCTGGCCGGGCTGACGGCAGTGCTCAAGCTCTCCATGCACGATCCCCACTTCACCAGCCAGACCAAGACGCAACTGGCCAGCGACAATGCGCAGGGCATCGTTCACAGCATCGTCTACGAAGGGCTGTTGGAGCAACTGCGCAAAAAGATTCCGTTGGGCAGGACTATCGTCCAGCAGGCACAGGCGGCGGCCCATGCGCGGGTGGCGGCCAGCAAAGCGCGCTCGCTGGTCATCCGCCGCAGTGTGCTGGACGCGGCGGACTCGGGCTTGCCGGGCAAGCTGGCCGACGTGAGCAAGGGCACGCCGACTGAGCGGACGGTGCTGTACGTCGTGGAGGGGGACAGCGCGGGCGGCTCGTGCAAACAGGCCCGCGACCGGCGCTATCATGCCATCCTGCCCCTGCGTGGCAAGCCTCTCAACGTGGAAGGGGTCAAGCTGGCCCGCCTGTTGAGCAACAACGAGATCAAGGCCATCATCGCTGCGGTCGGCGGCGGGGTTGGGGCTGATTTCAGTGTTGACGACATGCGCTACGGGGGGATAGCGATTTTGGTGGACGCCGATGTGGACGGCGACCATATCCGCACCCTGCTCTACACCCTGTTCTGGCGCCACATGCGCCCCATGGTCGAGGCGGGTCGGCTCTACGTGGCCGTGGCCCCGCTGTACCTGCTGCGCAAGGGAAGGCAGGCCCGCTACGCCTACTCAGATCGGGAGCGAGATGCCATTTTAGAGAAGTGGGACCGCAGCGGCGTGACGGTCCAACGCTACAAGGGTCTGGGGGAGATGAACCCGGAACAGTTGCGCGAGACGGTATTCCAGGTCGGCGATGATGGCCCCTTTACCGATAGCCTGCTCCGGGTGACGGTCGAGGACGTGCACCACGCCAACCAGATCATCAGCACCCTGATGGGCAAGTCGGCCCGCAACCGCCGCAGTTGGCTGTTGGAACGTTGGCGTGAGGAAGAGAGTGAGGAAGAGAGTGATGAAAACGGGGATGATGAAGAAGATGCCGACTGAGACAGTTTCCCTGACCACAGACCTGGAGCAGGCGTACTTCCAGTACGCCGTCGAGACCATCACCGACCGTGCGCTGCCCCGCGTCGAGGATGGGCTCAAGCCGGTGCAGCGGCGCATCCTGTACGCCATGCACGACATGGGCCTGCGCCACGACCGGCCCCACAAGAAATCGGCCCGCGTGGTCGGTGAGGTGTTGGGAAAGTACCATCCCCACGGCGACCAGTCGGTCTATCTGGCGATGATACGCATGGGGCAGGATTTCTCGATGCGCGCTCCCCTGATGGACGGTCAAGGCAACTGGGGCAGTGTTGACGGCGATCCACCGGCTGCGATGCGCTATACTGAGGCCCGGCTGGACGAAATCGCCGAGTACATGCTCCAGGACATTGAACAGGACACGGTGGACATGGTGGATAACTTCGACGGCAGCCTGCAGGAGCCGGTCATCCTGCCTGCTGCGCTGCCCAACCTGCTGGTCAACGGGACCACGGGCATCGCTGTGGGCATGGCCACCAACATTCCGCCCCACAATCTGGGCGAGGTCTGCGATGCGGTGGTGCACGTGGCCAACCGCTGGCGCCAGCGAGACAAGATCAGCGTGGACGAGCTGATGAAGATCATCCCTGGCCCCGACTTTCCCACCGGCGGAGTGATCTATCGCTACCGGGAGGATCCTTCGGGCGACGGCAGGGTGGACACCATACGCGCTGCTTATGAAACTGGGCGAGAGCGCATTATCACCCAGGCGCGGGTGGACGTGGAAGACATCGGCGGCGGCAAGTTCAACATCGTGGTCACGGAGCTGCCCTACGCGGTGCAAAAATCCACTGTGCTGGAGCGCATCGCCCGCGAGGTGCGCGAGGGCAAGATCAGCGGCGTTACCGACCTGCGCGACGAGTCGGACCACGAGGGGATGCGGGCCATCATCGAGGTCAGCCGCGTGGCCAATGTCCACGAGGTGCTGGAGAGCGTCTTGAGCCATAGTCAGTTGCGGGAGACCTTCGGCGTCAACGCCCTGGCCCTGGTATCGGAGCAGGTCGACGGCGACGCCATCGTGCGCCCGCAGCGGCTCTCACTGCGTGACATGCTGGTCTACTTCGTCGAGCACCGGCTGAACGTCGTCGTCCGCCGCAGCCGCTACGAGCTGGAGAAGCGGCAGGCCCGGCTGCACATCGTCCAGGGGTTGTTGAAGGCACTGGACATCATTGACCAGGTGATTGATACCATCCGCCGCAGCCGCACCACTGAGACGGCGGAGAGAAACCTCATCAAAACGTTCCAGTTCACCCAGCTCCAGGCTCAGGCGATTCTGGCCATGCAATTGCGGCGGCTGGCGGCTTTGGAGCGACGCAAGCTGGCCGATGAGGAGAAGGAGCTCAATGCTCGCATAGAATACCTCAAAGGGCTGCTGCGTTCGGAAAAGCGACGGCTGGAGGTGGTGGTCGAAGAGACGCAAGCGATCAAAGAAAAGTTCGCCACGCCTCGCAAAACGGTGATCCTGACCGAGGAGAAACCAAGAGACAGCATCGTGACCGAGGCTGACCTGGCCGTGCCTGAAGAGCCGCAGGTGGTCGTTGTGACCACCCAGGGAGTGCAGCGCCACGACGCCAGCCGCTTCGGATACCGCGTCAAGCCTGGGGCGACCAGCCGGGCGGTGGAGGCTCATCGGCTGTACCTGCGGGCCGAGCCGGAAGATACGGTGGTGCTGGTCTCCGACCGGGGGCGGGCCTGGTGGGGGACGGTAGGTCGCCTGCCCAGGTCGGTCAGCTTTGAAGATTTGGGACTGAGCAAGGGAGAGTATGTCGTCGGCGTTGGCGTCCTGTCGGACAAGAGTTGCCTTGTTTTGGGCACACGGCGAGGCCAGGTCAAGCGCGTCAAGGCCGAGGATGTCAAGTCCACTGCCGAGGCCTCGTGGGCCACGGTGGTTGGCCTGGCAGACGAGGACGATAGGGTGCTCTTTGCCGGAGTCGGGGGTGACGAGGCCCAGGTCATGTTCTTTGGCGCCAGCCGGGCCAACCGTTTCGTCGCCGGCGACGTCAATCCCCAGGCTACCCGCTCCGCCAAGGGCGTGGCAGGCATCAAGGTGCGCGGGGGAGATCAGTTGTTAGGCGGGATGGTCGTCAGCGATCCCACTGCTGACCTGGGCGTGGTTGTGGTCAGTAAGACAGGTTTCGTCAAGCGGGTGCCGCTGGTCGAGTTCTCGGTGCAGGGCCGGGGGGGGCAGGGCGTGTTACTGCTCAACCAGAGCAAGGCGACCGGGCCGGTGGTGGTGGCGATGGCCGGGCCGATGGGTGGCTCAGTGGACCTGATCTCCGCCGACGGGAAGCGGCAGCGCCTGGACGAGGTGCCGGTGACCAACCGGGCCAATCGCGGCGAGAAGCTGGTCGAGTTGGAAGATGTGGCCGAAGTAGTGGTACTGTGAGAGATATGCGCAATCCAGCGGGGATTGAGTGTGATTTCTATTACGAAGACTATCACCGGGGGCGGGAGCACCAGGAGTGCCGCCTGATTGCCCGCAACCGGACTTCGGAGCGCTGGACTCCTAAGCTATGCCGAACCTGCCCGGTGCCTCGCATCTTGCAAGCCAACGCCTGCCCGAACATGATCCTGGAGGCGCGGGCGGGGCGGCGCTTTGGCCTGCTGCGGCGCGTGCAGGTGGAAGCCTTTTGCACGCTGCAAATGAGCGAGGTGGCCGATCCCATGGTGGGCTGCGGAGAGTGTCATCGGCATCGCCCTGGTGCAGCCATCCTGGGCCTGGATGCAAGCCAGGGGGCCTGAACGCCGTTGTATCAAGAAAACCGCTCTGATTTCGGAGCGGCTTTCTGCGTATATCCACGAAGCCCAATCCTTAGCCTGGCAGTGCCTTTGCAGAATTCACGTCAGTTTCACGCTAATTTCATTGACAACCGGCCCAAATGATGTTATATTATAGTGGTAGCTTATTCTGCCGCCTTGCTGCTCATTATGGGATGTGTTCCAGTGTTCTACTGCTGTTCCTGGCGCAGTCATTTCTGCTTCGAACATCCCACTTTATGGTATTTGCCTTTTGTAAAAATCCATAGTATAATCACTTCAATCACGACTTCTTTCCCTTATGTACGCTATCCATCCCCATATTTCTCCAGATTCTATAAGATAGCCACGCAACTTGTCGGGGGAAGTGGTGCTTGGCACCTGGACTGGTACTTTAGCGGTGGGGAAGATGCGAGATAGCGAATTATCAGCCGTTTCTTTTGAAGCTCTTAGAAAGGGGGAGCCATGCGTAACGCAATCTCAGTAAGAAGGCCGGTTGTACAAGTAGTTTTGATTGTCTTGCTTTTGGCAGTAGTTGCGGTAGTGTTTACCAGGGCGCAGGATGACTCCTGGGTAACTTTGGATACAGTTGCCTACAACACCGTTGGGGCAATCTCGAGTGCAGCCACCCACAACACCCTCAGGGTGTATGGTCGAGACAATGAGGGGCCTGGTTCTTACTTGGCCGCCGACCCCGAAACCAGTCTTCGACCTGAAGACCCGCCCTACACCCACACGCTGTCCATATTCAACCCTCAACTGCCCCAGGCCCCACGGAAGGACTCCATCACCTGGAATCCGCTCTGGATGTCGAACCAGGAGACCGAGGACGAGAACTGGGCCGAGCACCAGGGTGAGAGGCTGTATGGCAAGATCAAGGCCACAGGCAGCGATGCCTCGGAGAAGGTCTGGTTCCGGATGTGGTATGAGCCGGAGCACTGGGACAAGGACGTGAACGCCAACAGTAGGTTCGATCGGAATCCGGTCACTGGGGAGCCAACTAGCATTGACGAGTGGTATCCGGCTGTGATGCAGGAGTTCACTTATATGCTAATGGAGTCCGATGTGATCGCGAGCGAACCGAAACCAACCGAGGGACAGGTCGGCACGGTCAGCTTCGTCTTCCCCGTAGGCATGAGGGCAACAGATCTATTCACTGGCACGGGAGACGTGGATATGGGCCCCTCTTCCGAGAATGCCTACGGATACGGCCTGACTAGCCTGGACGCCAACTTCGACGGAGTCCCGGACATCGTGCACGTAGAAAGCGAGCTTACCCTCTTCAAGGAGACCGACATCGCCGCCGACTTCGATGGGGACGGCCGGATAGATCCGTTGGATACAGACGGGGATCAACTGAGCGGGGACGAACTGGCAGTACTCCGCCTGGATGCTATGTCTGTGCCGCTGACGCCAACTTCAGAGAGTTACATCCAATTCCTGGACCATCTGGTAAGGTTGGACTCTGTGTATCATTATGGCGCTGTGGTGGAGATTTTCTATACAGGAGACCTGGTACCCAAATCCCTGGGTCTGCAACTCTTGGGCGTAGGGGACATGGCTTTGGCCGGTGGTTCAGGCCCGCCGCAGTTCATCGAAGCGGTGGGCAACGACGGGACCGGAACCAATATGTGCAACTTCCCCACGGGGCCCTTCTTCGTCTATCTCCAAACCGTTGACCCGGATGACCCAGTTCAGAAAACCGCCACGCTCATGGTGGGCCGCGCCTTGGGTGCCACCTGGAGCGGCATGGAGGATCCAGCGACTGGCTGGGTAGACAGACGGCCTGGGGATCCCTGGTTCCTGAAGCGGTTCTACGTTGACGGCCACGAGTACAACGTGGTGGCCATCAATACGGAGGGATCCAGTTCACCCTATGGCTATGATTGCGATTTGGATGACGACAACGATGGCAGCATTGACGTAGATCCCGGCGCAGATGATACCAAGTTCAAGTTCATTACGATCAGAACTCCCGTGCCCAAAGTGCCGGTCACCATTGAGCAGCACTCGGTGAACCTGCAGGACTATGATGTTGAGGATTGGCTATCGGTGATGCCGCCCTATAACTACGAACACTACATCATTGAGGATGTTCAGGCCATCACTGCCTTCGATACAAGCGAGGTAGGAGTTGAGTACCTCGGTAAGCTGGTGGGGCCAGTACCGCCTATCTTGCAAGCAAATGGCCCCGTCCCCTACGGGGGCATCTATCCCGATCATGCTGTGGGTCCCTACAATGACCAGGACGAGATGTACCTCACCTACGTCAGAGAGACTGAGAATCCACAGTTCCTGGGCGAACTGAAGGAGAAGTACGCCGATATGGGCATGATCACCGACACGATTCGCCCAGAATTCTGGTATGTTGAGCAGTGGCGGACCTTGCCCTCGGAGTACACGGAGTTCGTGCTGCCCGACATCCGCGAGGCCATCACCGGGGTAGACGACCCAGACCTGTACCTGCTAACCAGCGCCTTCACTGCGCCGCAGGCCGAGTACCTGTACTGGATCCAGGATGTGGCCTCACCTCTGTGGTATAATCTGTCTTCAGGTTTCGCCCATCTTGAGGGAGAAGACACCATCACAGCAGAGCTACCTGGCTGGGAACCCCGGGTCAAGTTATGGTTCAATCCGGCCGTAGGGGGAAAGAAGTATAAGAATGATACGGGCTTGAGGATCTACGGCTTTGAAAACGAAGGTGCTGGCACGTCCTTCATTACGGATACAGCCGCAATCACCTATCCCGTGGAGATTATGCCCTACACCGACTCCTGGGCTCCCTTCAACCCCCAATTTCCCGAGGCACCCCGCAAGGACTCCCTGACCTTTAATCCAGCCTATATGTCCGAGTCTTCTGAAAGTATCGAATCGCTGAGAACTCTGTACTACAAAATATCCATCGAGGAGCACGACGCTCGGGAGAAGGTGTTCTTCAGGATGTGGTACGAACCGGAGTATCTGGACTCAATTCTGGTCGGTGAGGTGTGTACTCCCACCAGCCACATCACGATTACCCAAGCCTATACCATGCCCGCGGTGATGCAAGAGTTCACCTACATGTTCCTGGACACTCAAGACTTGCCCAGCCATGGGCAGCCGAAAACGAGCCGACTAGCATTCCCCATCGGCACAACGGCCGACGAATTGCCAGCCCCGGTGGGCGGATCATTACCCCCTGGCAAATTACCTAGTTTCGGTTACGGCCTGACCACCTTCGATGCGGACTTCGATGGCGTCCATGACGTCGTTACCATCCACAGCGAGGAAACCATCTCCGAGACTCTGGGAATAGGGGTGGACTTCGATGGAAATGGCTCCATTGACCAGCTTGATAAGGATGGCCTGCAGTTAAGCGGGGACGAATTGGTGGTCTTCACTGTGGAGAACATCGTCCTGGGCGAGGGCGAGAGCGCCATGCTTCTGGATCACATGGTTACCTTGAACAACGTGACAGCCAACGATGCGAGCTTCAAAGTGTGGTACACAGGCGGAGGATTGCATGGGGGGCCGCCTTACTCATTACACCCAGATGACGAGGGAGCGGCAACCCTGGAGCTGAAAGAGTTGGCACTGATCTACAAGGGTGTGGTCGATGAACTAAGTCAGGGTGAAACCAACCTCGGCTGGCCGAGTGGCTGGCCGGATGCGGGGCCCTGGTTCGTCTATCTGAAGACTACAAACACAACCGAGCAGACAGCCGTGGTGACCATTGGCCGCGCCCTGGGAGCCACCCATTCGGCGATATTCGACGGCGCAGGGGTCCATGACCATGCGAAGGGTGATCCCTGGTGGCTGAAGCGGTTCTTCGTGGACGGCCACGAGTACAACGTAGTGGCCATCAAGACTATCCCAGCCGATTTGGTGAACCCAGGTGACGAAAACTACGAGTTTAAGTACATCACTATCAGAACACCAGTGCCCAAGGTCAACTTCGTCAACGCGAAGGACTCTCAGAAGCTGGAGGGCTACTACCTGGGCACGGTTCTCGGTGAAGATACCAGCATCATCTCGGTCATGCCGCCTTTCAATTTCCGCCACACGCGGTTGGAGGACATCCAGAAGCTCGAAGAGGGCCAGTTCGCTAATCTCAGCTTCTATGAGAGCGACTGCATGGGGGACCTGGAAGGCAACGTTGATTCCCTCCAGATTCAGATCGTGGATGAGAACCAGGAGGAACAATTCTTCGGGGAGCTCAAGGAGAAGTACTGGGAAGAGGGTGTGAACGAAATGTGGAGTACCGAGCAGTTCCACACTCTGCCTTACACATACACCGACCTGAAGCTGCCGGCCGATCAGTTGTACCTGTTGACCAGCGACTGGGAGTCAGATGAGAGCTGGGTGCACTACTATGCTTGCCATCCGATTAGCGATACCCAGAATGCACTGAGCGATCTGAGCGGCGGTGTTATCACTGAGACTAATGCGACCATCACTTTTACTACCGGCATAACCAACACTTACTACACTGGGCCGCTTCGGGTGAAGTTCTGGTACGACCCGGAGGACGACGAGGACATCTACGTGAACACCTGGGAGAAGTGCGCAGCCACTGCCTCCAGCAACTCACCAGTGTGTGAGGGGGGGACCATCGAGTTGTACGGTGGGCCTGATAGCATGGCCAGTTACAGTTGGACGGGGCCTAATGGGTTCACTAGCAGCTTACAATCACCGACTATCCCCAATGCCACTACGGCTATGGTCGGAACCTATAGCCTGACGGTAACCGAGGGTGCTTGCACCAGCGATCCGGCCACCACTGCTGTAACCGTGGACACCAAGCCAGTAGCCACTGCTTCCAGCAACTCTCCAGTGTGTGAGGGGGCGACCATCGGGTTGTACGGTGGGCCTGTCGGCATGGATAGCTATAGTTGGACGGGACCTGATGGTTGGACGAGCAGTGCTCAGAATCCGACTCGTCCTAATGCCACCACAGCCATGGCCGGAACCTATACCCTGACGGTGACCAATGGTGCTTGCATCAGCGATCCGGTGAGCACCGTCGTCACCGTCAATGCCGAGCCAGTAGCCACTGCCTCCAGCAACTCCCCGGTGTGTGAGGGGGCGACCATCGAGTTGTACGGTGGGCCTGGCAGCATGGCCAGTTACAGTTGGACGGGGCCTGGTGGTTGGACGAGCGGTGTTCAGAACCCGACTCGTTCTAGTGCTACGACAGCCATGGCTGGGACCTATAGCCTGACGGTAACCGACAGCAATGGCTGCACGGATACGGCAAGTACCTATGTCTCGGTCAATGTCAAGCCAGTAGCTACTGCTTCCAGCAACTCCCCGGTGTGTGAGGGGGCGACCATTGTGTTGTACGGTGGGCCTGGCGGCATGGCGAGTTACAGTTGGACGGGGCCTGGTGGTTGGACGAGTAGTGTTCAGAATCCGACTCGTCCTAATGCCACCACAGCCATGGCTGGGACCTATAGCCTGACGGTAACCAACAGCAACGGCTGCACGGATACGGCGAGCGCCATTGTGACGGTCAATGCCGAGCCAGTAGCCAGTGCCACCAGCAACTCCCCGGTGTGTGCAGGGGAGACCATCGAGTTGTACGGTGGGCCTGGCGGCATGGCCAGCTACAGTTGGACGGGGCCTGGCGGTTGGACGAGTAGTGTTCAGAGTCCGACTCGTCCTGGTGCTACCACAGCCATGGCTGGGACCTATAGCCTGACGGTAACCGACAGCAATGGCTGCACGGATACGGCTACCACCTATGTGACGGTTGGAACCCAGCCCACTGCCACTGCCTCCAGCAACTCCCCGGTGTGTGAGGGAGAGACCATTGTGTTGTACGGTGGGCCTGGCGGTATGGATAGCTACAGTTGGACGGGGCCTGGTGGTTGGACGAGCAGTGTTCAGAATCCGACTCGTTCTGGTGCTACCACGGCTATGGCCGGAACCTATAGCCTGACGGTGGCCAATGATGGCTGCACGGATACGGACACGACCATTGTGACGGTCAATGCCAGGCCAGTAGCTACTGCTTCCAGCAACTCCCCGGTGTGTGAGGGGGCAACCATCCAGTTGTACGGTGGGCCTTCTGGCATGGCCAGTTACAGTTGGACAGGGCCTGGTGGTTGGACGAGCAGTGCTCAGAATCCGACTCGTCCTAATGCCACCACAGCCATGGCTGGGACCTATACCTTAGAGGTAACCGACAGCAATGGCTGCACGGATACGGCGAGCGCCATTGTGACGGTCACTGCCGAGCCGGTGGCCAGCGCTTCCAGCAACTCCCCGGTGTGTGAGGGGGCGACCATCGAGTTATCCGGTGGGCCTGTCGGCATGGCCAGCTACAGTTGGACGGGGCCTGGTGGTTGGACGAGCAGTGTTCAGAACCCGACTCGTTCTAGTGCTACCACAGCCATGGCTGGGACCTATAGCCTGACGGTAACCAACAGCAACGGCTGCACGGATACGGCAAGTACCTATGTCTCGATCAATGTCAAGCCAGTAGCTACTGCTTCCAGCAACTCCCCGGTGTGTGAGGGGGCGACCATTGTGTTGTACGGTGGGCCTGGCGGCATGGCGAGTTACAGTTGGACGGGGCCTGGTGGTTGGACGAGTGGTGTTCAGAATCCGACTCGTTCTAGTGCTACCACAGCCATGGCTGGGACCTACACCTTAGAGGTAACCAACAGCAATGGTTGCACGGATACGGCAAGTACCTATGTCTCGGTCAATGTCAAGCCAGTAGCCAGTGCCACCAGCAACTCCCCGGTGTGTGCGGGGGAGACCATCGAGTTGTACGGTGGGCCTGGCGGCATGGCGAGCTACAGTTGGACGGGGCCTGGTGGTTGGACGAGTAGTGTTCAGAGTCCGACTCGTCCTGGTGCTACCACAGCCATGGCTGGGACCTATAGCCTGACGGTAACCGACAGCAATGGTTGCACGGATACGGCTACCACCTATGTGACGGTTGGAACCCAGCCCACTGCCAGTGCCTCCAGCAACTCCCCGGTGTGTGAGGGGGCGACCATTGTGTTGTACGGTGGGCCTGGCGGCATGGATAGCTACAGTTGGACGGGGCCTGGTGGTTGGACGAGCAGTGCTCAGAATCCGACTCGTTCTAGTGCTACCACGGCTATGGCCGGAACCTATAGCCTGACGGTGGCCAAGGACGGCTGTACGGACACGGCGAGCACCATTGTGACGGTCAATGCCAGGCCGGTGGCCAGTGCCTCCAGCAACTCCCCGGTGTATGAGGGAGAGACCATCCAGTTGTACGGTGGGCCTTCTGGCATGGCCAGCTACAATTGGACGGGGCCTGGCGGTTGGACGAGCAGTGTTCAGAATCCGACTCGTTCTGGTGCCACCACAGCCATGGCTGGGACCTATAGCCTGACGGTAACCGACAGCAACGGCTGCACGGATACGGCCACCACCTATGTGACGGTAACTGAGCCTAGCGAACGTAAGGTTTACCTCCCTCTGGTTGCCAAAAACTATCCACCCTGCTACGCCACTGCCTCCAGCAACTCCCCGGTGTGTGAGGGGGCGACCATCGAGTTGTACTGCTGGTCTACTGGCATGGCCAGCTACAGTTGGACGGGGCCTGGTGGTTGGACGAGCAGTGCTCAGAATCCGACTCGCCCTGGTGCTACCACGGCCATGGCTGGGACCTATAGCCTGACGGTGACTAAGTATGATTGTACGGACACGGCCACCACCTATGTGACGGTCAACGCCAAGCCCGCAGCCACTGCTTCTAGCAACTCGCCAGTCAATGTGGGAGGGACCATCCAGTTGTACGGTGGGCCTGGTGGCATGGCCAGTTACAGTTGGACGGGGCCTGGCGGTTGGACGAGCAGTGTTCAGCATCCGACTCGTTCTGGTGCTACCACAGCCATGGCTGGGACCTATAGCCTGACGGTAACCGACAGCAACGGCTGCACAGATACGGCTAATGCTGTGGTTGTCGTCAACACCCCGCCACCTCCCTGTGAAGAGAAGGTTTGCAACGGCGGCTTTGAAACGACTGAGTGCTGGACAATCTCGCCTACCCCGCGCCCAGCAGCCTACTCTTCGGTTATGTTTAGGACAGGTTCCTGGTCCATGCGCCTGGGAATCACCAGCCAGAGCGATGCCTACAGTTGGTCCTCCATCCGCCAGCAGGTGACTATTCCTGGGAACGCAGCGAGCGCTACCCTGTCGTTCTGGTACTATCCCATCTGCCAGGATTCCATCCTATACGATTGGCAAGAGGTGATCATCTATGACGCCTCGTTCACTACCGAACTAGCCTGGGCGATGCCGAAAGTCTGCTCTAACAGCCAAACCTGGACGCACCACACCTTCGACTTGATGCCCTACAAGGGACAGACGATCACACTGTACTTCAATGTCAAGAACGATGGACAGGGTAATCTCAAGACAGCCATGTACGTGGATGATGTATCGGTACAGGTATGCTATTGATCGGTTTTCGGGCTGGATGCTAATACGACAACGAGATTTCGGATAGGAACACTTCGGAAGTCTGAGGGGTATCAGCATGGCAGAAGTAACGGGGTTGACGGCCGAGATGTACCGCGCCGTGGTGACTATTGTAGATGAGCGGGTAGAGGAAATACGGGTTACTCGCCAGGACTTCAATGAGCTCAAAGGTGCTGTGCAAGAGCTGGCTCAGGCCCAGGCTCGCGCCGAGCAGCGGATGGGTGGGCTGGAGCGGGCGATGCTAGAGTTGGCCCAGGCCCAGGTGCGCACCGAGCAGCGGGTGGAGGAACTGGCCCAGGCCCAGGTGCGCACTGAGCAACGGGTAGAAGAGTTGGCTCAGGCCCAGGCTCGCACGGAGCAGCAGATAGAGAAACTGGTTGAGGCCCAGCAGAACCTGGCCCAGCAAGTTGGCGGCTTGAGCAACAACATCGGCTATGGATTGGAGGACATCGCTAAGATCGTGCTGCCCGGCTATCTGCAGCGCCACTTCGGAATAGTTCTGGAGGGTGTGCTGGGCGAAGAGTTGGACCGCCATTTCTTCCATATTGACGGCTCAGATGTAGAGATCAACCTCTACGGGGAGGGAGAGCGCGACGGCCAACGGGTGGTGGTGTTGGGCGAGGCCAAGTCGCGCATCTACAGGAGCGAGGTGGAGAAGTTTGCTTACAACCTGGCCGTGATAGACCATGTGCTGAAGGGAGAAGTGGTGCGGGTGATGTTTGGCTACTTCCTCCACCCCTCGGCCGAGGCAGCGGCCAGGGAGCGGGATATCTTACTGGTGGCTTCGTACCAGAGGTGAGGTCTACGTCGGGCCAGAGAAAAGGGAAGGGTCGCGAGCAGAGCGACCCTTCCCTTTTTGCTTGTAACGTGATATAATGGCCTGCAAACCGACGAGGAGGTAAAACAACTTGAGCACAGCTTACGTGTATGATCCCATCTATTTGGAACACAATCTCCCTGGCCATCCGGAGAGCAGGGAACGCCTCTTGCAGATCATGGGACTGCTGGAAAAGCAGGGGATGCTGGAGAGGTTGGTGGCTGTGGAGGCCACACCTGTTTCGCTGGAGCGCCTGGCCAGGAACCACAGCCAGCGCTACGTTGACACCGTGCGGCAGATGGCCGACAGGGGTGGCGGCCATCTGGACCTTGATACCTACGTGGGCTCGCGTTCCTACGACGCGGCGCTGATGGCCGCCGGGGGGCTGGTCAATGCTGTGGAAGCGGTGCTGGAAGGGGAGGTTGACAACGCCTTTGCCCTGGTCAGGCCGCCGGGCCACCATGCCCTGACGGCGCGAGGCATGGGCTTCTGTCTCTTCAACAACGTGGCCGTAGCCGCCCACTACGCTCTGGAGGAAAAAGGGCTGGAACGGGTGCTCGTCGCTGATTTCGACGTCCACCACGGCAACGGCACCCAGGATGCTTTCTACGAAGGATCGTCTGTCCTCTACTTCTCCACCCATCAGTACCCCTACTATCCCGGCACGGGTGACTGGCGGGAGATCGGACGGGGAGAGGGAGAGGGCTACACGGCCAATGTCCCCCTGCCGGAGGGAGTGGGCGATGAGGGCTACGGGCGCATCTTCGACGAATTCCTTTATCCTTTGGCTGAGCGTTACCGCCCCCAGCTCATTCTGGTCTCGGCCGGCTACGACGCCCATTGGGCCGATCCCCTGGCTGCGATGCAGCTTTCGCTAACGGGCTACACCCATCTGGCGCGAACGCTGAAAGCGATGGCCGACGACCTCTGCCAGGGCAAGCTGGTCTTCACCCTGGAGGGAGGCTACAAGCTCGAGGTGCTGGCCTACGCTGTGCTGAACACCTTCCACGTGCTGCTGGGCGATGAAGAGATCCGTGACCCGCTTGGGCCTGCTCCTCGCTCGGAGCGGGATGTCGGCGATTTGGTTGATCAACTCAAGGGCCTGCACAGGTTGGTGTGAGGGGAGCTGCTGATTGACATTTTGGTCGAAAAGCGGCATAATTTGAGTGCCGAGAGTTCCTCCGAGCTCCCCCGAGTTCTTATGAGGCAAGGGAACTCAGGGGAACTCGGGGAGACTAAGCGGTCGAAACAGATTAAGGAGGACCCAGTGGAACGAACTCTAGTCATCGTCAAGCCCGATGGGGTGCAGCGGGGGCTGGCGGGGGAGATCATCAGCCGCTTTGAGCGTCGGGGGCTGCGCGTCGCGGCGCTGAAGCTGATGCAGATCTCGCTGGAGCTGGCCCAGCGGCACTACGCCGTCCATAAGGGCAAGCCCTTCTACGAGCCACTACTTCAGTACATCACCTCTGGCCCTGTGGTGGTGATGGTGTTGGAAGGGAGGGATGTCATCAAGACCGTCCGGCAAACGATGGGGGCCACCAACCCCGCCCAGGCTGCGCCGGGCACTATTCGCGCCGACCTCGCCCTGGAGACCGGGCGCAATCTGGTGCACGGCTCCGACTCGCCGGAGACCGCCGCTTATGAGATACCACTCTTCTTCGACGACGGTGAGATTCTTTCCTACCCCCGCGACACTGATCGCTGGGTTTTCGAGTGAAGATGTTTCTACACGGAGAGAAATTCAACTGTGAGGTGGCTGGAAAATATTAGATGCGCTCTCGCCATAGTGAGAGCGCATCTAATATCGCCTGGTCATCTTGTAAGGTTAGCTCTCCAGTGGATGACCTGGGTCGGGCACGCAGCAATCCACGGGGCATACCAGGGCGCACTGGGACTCATCGAAAAAGCCCACACACTCCGTGCACTTCTCGGGGTCAATCTCGTAGATCTCCTCCCCCTCGCTGATGGCCTCGTTAGGGCACTCCGGCTCACAGGCCCCGCACAGGATGCACTCGTCGGTGATCATATAAGCCACGGTGTTCACCTCCTTCCTTTGCTTGATTGAAAGCCGGCCCGCGCTTATAAGGGCAACGGCTAAATTATACAAGGCTTGCCCAAATCAGGCAAGCGACAGATAATTTACAACGATATGGTGTTTTTGTCAAATCCTGCTTTACCGGGCCTTGTCTTTTTGGGCAAGCCGTGATAAAATAACCCGTGAGAATCATTGACAAGTATCCGCTTTAACGTGGGAGGCATATTATGACGGTGACGTCCTATTCAGAAGTGCTTAAGGCAGCCCGGCAATTGCCGCTTGAGGGTCAGGTAGAGGTAGCTGAGGCATTGCTTCGAAACTTACGCTTTGCCTTACGGAGTAAGCCCACCGTGAGTAGAGGAGAATTGGTCCCCTTGTCCAACATGAGCCTTCAGGAGTTGCGGGCGCTGGCTGAGGCGGTTGTGGCTCCCGATCACCAGCAGCAACTCAAGGCTTTGTTAGACAAGAACCGGCGTGGCGAGTTGTCTCCTGAAGAGCAAGAGGCCCTCGATGAACTGCTGACAGGGGTGGATCAGGTAGCCTTGCTGAAGGCAAGGGCGCGCTATACGATGAGTCTGTACAAGCATTACAGTGAACGGCAGGTACCCTGATGTCAATAGAATGTCCCAATGGTTGTCTTGTTTCCATAAAAACTGTTCGGGTGGAGCGGATTTTCTACCGCGCTGGTAGGCCGATCGTGATCCGTGATTTGGAAATATACGTTTGCCCTGAATGTGGTTGCGAGTCAATGCCGTTGGGGTCAGCTCGAATCGTTGAAAACGTACTCAATGGCCGAGTGGAACCGATCGGTCAGTTTTCCGCACCGCTGTTTCAATCTGCACAGCCGGCAATTTGAACTTTGGATTTTGCATATGGTATCTCGTGACCAACTAGACTTGCTCATCGTCATCGTCAACTATGACACTCGTGGCCTGTTGAGAGATTGCCTGGCTTCTGTCTACGAGAGCCGGGGCGATCTCAGTTGTCGGGTGTGCGTGGTGGATAACTGTTCCCGCGACGACAGTGCGGCCATGGTTCGCCAGGAGTTCCCACAGGTTCAGCTCATCTCCAGCTCCATCAACGGCGGATATGCCTACGCCAATAACCTGGGTCTCACGGCCTTCGGCTATCAGAACGCCCCTCTATCTCGCCACCCCTCGTCCCTCGTTCCCCGCTATGCCTTGCTGCTCAACGCTGATACCCTGCTTCCTCCCTCGGCCCTCCAGGAGATGCTGGACTTTATGGAGGCCCACCCTGAGGCAGGGGCGGCGGGGCCCAGGCTGGTCCGCGAGGATGGCAGCCTGGACCTGGCCTGCCGCCGTGGTTTCCCCACACCGAGCGCGTTCTTTTATCGCATGCTGGGCCTGAGCAAACTCTTCCCCAGAAGCCGCCGCTTCGGGCGCTACAACCTCACTTACCTCGATCCCGGCGAGTTGACGGAGGTGGACTCGGTGGTGGGGGCCTTCATGTTGGTGCGGGCCGCGGCCATCGGCCAGGTGGGGCTGCTGGATGAGAGTTTCTTCTTGTACGGCGAGGACCTCGATTGGGCCTATCGGATCAGAAAAGCTGGGTGGAAGATATATTACAATCCCCAGGTGACAGTGCTTCACGTTAAGGCAGCGTCCACCAGACACAGCCGTAGGGCCCGCTACGAGTTCTATCGCGCCATGGACATTTTCTATCGCAAGCATTACGCTGCCACGACCCCGTTTTGGCTTCACTGGCTGATCATCGTTGGCATCGTTTTGCAGGGGAGCCTGGCCATGTTAGGCGAGATCGTGAAGGGTTTACCCCGGACCAAGATTCCCGCCCTTCGACGGGCTCAGGATACTATGGAGGCGACGAGATGAAGCACAGGGCTAAACTGCTTTTCACCATCTCCCTGGTGGTGCTCGACGTTTCGGCCATTGCGTTGGCCTTTTACCTGGCTTACAGGTTGCGCCAGTGGATCAAATGGCCGACCCCTCCGCTTCACATTGGCCCTTTTCATAATTACGTGGGAACGATGATAGTCCAGGTCTTGGCTATGATAACGGTCTTTTTCTTCTACCGGCTGTATCATCGCCCCCGCGCCCTCTCCTCTATTGACGAATTCTACTCTCTCTTCGGCGCTGTTTCGGTCGGTACCATCTTGGCCATTGCCCTGAGCTCATTGACGTTCAAGAACAGCATTCTGGAGTTGGACTACTCACGGGGCATGGTTCTCTACGCCTGGCTGTTGACCATCGTCCTGGCTGGCATCGGGCGCTTTGCTCACGGTCGGGTGCAGCAGGCGCTGCAAGCCCGCGGCCTGGGCGGGGCCAGGGTGCTTATCGTGGGCAAGGGCGAGGTGGGCCAGATGATCCTGCAGAAGATCCTATACCTGCCGGGCCTGGGTTACGAAGTGATGGGGTTCGTAGATGGCGGCGACCCTTCGACGGCTCAACTGAGCCTTCGGGCCGAGCCTCAGGCCGAGGGCTCGCCGAAGTCAGTCTCTGGGCACCGCTTGGAGAATGTCATGGGACTCCCCGTTTTGGGCCGAACCGGCGATCTCCCTTCTCTCATTGATGAACATTCCATTGACGAAGTCATCATCGCCCTGCCCGAAGCTTCCCACGAGGAGATTTTGACCATTATCTCCCTTTGCGAACGGGGGAAAGTGAGTATCAAGGTTTATCCCGACGTCTTCCAGATCATGGCCGCCCAGGTCAGCATCGGCGACCTGGGTGGGCTGCCCCTCCTCACCGTCAGAGATGTCGCCCTCAGGGGTTGGAGGCTGACTCTGAAAAGGACGGTGGACTTGATCGGCAGCGCTGTCGGCCTGGTGGTGTTATCTCCTCTCATGATGCTGGTCGCCGCCCTGGTCAAGTTAGACTCGCGGGGGCCTGTCTTCTACGTCCAGGAGCGCATGGGGCTGGACGCCAATCCTTTTGGGATGATCAAGTTTCGTTCCATGCGGACGGACGCCGAGGCTGAGACGGGCCCCGTTTGGGCCACCGAGGACGATCCGCGCCGCACCCGGCTGGGGGCTTTCATCCGTCGTCTTTCCATTGACGAATGGCCCCAATTCATCAATGTCCTCCTGGGTGAGATGAGCCTGGTAGGCCCGCGACCTGAGCGCCCCATCTTCGTCGAGCAGTTCAAGCGCAGTATCCCCCGCTACATGGACAGGCATCGTGAGAAGGCCGGCCTCACCGGCTGGGCCCAGGTCAATGGCTTGCGGGGCGACACCTCCATCGCCGAAAGGACCAAGTACGATCTCTGGTACATTGAGAACTGGTCTCTTCTCCTGGATTTCAAGATCATCCTCAGGACCATCTTCAACACCTTCATCAGCAAGAACGCTTACTAAGTTTTATGAGGAGGCTGCGAGAGAGTGTGACCTGACGATGATAGGGCAGCTCGTCGCTGGCGATATCGTCCACAAAGAAATAGTGAAGAGAATTCAATAAGGAGGCACAACATGACCGATTCAGCACTACAAACTATGGGCCAACAGTTTGGCCGCCGTTCCTGGGCGGAACCCTGGAAGATCAAGATGGTGGAGCCGATCCGTCTGACCAGCCGGGAGGAGCGGGAGCGAGCTTTGAAAGAGGCAGGCTACAACTCCTTTCTGCTGCGCTCCGAGGACGTCTACATTGACCTGCTCACCGACAGCGGCACCAGCGCCATGAGCGACCGTCAGTGGGCCGGCATCATGATGGGCGACGAGGCCTACGCCGGCAGCAGGAATTTCTATCACCTGGAAGAGGCAGTGCAGACCTACTACGGCTATCGCCACGTAGTGCCCACTCATCAGGGCCGGGGCGCTGAGCATCTGATCAGCCAGACCGAAATCGAGTCCGGCCAGTATGTTCCCGGCAACATGTACTTCACCACCACCCGTCTGCACCAGGAGCTGGCTGGCGGCGCTTTCGTGGACGTGATCATTGACGAAGCCCACGACCCCAGCAGCCAGCATCCTTTCAAGGGGAATGTGGATCTGGACAAGCTGGAGTCATTGATCAAGCGAGTGGGCGCCGAAAAGATTGCCTACGTCAGCCTGGCAGGCACGGTGAACATGGCTGGGGGCCAGCCGGTGAGCATGGCCAACGTGCGCGCTCTGCGCGAGCTGTGCGACCGCTACGACATTCGCGTCTATCTGGACGCCACCCGCATGGTTGAGAACGCCTTCTTCATCCAGGAGCGGGAAGAGGGGTATGCGGACAAGTCCATTGCCACCATTTTGAAGGAATTCTGCAGCTATACCGATGCGGCCTGGATGAGCGCCAAGAAAGATAACCTGGTCAACATCGGCGGCTGGCTGGCGGTCAACGACTACGATCTGTTCGACAGGCTCCGCAACATGGTGGTGATCTACGAGGGTCTCCATACTTACGGCGGAATGGCCGGGCGCGACATGGAAGCCCTGGCCATCGGCATTACCGAAGCTGTGCAGGATGACCACGTGCGCTCCCGCGTGGGGCAGGTGCTCTACCTGGGCGACCTGCTGATCAACTGGGAGATCCCCATCGTGCGACCGGTGGGCGGTCACGGTATCTTCCTGGATGCCAAAGGCTTCTACCCCCACATCACTCAGGATCAATTCCCTGCCCAGGCCCTGACAGCTCAACTCTACCTGGATTCGGGGGTTCGTGGCATGGAACGGGGCATTGTCAGCGCGGGGCGGGATCCCAGGACCGGTGATCATCGTTATCCGGCCCTGGAGTTGACACGGCTGGCCATTCCCCGCCGGGTCTACACCCAGGCGCACATGGACGTGGTCGCTGAGGGCATCAAAGCGGCGTACGATGCCCGCGAGCAGGCGCGGGGCTTGAAGATGGTCTACGAGCCCAAGTACCTGCGTTTCTTCCAGGCACGCTTTGAACCCATCGCATGAGAGGTAGACAGAAATGACATCACCCAGGGTCGTACCAGATCGCTGCCCTCAGTGCGGCGCGTCTTTGCCGCCGGTGGATAGCGAACGGATCACCTGTGCCTATTGTGGCTCCTCCCTGATTCGCCAGGGGATTTCCACCGATGAGAGTCCCGTTGGGGCGTGGGGGATGCGCCTTAGAACCATCTCCTGCGTTGACCAGCAAGGTGTCGGCGTGGAGGCCTTTCGCATGCTCATCCCGGCGGATTGGGAGTTCGAGGGGGGCGTCCACTGGCTGATGAATAACCCGGGGAGGCCGGCCTTCATCGCCTTTCGGGCCTACAGCCCCCAGGGTGAGGAGGCGTTCGAGGCTCTCCCCAACATTCCCTGTTACTGGACCAACAACCCCATGGTCAAGATGATGTTCCCGATGGGCAGCCTGTACTACGGGAACGAGGTCAGGCCGCCAGCCTCGGCGCTCCAGGTATTGCAGGAGATCGTTGTCCCCCGCTACCGGGGCCAGATGCCTGGTTTGCAGATTACCTCTTCTCGTTCCGCTCGTCGGCGAGCCAACTCGATGGCCTCTCTGACATGTTCATGGCCCTCATCCGATCCTTTCGGCTGAATCCGCAATGGTACGCACGCTACATGCAGGTCAGTCAGTACCTGATCCAGAACCAGATCCAGCAGATTCGACACATCGGGCAAATCAGCCAGATCGTCAGCCAGACCAGCGACCAGATCAGCGACATGATCATGGACTCGTACAATCAGCGCCAGGAGACACTCGACCGGCTTTCCACCCAGTTTAGCCAGACGATCCGTGGCGTGGACGAATACCACGGTCCCTTTGAGGAGCGAGGCGTTGAGCTGCCGGGAGGATACGACCATGCCTGGTCAAATGCCCTGGGTGAGTACATCCTGACCGACGACCCAAGCTTCGATCCTAATATCGGCTCGAATTTGGACTGGCAGGCAATGGAGCGGCGGTAGTTCCCCAGATACCCCATCCTCACATAGGCGAAAGAAGCATCTTGCCCGCTGGCGCCGGTCGAGGTGAAGCAAGCGGGGTGGTTTGCCCTGAACTTGTCGAGGGATGTGCATTGGTGCAAACGCCGTATAATCAAGGCGAGTGATCAGGCTCTACAAGGGGGGCAATTGGATTACAAATTCGAGTGGGACCCTGCAAAAGAGAGGGCAAATATCCACGAACGCAAAGTGTCTTTTCGTAAAGCAGCGACCGTGTTTCGAGATCACAATCAACTTTCTATCTACGACGAAGAACATAGCGAATATGAAGATCGGTGGATAACGATGGGTGTTGATAGCAGTGGGGTCTTACGTGTCGTTGTGCATACATTTGAGCGAGCGGACGAAAACTTGTGCGAGATTCGTATCATTTCGGCACGAAAAGCCGCGAGCAGAGAGGCAAGACAGTATCGAGAGGGAAACCCATGAAAGCAGAGTATGATTTTTCTAAAGGTGAGCGCGGCAAGTTTTACGCTCCTGATGCCGAGTTTAGCTTCCCAGTTTACCTTGAACCGGATGTAGATGACTTCATGAGTCAACTAGCAGATGAACAAGAGGTTGACCTTCAGGAGTTGGTCAATGAATGGCTCAGGGTAAACATCAAGCTGATTCAGAGCGTAACAGTCAACCGGCTAGGCAAGACTGCGTAGGGGGTCCGTGTAAACTGGGTTCCGTCTAGCACTCGTTGGTGTGCCCTGAAGCTATCGTTGCATGTCGGTGAAAGCCCGACCAGGGCAAGGCCCAGGACGCCGCCCCGCATTTTTCGCCCACCGGCACCGGTCAAGGTGAAGAAAGCGGGGCGCTTTGCATTTGTGCAAACGCCGCCTTTGTGATACAATGTATGTACGTTAGCAGTACGAAGATGAGGAGATGGTTATGGCTAAGACCGCAGTTATTTCAGCAAGAATTGATCCCGAACTCAAACGTAATGCAGAGCAGGTATTTGGGGAGCTTGGGCTAACTGCTTCGCAAGCCATCATGTTGTTCTACAAGCAGGTTGATCTTCAGCGCGGGTTGCCTTTTAGCGTCAAGATTCCAAATGAAGTGACAAAGAAAGCGTTGGAGGACGCTAAGGCACGGCGCGATCTCGAAAGCTTTGACAGCATAGACGACCTCTATGAGGACCTGGGGATCTGATGAGAACAATCAGACGCACCTCGCAATTCAAGAAAGATGTTAGAGGCATGAAAAAGCGAGGTAGAGACTTGAGCAAGCTCAAAGAGGTTCTTGAGAAGATCATAGGGGGACAACAACTCGAAGCCAAATACCGTGATCATGTTCTTGTTGGACAATACTAAGGGTACACGCGAGTGCCACATTGAGCCAGATTGGCTTTTACTCTATGAGCTGGCGCAGAGCGAGGTTGTACTAATCAGAACTGGCACACATGCAGACTTGTTTGGGTAAGTACGCTCAAGGCAAGGCTCAGGACGCCGCCCCGCATTTCTCGCCCACCGGCACCGGTCGAGGTGAAGAAAGCGGGGCGCTTTGCCCTGAGCCTGCCGAAGGGTTGTGCGTTTGTGCAAAGGCCACTGTTGCGGTATAATCAGGGTGAGCCGCTACCCACGGCGGCGCTGATGAGGAGCCCGGTATGGGAAAACCGCACGCTGGGATACTTCGACAAGCTCGGCACAGGTCTGTGCGGGGGCTAAGGGAGCATGTGAAGAAAGGGAGTAATCAAATGGCTATGACGTTTGAGCAAGTGATAGAGACGATCAGGCAATTTCCGGCCGAGCAGCAAGAGATGCTCATTGATCTGATTCGTGGCTGGCGTACTGAAACTCGCCGCCGCGAAATTGCCCGCGATGCCCAGGAATCTTTAGTGGCCTTTCGCAGTGGAGAACTCGAGCCACAATCAGCACAGGCGGTAATCACTGAACTTCGGCAATCGTTGGAAGATCAAGAATGAGACGAGAGCTGGTTTTAACGCCAAAGTTCAAGCGGGCCTTTCGCAAGTTCGTTGGGCGCAATGCAAGGTTGCAGAAACGCATTGAGGATACCTTGATGCAGATGCAGGAGGACGTTTTTGCGGCATCACTGGGTACGCACAAGTTGAGTGGGACGCTTGAAGGCTTGCGCGCGTGTGGCTGTGGATACGATTGCCGGATTGTGTTTTCGATTGAACGGAGTCCCGCCGGTAGTGGCGAAGTCATCGTGTTGCTTGACATTGGTACGCACGACGAGGTGTATTAGGCGCATTACACTTCCGTTGCCACTTGCGGGCGGGAATCACAGCCGAGCGTCACGGGTTTCGGCGTGAGATCAGCCGCAATGGCAGAGCGTGGCATTGCTTGCCAGTGAATGTCCGACCAGGGCAAGGCCCAGGACACCGCCCCGCATTCTTCGCCCACCGGCACCGGTCGAGGTGAAGAAAGCGGGGCGTTTTGCATTTGTGCAAACGCCACCGTTGGGGTATAATCAGAGTAGGCCATCATCTACAGTGACGCTGGCCATCGCGTCGTGTAATTCATCGTTATCCGGGTAAGGTTGATCGAGATGAGGCGTTTTATTCGCCGTTGGTCCAGTGCATTTGCTAAGTGCCGGTTCTACTGGCGAATTCTCGCAGTATTCCGGCGAGGGCGTTTTTACGCTGGCAAGAGGGCCTTCGGCTTCAAATCCTCGGCGAGCGACACCTTCACCAGGCTTGGCATTCTTCTCACTCTCACTCGTGCTGCCATTCCTATGCTCTGTCTCGCGATTCTGTGCGTGGTCGCGTTGCTTGGCCTTACGCTGCTGGGAGATCGACTGTCTATGGTTTTTCAGTGGCCATCGTGGCTCACTTCATTATTCGAGGTCGTGGATCAAGACAATCAGACCGCTTATGATGGCTTTCTAATCGCTATTGTCACAGTGACCGGTGTTTTCTTGACGCTGTATTTTACTGGCATCAGCACTCTTGTTGAAACTCTCTATGCCAAGATGCCTGAGCGAATCCGCAACTTGCTAATTCAGGAAAGAGTTGGGAACGTATACGCTCGCTTTCTGATCTTTCTTGCCATCGTGTCAATGATCTTGCTTATAGTTGGAATGGTGGGAAGTCTTCGACCTAAAACAGCGATATTACTCATCGGATTCCTTGGTTTCATTTCCATTCAGTCTTTTGCGGCACTTGGTGAGCGTGCTTTCAAGTTCTCGGATCCAACAGTATTCATCAATACTCTTCTGTGGGAGCTAGGGCGGTGGAGTCATCAGGCTACCACCAAGGGTCACCTATGGAATGATCCCTCTTTTCAAGATCATTACAGACAACAAGCCTGCGAAGTTATCAGTGGAATAAGAGCATTAGCTGAGGTTTCTCACGAGGAAAGCCATTTGCAGCGGGAAGCTCTCTCAAACTTGCTAGCCGAGATACTGGTGTTCTTGCCAATCTATCTGAAAAGAAAACGCCACATCCCAAGCAATAGTCGTTGGTATAGATTCACTCCTCATCACAGAGAATGGTACTTATCTTCATACATTACAGTTGACATCGCAACAAGGACTCAAACAGGCATCCAACCGGAAATGAAACCGGATCCACACTGGGTCGAGGAGGAGTTGCTCAATGTTGAGGTCGAGAGCCTTGAGAAGTGCTTTAGGGACGGACGAACGACAGTGGCCCTTCGTATTATGACTGATATGGTCTCGCTCTTTGAGGCACTAGGCGCGGAGTGGGAGGTAGAGTATGGAAGCAATTTATTATCGAGAATCACGAAGAAGATCGAAAGTTCTCTGATTCAGGCGGAACCTATTGATGTTGCTGGTGATGGGGAAAGCAAGCAGGCTGTAGAAACATTAGCACTGCTGCCAATCAGCCTTTTGCTTGGATTGGCAAAGGAATTGGACAGCATAGATGTTGAGGCTATTTCCGTTGTTTTGGCTAGGGTGAAGTGGGAACGTGCAAAGGCAATCTATGGTTTGGGAATGCCTACTCCTATGCTGGAGCGGCTAGAGTTTGTTCAACAACGACTAGAATTTGAGAGGAAGGCTGAAGGTAGAGTGATCAGCCCTAATTGGTATCTGAAGCAACTTGTATTCCAGCCTATGGCAGAGTTTCTGCATCAGCAGTTGGACGGCTTGATCGAAGTCCTCAACAGTTTCTATCTGCATCAAGCAAAGCAGTTATCTGAGAAGGGTCAATACTTACTTGCATCAGGATTTATCTCTCGTGGCCTGGCATTTTGCAACGAAGCGCTAACTTATCTTTCCAAGGGGAAGAAGCTAGCAGAATCTTTGGAAACACTACGAGTGTTGCCGACATTGCCATGGTCAGAATGGAATTGGGAGGCCACCAGTAAAGAATTCAGTGACGCCCAAGAGTTGCTCATAACGTACCTTGCTCAGTGCATTCCAGGATTGGCAGAGATGGATCGCACCGAGGATATACCTGACTATTTTGGACAGGCAGTGCATCTTACAGGAGAATGGTGTTTTCGGGCACTCGTTGCCAACAATCTTGGCTTGTTCTCAAAGATATTCCCAAACTACTTCTTGGGCGCGCTAGGCATCCGAGATATATTACTAGAGAAAGTAGTAGAGTGGCGTCTCGAAGCTGCCGTCGCAGCCCTTTCAGAACCCTTGATTGATCTTTGTGAACTCAGTGGATATGCTTATTTCTTTGCCGAGTCTCATGAAGAACCAAGATTGTGGGAGACCTGTAGTTCGATGTGGGAAAGATTCTTCCAAAACTTCGAACAAGGGCTTGGACTTGTGGCTGGCACCATCGCTTACCACCGACAAATCTTTGGCGTGACTCATAGGGCGATCTTGCGTACGCAATGGAAGATGCGAATAGATCGCCTGCTCAGGTCAATGCCTCGCCAACGGGAGCTTGTGGCACGCCCTGTAATTCCTCCCTACACAGAGATAATTGATCACCCCACCTTACTTGTGCGCGTGATGGGTGGCACACGTTCTGATCATATTCGGTTCATGTATGATGGCTTAGATATATTTGTTGATTTGTACTTGAAAGAGAAGCCCGGGGCCCAGGACCTAGACTTTGGAAGGGGCCACCGTTTGCTAGATGAGCTTGAGAGGTGGCGGAAGAAAGAAGAACTGGATAGCGCCTCTCAAGTAGGTGGCGGTGAAGGAGAGGTAGAAAAATGAGCAGAACGAGGGCGGATCAAGAGCCTAGTTTCACACGCAGGTCAATAGCCTACTTTCGCTCACAGGAGGATAGGATATCCAGGAACGACCCTAGGTTTTCTTTGTATGGAGATATGTTCACTGAAGATGTTAGCCTTTATGTGATGCCTATCAGGGGCGAATCGCGTACTAGACCTGAATTCTCAATCGAACTCGTACCAGATAGTCCAATTGCGCTGAGCATCATAACTTATGCTTTTCCGTCTGGAGACTACTACCACCACTATTTAGGAGTTACAGAGGCTATTTCTGGGTTTATCCAAGAGAACGCATTTACTTTAGCGTACGAAGGTGTTCTTCATTATGAGATTGCTAAAGGAGAATGGCCTACAGAGGCGATAGGGCCAAGAGAGAGTGAGAACGGATCACGCTTTAAGGAAGCATTTAGGCCCTTATACATACCGGGGCGAGTTATACGATTAGCGAATTACTATTTGCAGGTAGTCCCCCCTGCTGAATGGGCTAGAACCGGGAGAAAAATCATTGCGATACCTGCATCTGATGTTTGGTCACTAAGAATTCCGTCAGAGTTGGGCGGTCCCAGAAAGCACAGGGCACTGTTGAAGACCCTGGTTCGCGCCAGCACTCCGTTGCCAGACTTCGTGAGTGACGCAATGAAAAGGCTGTCAGAAATCCACGACTTCAGATGGGGTGATTTTCGCAGTCAACAACATTTGGCCGTGGCTAGTGAGAGTGCTCTCTGGGGATGGCCCGCCCGGCGCGTTTGGGAGGAGGATACACTGGAATATTTTCATTATTATCGACATCTTCGTTTTGCACTATCAATGGCAATTCTCCGAGAACATATCATTGCCTCCATGAATGACTTATTGGAGAGAATTGGTTTTCCCTCCCGGCTTGTCTTGAAGGGACTGCCTACTCCAAGCGAGATCAAGGGGTACATAGAGAAGTTGGAAAAGGGTGAAATGACCTTTGATGATGCGTGGAAGGCGGTCGAGATCTAGACGGATTCCTAGGTCCGTTGAGAGAAGGACCGTATACCCCTCTCGTAAACGCAAAAGCCTCGCCCACGGAAAACACGTAGCGAGGCCTTTTGTTTTCGTCTTGCCTAAGGAAAGGGGGATGGGAAAAGGGAGGTTCGCTCTTGCCAGCTATCCTGCATAGCGCCGTTCGATCTTCACGAGGGCCAGGCGCATCTCTTGGGCCTCTTTGGTGTTATAAAGTCTAAGAACTTTGCTCCTCCCCACTTTATAGGAGGTGTGCCTTTGCCGAAGAATAATACCAGCGTGGTGGTCACTGGCCTGGGGGCCCTGACCCCGGTGGGCAACGATGTGCCCACTACCTGGAGGGCCCTGGTGGAAGGACGCTCAGGCGTCAAACGGATCACCCGTTTTGATCCCTCGCCCTTCGAGACCCAGATCGCTGGCCAGGTCAAGGGGTTCGACCCCCAAGAGCATTTCGACCGCAAAGAGGCCCGCCGGCTGGATCGCTTCGTTCAGTTTGCCGTGGTCGCTACCCGGCAGGCCCTCGAGGATGCTAAGCTGACCATCAACGCCGACAACGCTGAGCGAGTAGGGGTCGTCATCGGCACTGCCGTGGGAGGCATTGAGACCCTGCTAACCGAATTCGAGAAGTTGCAGGCCGGAGGGCCTCGCCGGCTAAGTCCCTTCTTCCTGCCCATGATGCTCGCTGACGCCGCCTCAGGGCAAGTAGCCATCTCCTGTGGGGCCAAGGGGCCCAACATAGCCATCGTCTCGGCTTGCGCCAGCGGCTCCAACGCCATCGGCGAAGCAGCCGAGATGATCCGCCGTGGCGATGCCGATGCCATCATCAGCGGCGGAAGCGAGGCCCCTCTTCTTCCCATCGTCTTTGCCGGCTTCAACGTCATGGGGGTCTTATCCACCCGCAACGACGAGCCGGAGAGGGCCTGTCGTCCCTTCGATGCCACCCGCGATGGGCCGGCCATGAGCGAAGGGGCAGGCATCCTCATCCTGGAGAGCCTGAAGCACGCCACAGCACGGGGGGCCAAGATCTACGGCGAGATCATTGGATACGGCAGCACAGCCGACGCCACCCACATGGCCGCCCCCGCCGAAGGGGGTGAAGGAATGGCTCGGGCCATGAGACTAGCCCTGCAACAAGCAGGGATAAGGCCCGAGGAGGTAGACTACATCAATGCTCATGGCACCGGCACGGCGCTCAACGACGTCAACGAGACGGTGGCCATCAAGACCGTCTTTGGAAAGCACGCCTACAATTTGGCCGTCAGCTCCACCAAATCAATGATCGGGCACCTGATGGGAGCGGGGGGAGCGGTGGAGGCCATAGCTTGTCTCAAAGCCTTGCAGGATCAGATCATCCCCGCGACCATAAACTATCAGCACCCTGACCCCCAGTGCGATTTGGATTACGTGCCCAATGAGGCCCGTCCCTGCCGACTGCGGGTGGTCATGTCCAACTCGATGGGCATGGGCGGGCACAACGCCTGCCTGATCTTCCGCAAGCTATGAAGACGTGGGGACCGCTGGTGTTCTCGCCTTCTCTGGCAGGCTGTGTTATCGCATGAGCCAATTCGCAGTCTCAGTGGATCCAAAATTGAGTTTACTGAAAAAAGCTCCCGCAGCCGTCCCCGGGTGCGGAAATCGGCCCGAGGACGGGCCTCAGAGCAGGCTTTTTTCATGGGAGTCAAAATTGCTCTGAGGGGATTGCCAAATCCCCGCTTTGGGCCTGGAATATGAGCCAATTAACAGGCTAGAATTGAGAGGTAAGGCTTTGAAGAGATATGCTCAGATCGTGGGCTGGGGCAAGTATGTTCCCAGCCAGGTTCTGACCAACGACGACCTGGCGAAAATGGTGGATACCTCCGATGACTGGATTCGCGCGCGGACGGGGATCGTCGAGCGCCGCATCGCCGACCCGAGGGAAACGACCTCGACCATGTCTATCAAGGCAGCACAAGCTGCTCTTCAGGTGGCCGATGTGATCCCAGAACAACTGGACCTCATCATCGTGACTACCGCTACCCCAGACTATCTATTCCCCGCTACGGCGTGCCTGGTGCAGGATGCTCTGGGGGCAAGGCGGGCCGGGGCCTTTGACCTCCTCGCTGGCTGCTCAGGCTTCGTTTACGGGCTTGGGGTCGGCAGCCAGTTGATCATCTCCGGAGCCTACGAGAACGTGCTGGTCATCGGGGCCGAGACCTTGTCGCGCATCATGGACTGGACAGACCGCAACACCTGTGTCCTCTTCGGCGACGGGGCAGGGGCCTTGCTGCTTCAGGCCAGCGACGCCCCTGGCGGTGTCCTCTCCTTCACCCTCGGCGCCGATGGCTCAGGCGGTGACCTGTTGATGCTGCCCGGTGGGGGCAGCCGCCACCCGGCCAGCGCTGAGACGGTAGCCCAAGGGTTGCATTACGCTCGCATGAACGGCCGCGAGGTCTTTCGCTTTGCCACCCGCATCATGGGCCAGGCGGCCAGGGAGGCTCTCACAGCAGCCGGACTGAAGGTTGACGACATTGACCTTTTTATCCCCCACCAAGCTAATATGCGCATCATTCAATCGGCGGCCAAACACTTGGGGTTGCCCATGGATAAGGTCTTCGTCAACGTGGACAGGTACGGCAACACCTCATGTGCCTCCATTCCCATCGCCTTCTGTGAGGCCATCGAGGAGGAGCGGATAAAGCCCGACGATCACCTGGTCCTGGTCAGCTTCGGAGCTGGGCTGACCTGGGCTGCGGCGGTGGTGCAATGGCACGTGCCGTTGCCGGCCCCCAGGTTGTCATGGTGGAAACGCTTACTGAGGCGCGTTAGGTATCGTTGGGCCTGGCTCGTATCCCGCCTGCGCCGCACCTACCGCAAGTTCAATTCATGGTGGGGCAAAGCCGTAGGGCGGATTCGGGGCAATAACAATGGCTGAACGTTGAATTGCCGAAGAACCCGGTTTCTTCTGAACGGTTTATCCACCGAAAACGGTGACCGCTTGTTACCCTCCGATTAGTTTTTGCATTTTGATGCTTGTTCGTGTATACTGGTGTTGAGGTGAATGCACATCCTGGTATCCGTCTGTTCACTGCGACAAGTTTGTTAGGTGGACGGAGTTTTCGCATATCCAAATCCAGGCGGAAAGATGTTCATCAAAAGCATCTTTATTCATCATTTTGTCTATCTTGCTGGTTTTATCCTTATTATTGTAAGCTTGCTGCCTGGTGCCAGATTGTTCAAGGAGTGATACAATGACCCAAGAGAATCTATCAAAAGAACATCCTGTTCGTTCGATCGGAGAATTATTGCGCGTTGTTGCTACCAGGCAGATTCGTGAATTGGGGGAGGGGGAATATCAGCGGGGAGATTGGCATACTGTGTTAAAATCGAAGCCGCCAAAAGGAATCCAATGGGATTATCCATGGGGAGTCACCTTGTATGGTCTACTCCGCGTTAGCGAAATACTCGATGATAAAAACTTGGAAGCTTTTGTGCTAGAACATAATCGAATTGCAGCGGACCAATTTGCGTATCTTCGCTGGCAAAGAGACACCTTTGGTCAATATACAAATCCTGCAGGAATGGAAGAGTTAATCAGGGAATGTTTAGCGACGCAAATCGCGTCGAATAAGTCTTTGCCGCTTTTTGTGGTAAAATGTCTCCCATCTTGACGGTGGGAGGTATAAATGGACGTACAATTTCACTTTCCAGATGGAACATT
>Ga0265595_1000052_pt1 | contig 102139 bp, 87 predicted proteins | sample saktaG_15_FD_190148 | JGI IMG/M metagenome (GOLD analysis project Ga0265595, IMG submission 190148) | Saline water microbial communities from Sakinaw Lake, British Columbia, Canada - sak_2013_06_06_50m | ecosystem: Environmental > Aquatic > Non-marine Saline and Alkaline > Saline ... | reverse complement strand
AAAAAATACTCGTTGTACGTCTCATGAAACTGTGACTCCTTTCATTTATTTTTTTCTGAGGTGCTAATATTTCACCTATAAATTGGGGAGTCACCTTTTTCAAATATTATTTAGGACAGATGTGATGCAAAATAGGTAATTTAGGAAATTTTACCCTAAACTTGTAATTCTGAAAGAAACGAAGTGGGGTGAAGAATCTCTAATTAGCAACAGCAAAATAAGTTAATAGATTCTTCTCCGCCAGCTGGCGGATCGAGAATGACAAATTTTGGTTCTCTCATTTTCACTTATTCCTTTTTTATCTTCAGGTCTTAGTTTTTATAGTGAACTCAGATATGTTAAGATAATTTTAAGTATTTTTTGTCAAATCATTTCGGAAAATTCCCTATGATTCTTCAAAAATTACAGAATCAAAAAAAACATCCATGAGTTAAAATACCTTGGAGGTCTTAATATTTTTTAGTCAATTGATACTATTTTTCTAAAATGACCATCCAGTTATTCCTGTTAAAATATTCGTCCTGTTTTTGCTTGAATTGATCATATTTCAAAACAGGCACATCCCTTTCTTTCAGGTTAAAATAAGAATTGAAATAAACCACTCCATTCTCAAGATAGGAATTTATATCATATTGAGCAATACCGAGATCAATACAACCGGCACGAGGCGTATATTCTGCAGTATATTCTTCAGGAATGGTAATTCTGGCATTATAGGTATATTTCCGAGCTGATTGGAGAAGAAGCCCATAATCGCGTTCTTTTGCAGCACAATAGTTTCCAATGTTAGCCCCGTTTATACTCAATCTGGGAATATTAAATCTTATTTTATCTCCCTGAAAAGTAACATAATTTGGAGATTCGAACACAGCTTTCAGCTTCATATCTCTGGTCAAATCTTCCGGATTTGTAAAATTGTATGAGATAACTTTTGAACCACCAAGTACGCTGTTCACAACAGTTTTGAAGAAAATATCTTGCTCTTCCTTGTTCTTTTGCTTTAACTGATTTCTTACCTGCCTATCGCAATAGCCGGTTGCGGTTAGCTCAAAAGTGCCGTTCATGTTTCCCTTTTCATCAATATCAGCTACGAGAGAAACATCGCAGTTGCTCGCAGAAGGATCGAAGATCGGAATGTGGACATAATTTTCTCCTTTTTTTGTGAGAAGAATTGCATCTCTTCCCTGTAAACTCGCAGGCAGCCAGCGATATTTACAAAATTGACCAGTTAGCGAAACATACCACCTCTTCTCATCATTTCCTATAGCGACCAATATGTGTTTAAAAATTGAGGGAACCGGAAGGGAATTTTCAATATCTACAGAGTCCTGAGAAGCGACCAAAACAGGATAAGCATCAACATCTATTGCCTTAAGAAGAGCAACGAGCAATACAGCCTTATCCTGAGAGTCACCATACATATTATGTAAAATTTCTTTGGCTTTGTTTGGTTTATATCCACTTTCACCAAAGGATAGATATACATTTCTTACCTTTTGTTGAATAAAAAGAACGATTTTTTTGATCTGTTCATCTATTGTGTTCCCACCAAGTTCATTTGCATGCTTTTTTAAAGCACCGGAAGTTTTTGCGGATTTAAAGAAGTTTTTTCCATACCATTTGCAGAATGTGTTCCAATCAGGATAAAAAGTATAACACAATTTAGGTGAAATATCTGCGATTGCTGGCATATAGGGTTCTGATACTATCTTGCTGATATCTTCCATTAAAAAAGAATATGATACCATTTCACTCCCGAGATTTTTTATCACCGGCTCGACTTCATCACCAATGAATTCATAATGAAATGAGGGTTTTTGCTCTTTGGGGAAATTTATGGTGACTATCTTTTTCTTTATTGGTTCCGTTTCTTGAAATATGATGAGTCCGAACATCGGATTTTTCAAAGGTTGGGTTGAAGTGATCCTATAACAGTATTCGATAATCGCTCCCTTTTCCAAAGCTGGGAAAGTAACTACCTGCATTTGCAAATTCGTATATTGGGTTGCAAAAGCAACTTCCGGGGCGCTGACCACAGATATTGCATCGTCCTTTGGAGTGATGATTTCTCCGGAAGGAGTGATGGTCTGAGCCTTTAATATTTCAAAAACCTGGTCATCTTTATCGAATCTTTCTTTTATATCGCCGTAAACACTTCTTCCTCTTTTCTGCAAAATTTCAATTCTTAAATACCGCTCTTTTGTTACTTCCGAATCCTTATTCAAACTTATTGAAGTGCTGTCAAGAAGCACAAGACAGGAGGCATTTGGGTATTCAACAATTTTTGCGAACAACGGAAAAGCGAAGAATAAAAGAGCCAGAACAATTATTATGATTTTTTTCATTCTTGACCACGCTTCTTAATCAAAACTACTTCCTGCCCTGATTTTTGAGACATTAGGTCAAGAATTGTTTTCATCTCTTTATATTCATCAGGGGAAAAGATATATTCACAAAAAGAATTTACTGCTTTGTGAGTTATTGAATCTTCGCTGATTGTATATCTGCTTTCTGTTTTGAAGAAACCAAGGTCTTCGTCTAATGTTTCAGGTAGTTCTTTTACCTTAAATCCTTCAGGAATAACTATCTTTTCATTAACTTCGGTTTTTAATGTTGTGTAAAAAAATAAGGGATATTTCCTTTGTTCCAGGGCAAATGGGTTTCCCCCTCCTCCTATTGAAATAGATGCACCCGTACCCTGTCCTGAGGAAAATGGAAATTTAAAGGAGAAATTTTCATCCAATCGTAAACCAAAATCATCCGAAGAGAACTCAATAGTTATCTCAAGTGGCTTGTTAAGGTCTTCCGGATCGGAGTAATAAAATGTATCAAGCACAGCACCTGAGATCATTTCCGTGATCATCAGATTGAATATCTGTTTGAATTGTTCTGGTGGAAGCTTGGTAAGTATTTGACGAAAAGCCATTCCCATCAAACCGGAAAGCTCCATAGTTGCCTTTTCAGTAAGTTCTCCTGCTTCACTTATATTCCCAACAGCATTTATTAACATAAGATTTTCTTCAGGTGGCACTTTCGGTGTTAACAGTAAATCTTCCCCTTCTTCATTACAAACAAGAGCAGCTTTGTCCTGCTCGATAGACATCAAGAATTCACTTGTGTTCTCTGCTGTCCCATCGATGAAAAGGTAGCTGCCGTCCTCATTGATTACGGCTGTGATAGCATGGTTGAATTGGGCAATATGTGGAATCCCTTTTTCAACAACTTGCATAGGATTTATGAGAACTATGTCTGCATCAATACCTGCCTGACGCAGCATAGCAACAAGCAAACAGGCTTTATCCCTGCAAACACCGTATTTTTCTTTAAATGTTTTAGTAGCAGGAAATGGCTCATAACCACCTTTTTCCCCTGTCATTTTTGTTCCGACATAGCGAATATTTTTAGAGACATAATAATACAAAACCCGAATGCTGTCTTCGCGTGTTTCCTGACCAACGAGCAGACTGTCGATCACAGCATTCATAGTATCGTTTGTAACATATTTATCCTTGCACAGCTCGTAATACCATTTTGAGCAATCTTTCCAGGAATCTATGGAAGAGATTACGATTTTCTTGGAAATATCAGATAAGGGCGGCATCATAGGCTCTTCAACTATCCCAGGAATGTCCTTTATTCTCCATTTATATAAGATTTTATCCTCTCCCTTTTTTTCTTGGAATATTATCGCATTGTCATCATCGTTGGTTTTAATCCAACTTAGACCAATTGGAGAATTAATTGAGAAAACCATCTTCTGAATTGGTTCTGTTCCCTCAAATATAACCGCAGTATTAAAATGGTTTTCCATAGGCGGATTTTTGGAGATGGTTTTTACTAAATACTCTACACTCGATCCCTCTTCTAAATTGGGAAAGATGATCTTTTTCATTCTTACATTTGGCAGGAAAAATTTACCAAAAGCCGGTATTTTCACATCTTTAATATCTTCTTTGGAAACATTTAAAACTTCTCCATCAGGACTAATTACTTTTGCCTGCTCTACTATAACTGTGTCATACTTTGTGAAATATCCAAATACAGCTTCAGAAAACATGGCTTTTCCCTTCATCGTAAGTATCTTAACTAATTTGTGTTGTTCGTAAACATACTTTCCGTCTTTTTCGAGTTCCACGCCTGTGCTATCATAGACCACAACAGCGTTCGCACCTTCAAAAGTTTCCCGATTATAATTTTGCAGGTAGGAATAGTTGATCTTTATTGCACAGCTTGAAACCAAAATAGCTAATAGTAAGATAATAATTATTTTTTTCACCGATCCCGGTGAAATATGAAAAATTGATTTCACAGGACAAGTAAGATCGGGATTAAACATAGTTTTTAACATTTTAAACTCCTCTTCTTATTTGATTCTTTTTATTTTAGCATCAATATTCAAATAGGTGGGAATGGACAAATCACCGGCAGGTGTTCCCGTAATGTATGATGTTCCTTCCATTGCAGCGTGAGATTTGCTGGAAATAATAAATCCATCAATTAGAGAACAATTGATTATTGCTTCGGTTTTTCCGGAAAGAACTGTATGAATATCCATCATGTTTTCCTTAACATTCTTATCAATACTGGTTTCTGATTTTTCTTCAATAATTACGATGTTAATTCCATCTTTTCCAATTTTATATCCGAGTAATGTATACTCTGATTTTGAAGTATAGGCATCTGAAGTGCTTTCTTTGTTCCAGGTTTCACCGGTTTTTACTTTTTTATCAGGAAGAAAGCCAAAGGTGGATTCAATAAATGGTTCAAGTGGAAAATCTGAACTTTCATCTTCGATACCTTCTGATGATTCGAGAATTTTAAATTCACCATTGGAATGTAATGAAATTTTGGCTGATTTTCCCCTCAACTCTGCAATAGTTGGTATGTTCTGGACCTGTCCATAGGCATTGACTGATCCATCTGCTTTCTTGATCAGCACATTTATCAAAACAGAATCAGCATATACCTTTTCGATTTCATTGGAGATAATAAAACTCATATTAATGGTCTGATCTTGAGTTGTTCCTTGAATGACCATAGTGTTTGCAATTGTTTGATCGATCTGATATTCAATTATTTTTCCTTCTGAAAATTTGTGAGTTAATAATTCTGGACCCTTTGAAATTAGCTTAGACTTTGCACATCCTGACAAAACAAGAACAACTAGACATATTGGAATTAATATTTTTTTTAACATCTTTCCTCAAGATTTTTCACGGCATAAATTTTCATTACCGGAATTCTTTGATTTAATTTTGTAACACTTTTTTTCTGTAAAGTTTTTTATTATTTTATTTCTTTATTTATCAATAAGTGCGGCGCTCGTCCAAGGATTCCGCTAACAAAAACTTGCAGAATGGTTTTTCTTGCATAAATAAGTACGATCCACAAACAATTCTCAATATCGGTTGTGTTCATGTCATTGCTTCGGATGTGCATGGTCTAAAAAAACGTCCGATACTTATGAAAGAGACCTATGATTTTGTCGCCTCACATTATTCTGAAGAAATTGCAGATATCCTTTTTTATGAAAATCCAAAAAGAATACTTCATAACGAACCTCTCATTCATAATTTTGAAGGTTATTTCGATGAGAGGAAAAAACCCAGATCACTTATAAATAAACTGAAGTCCATTTTTAAATTGTAATTTGGGCAATATCCTATTTCAAATCTATCTAAGCAGTATCATCCTCTTTATAATCTCTGAGTCGCCATTAATAAATTTATATAAATATATTCCGTTAACAACTTTATTACCGTATTTATCTCTACCATCCCAGAAAACATCATATGAACCCTTGTCTTTGAATTCATTAACCAGATCGACAACAAGTTCACCCTTTATATTATATATTTTCAGAGAGACAGTGCTTTCCAAAGGTATCGAATATTGGATTTTTGTGTTATATGCAAAGGGATTGGGACTATTTTGGCGAAGTATTAATTCCGGTTCTTGAGGATTGTTAGCTCCATAATTATTTGTAATAATTGATGTTGCAACATTATGCATAATATCATTTTCATTCCATCTTAGATTTTCGAAACATACAACTGTTGAATCATTAGCATTAAATCCATCTTTAGGATAAAATCTAATTGTTGCCATCACGCCGTATTCCTCATATGGCAAAGTTCCAGATCCTACGAGTTTAAATTCACCACACTCAACATCTGTCCATATATAAAAACCACCCAAATATTCAGACCAATAAACGTTAGATAATGTTAAACATTCGGAGTCAAAATGAATTACACCCTCGAAAGAAAAAATATTTTCTGCATTTGTGATTATTATCGGCACATCAATGGGATCGCCGGTATATACTTGATCCTCCATTGTTATATCACCATTAGCAATGTAGGATGATCCCGGCTGATAGGGCAAAGTGTCAATAATTCCAACTCCATATTGTAGAATCATAGTTGCGTCCAAAGCTGAGACAGTAGAATCAAGACTTACATCAGCGACCAACAATTGCAGATTATCTAAGTTAATGTAACCCACCAAATATTGCAATATCATTGAGGCATCATACGCTTGAACTAATCCGTTGAAATCCACATCGCCATATATGAGAGCTACTATATTTATTCCTCCTGATGTAAGCTCGACAGGCACCACACCCGTGTCAAACAAGGCATCCTCAAGCGTTATTGGAATAAAATCGGTTGCCGTATCGGGTATCCTGAACTTCATCCATATAAGAACATCTTCACCGGATATCGGTTCTGAACCGGCCATCCATATAATATTTAGACTATCTATTTCATTGAACTCATACATCCATCCGGCATCACCAACCAAACTGGAATCAGCGACTAATTCAATAAATTCTAATGACCCTAAATAGCCACCAATAATAATTTCCGCAGAGGTAAAAGTTAAATCTTGAGGAAATAGAACATTTATGGGCACCAGAACAGTATCACCGGGCAATGCGTTTTCAGTGGGGATCTCAAGATATATATGTTGTTGATAATTATAATATTCATAACATCCCATATCAATAATTGCTGATCCATCTCCGTTTCCGTCAACGACACGCGGATTACCATCTAAATCACAGAGTGGTAAGTTCAAACCGGTAGTATCAATAATTCCTGCATCAATACAAGGGGAAGTTTCCGAAAGATTCATATCCAAATTAGAAGAATCAATAAATTCGGGATCAAGATAAATATTGTAGTAAATATCACAGGGATCTCCATTAGAATTTACCTGAACAATTGTACCTAAGCCAGAAGGAACAGAACCGCCAAATGAACCTGAAGAATTCTCATAACAGTTACAATATTCAATGGTTGATTGCGATAGAGAATGAAACGTAAATCCTGTACCAGTATTATTAGATAATATACAATCTACAATAATTGGGCTAGAGCTATCCCACACACCAATTGTTGCCCATCCGTAGGATACATTATTAAAAAAAGTGCAATTAATTATCATTGGATCGGACGACCAACAATCTATTGCTGAGCTACCGGCATAAGAAATATTCTCGTTAAATAGACAATTATCAATTAATCCTTTAGAATGACTCAGAAAGATTCCACCGCCATTATCATTTGCAATATTATTATTGAAAATGCAATTAGTAATTTTCATTGATGAATTATTATAACATGCAACACCACCTCCATCGTCTGTGGCTGTATTATTTGAAATGATCAAATGGTCAATAACAGGTTTACTTGCATTACTACATTTAATACCACCACCATCTGCAGCATATCCATTTGTAATCGTAAAACCCTTGAGTATTGCAGAGGATGTTTCACCATTTTGAAAAGTTACCACAACCCCATTGTGATTGCCATTAATAACCGTATCGTTAATATAATCTTTATTTCCTGTGGTAAGAAATAAAGATGCAACAACAATATTCTTCCCATTGAAATTAATATTTTCATAATAAGTACTTGGATGTACTAAAATTGTATCCCCATTACTAGCAACATTGATTGCTTCTTGAATTGATAAAAATTGAGCACCGCCATTAGCGTTTAAGGTAATTAAATCAGCTTGTAATAGATAGACATTTACTATTATAACAAAAAATAAAATACCTGTTATTATCTTACTTTTCATGTCGCACCTTCATAGTTTCACTTTTAAAAATCCTCTTAATAATTTTGTCAATAATTTAATTATTTGATTTCAAAACCTCTGTAAATCTTATCCCAATTGAAGAAAGTGATATTGCTCCAATTGAAAAAATCACAATTGTTGTTAGTATATGAACGGTTGCAACGGCAGCCCCAGTTAAGTTATTATTTACACCAAGTGCAAAAGAAAAAATCACAACCCACATGAATTCATTTGAACCAATCTGTGCTGGAGGTGTTGGCAAGATATAAGTAAGATTCATAAGTGTATAACCAAAAAGAATTTTAATAAATCCAACATCTTGCAGTCCTAAACTTTTAAAAATCATATATACAAAAAACCCTTCTGACAAAACAGCAACAATTGTTAAAACATAAATCAGTATTGTGTCCTTAAGTCGTCCTCTGAGAATTCCCATTCCATCAATGAAGCTGACAAAAAATTCTTCGAGTTTAAGTTTGAGTTTATTGGGAAGGAAAAACGATAATTTCATCAATAGCAGATGCATAAATTCAGGTTTTTTTACTGATAATAACAAAACAATCATTAATATCGCATATATGGCAAGTATGGAGACAATTACCCAAGTGAGTGTTCTTCCAACAGGAATTGCTAAAATTGGAATTAGTATAATAATTACAATAATTGGAAATAAATCAGTTAGTTTGTCGATGAATATTGAAGGAAGGGATTTTGAAATTTTTACACCTTCATTTTTCTTAAGAAAAAAACTTTTTGCAACCTCACCCGCTCGAACTGGGATAAGATAATTAATTAACATACCCGCCATAAAATAGTAGAAAGATTCAATGATTTTCATAGTAAAGATCGGCTTCAATATAAGTCGCCATCTATAAGAACGAATAAAATATGCAAAAACATAAAAAAATGAAAATATTAATAAATTAAAAACATTTAATCGTTTTAGATATGACCAGATTTCATTTATATCAACCAGGAGAAACCACAAACCAAGAAAGGCAATACCAATTATCATACCAATTATAATATTCAATTTATTTTTCATCAACTACTCCAAATACCCACACAACATGCGCCTTGCGGCGCTTTCTGTAAAATCGCTCAAAAACCGGAATCCAAACTGCAAATAAAATTGGAGCCAGTATTGATAAAATTGGAATCTTCATTGTTGATGATTTTTGACCTGTTTCAAGAGGGTCAGATTTCCAAGGAGGTGCATCTGCATAACCACTTTCCAATAATTGCAATCCGTCGTTCCTGACTGCACTTTCCACTTCTTCTTTTGTAAAACCTCTTCCTGAATGATCCTTATTTGAAGAAAGATATAATACTCCATCTTTGTATTTTCGGATTAATTTTTTTCGAATTCTTTCTACTGATTTTATCTCAAATATCTCCCCGAAACCTAATATTTCACAATCATATCTTTGATGAATATCCTGTTTTATTATACCTTCCATTTATACTCCTGTGCTAAATTATGTAATAATCTACTAATTCCATGTTCGTATGAAAATATGGGCTTAAAATCGCATTCCTTCTCGATTTTGGAAATATCATATATTACATCTTGAACCATTGTATCCACTTTCTCTTGGGCAATAATTGGTTCTGGACCTGTTAATTTAATACCAATCTGATAAATTCTTTCAATTACTGTAGATGTAAATCGTGCAAACCATTCTGGAATCTTTATGTCAAGAATGACCTTTTTTTGTAATTCGTTTCTTATTAATTTAACTAAATTGTTTATTGTAATTGAATATTTATAAGAGACAATAAAGCCATCGTTAGTTGGATGAAAATTTGTTCCAATCTTTTCAAGAATATTAATAAAATCTTCAATATAAATACATTGAATTCTATTTCTGCCATTCCCCACTGTATGATATGAATTATTATGGATCATTTTTATTATACGCGTCATCATACCTTGTGGATCATTTTCACCATACACAATGGATGGACGGAGAATTGTATATGGCAGATCATACTTTTCATTATATAAAGTAACAAGGTTTTCGCATTCCAACTTCATTTTTCCATATAAATTACAGGGCTTTCTCTCTGTATCCTCTGAAATAGGAAGTTCCTCTGTATATCCATAAACCGCAACTGAACTACAAAATATAAAATGAGTTATTTTCCCAATGGATGACTTTAACAACATTTCAGTAAATTCCTGTCCAGACTGAATATATTTATTCCAATTTGTTCCCCATTTATGGCGAATACTTGCAAGATGATATAGTATATCAAATTGATAAAAATCTATTCTTTTATTAATTATATCCTCAATGAAATAATATTTAATATTAAACTGCTGAAGCTTTTCAATATTTGAGTCAGGTCTGATAACACAAGTAATCTTATGACCTTTGGTCACAAGACGGTTGATTAAATGATATCCGATAAAACCAGTTCCACCGGTAATTAAAATATTCATTGCTTATTCCTTTAATATTCAAATGTGTATTCATGAAATTGTTGTAAAGTTTTCCAATCTTTTCATAGCTTTTAAAGATATTTTGGAATTTGTTGACATGTTCATCTTTAATTTACGATTTCGAATGCAAATTGAATTTTAATTAATTGGAGTAATACATGAGAGTATACATTTTACTCATAATTTTAATATTTCTTTCATTCACCTTATGTGCTCAAGACATAACATTCACTGCGGCAGACAACACAAATGACGACGGCGATGCCATTATATTAGAGTGGAACGCTCCTCCATCAGTTCCAGAAATGATCATCAGTCGTAGTATTGATAAAGAAAATTATATCGAAATCGCGGCAGTCACACCACTGCTGAAAAGATATATTGATGATGAAAATATCGAGGATGGGCAGGAATATTTTTACAAACTTTCTGTTCTGAATACGGACGGAGAAACGCTGCAAAGCTTCACTGCTTCTGCAACAGCCAAAGCACAGTGGTTCAATACAGATAAAATTTCTTTGCTTATTATGACACTTCTACTTGCCAGTGCTATTAGCTATTTTATCCTATCTGCTCGAAAAGGAAAACGGCTCTATATAAGGAAGATCAGCGGACTTGATACCATTGAAGAAGCGGTCGGACGTGCTACTGAAATGGGAAAACCCATTCTTTTTGTGCCCGGCATCTCTGACCTCGATGACATGCAGACCATTGCCGGACTGAACATTTTGGGGCATCTCGCAGAAAAGGTTGCTCAATATGATTCAACAATTTATGTTCCCGTGTGCCGCTCGATGGTGCTTTCCACTGCAAAGGAGATCGTGAAGGAAGCTTATCTTCGTGCAAGCAGACCCGATGCCTTCAAACCCGATTCGGTATTCTATCTCACTGATGACCAGTTTGGGTATGTGGCTGGTGTCGATGGAATAATTTTACGCGAAAAACCTGCCGCAAACTTCTATCTGGGTGCATTTTACGCCGAATCCCTCATTCTTGCTGAAACGGGTTTTGAAAGTGGGGCGATCCAGATTGCTGGTACAGCAATGCCCACGCAGATCCCATTCTTTGTTGCTGCATGTGACTATACTTTGATCGGTGAAGAACTCTTCGCAGCATCTGCTTATCTCTCAAATGAACCAAATCAGCTTGGAAGTTTGAAAGGTCAGGATGTGGGAAAAGCAATCATTATACTAACCCTTCTTGTCGGTGTAGTGCTCGAAATGTTCGGCATACATTTCCTAAAAGACTTTTTGACAACCCACTAATACATATAGAGGACACATGAGAAGACAAATTCCGTTGCTCATCACCTTCTTTGTAGGTGCGCTTATCATCGTTTCTGAATTTATTCCGCACAAACCCTTCAACAATCTCTCGACTAGTCTGGAAGGATGGTTCCTGATCATTTCCGGCTTTGCCATCATTCTCGGGCAGCTCAGCTTGTTCAAGGTAAATATCATAAAAATTTCCCGCAAAGCCCCCAACTGGCCATACTTTATTATCGCACTTGTGAGCTTTTCCATTATGGTCATTTGCGGTATTTTATGGGGGACCCAGCAACAGCCCGGACTCCTTCCAATCAGCGATAAAATGCTCAATTTCTTTGGCGTAAAACCCTTTGACTACATCTTTAAATATTTATTTGAGAATCTTTCTGCCACGATGTTTTCATTGCTTGCATTCTTCATGGCTTCTGCATCCTACAGGGCATTTCGTGCACGAAGTCCCGAATCTACTTTACTCCTAATCGCCGCAGTTCTCGTCATGCTTGGAAGAACAACGATCGGAAGCACTTTAACGGGCTGGATTCCTGATTCACTTGGATTTTTGCATCTGCCCAAAATTGCGTCTTTCATTATGAAATATCCAAATACTGCTGGTCAGCGCGCGATCATGATCTGCGCAGGACTTGGTGTGATCGGGAGCTCTCTGCGTATCATACTTGGTATCGAACGTTCATATTTAGGAGGTAAATAAGATGAAAATTTTTGAAAAATTCCTTAATATTGATCGACGAATTATTTTCCTGCTCATCCTCCTCGGGGTAGCGATTCCTCTTATATGGACATTAGGTTTTAATCTTGAAGTGACCGAGAATGTGCAGAGCGTATATGATCTTCTTCAAGAATTGGAGCCCGGCACACGCATCCTCATTTCTTTTGATTATGACCCTTCAACCAAACCGGAAATACAGCCAATGGCAATAGCTTTGATGCAGCAGGCATTCACACTACGATTGCGGATTATCGCAACTGCACTCTGGCCCATGGGCGTGCAGATGTGCAACGAAGCATACGAAACAGTGAGTGTCGAATATCCAAATATTGAATATGGTATCGACTTCATCAATCTCGGCTATAAATCGGGCGGTATGGTGACGATCAACCATATGGCAAAGGATTTTCGAAGCACCTTTCCTGCGGATGCAGGTGGGAATCCAATCGATGAATTTCCTATTATGAAGGGCATAAAGAATTTCGATAAAATCGGTTGCATGATCTCACTTTCGGCAGGTGATCCCGGATTGAAACAGTGGGTTATGATCATTCATGACACCTTCGGCAAACCTGTTGCAGGAGGGACGACAGCAGTACAGGCACCCACTATGCTGCCGTATGTGAACGAACAGCAGCAGCTTGTCGGCTTGCTCGGCGGATTGAAAGGCGCAGCAGAATACGAACTCCTCATAAATAAACCGGGATTTGCGACTAAAGGAATGGACGCCCAATCTGTTGCACATCTTATAATAATCCTGTTCATCCTGATCGGCAATATCGGTTATTTTGCCACCAGGAAACAAAGAGACACATTGAAAACATAGGCGGAGGAAAAATGGCTATACTCATGGATAGAATCGGGATCTGGATCGGGGTGTTTCTTACCTTCGCTATTTTTAGCTTTCTTTATAAGGATAATCCTTTTTACAAAATAGCTGAACAGATATTCATCGGAATTTCTGCCGGATATTGGTTCATATATACGATTTATAATATATTGATGCCGAATCTTTTCATTCCTATTACTTCGGATTTTACTCATAATTTTATCCTCCTGATACCGGCTTTCCTCGGCATCCTCATGCTCTGCAGGCTGATCCCTTCAATAGACTGGGTGAGCCGGTATGCACTGGCAGTCGTGATAGGAACTACTGCAGGTCTTTTCTTTAAACGCTATTTGCAATCCGATGTGCTGAATCAACTCACTGCAACGATGCTGAATCCTTTTGCTTCAAGCAATGCAGCTCAGATAATCGGCGAACTTATTCTCATCATCGGCACAATAACGGGCATTGTGTACTTTTTCTTCAGTAAGAAGCACGAAGGGGCGTTCGGAGTAACTGCCCGGGTCGGCATATATTTCCTCATGGTAAGCTTCGGCGCTGCGTTCGGTTACACAGTTATGGCGCGTATTTCACTTCTTATAGGAAGATTGAATTTCCTGCTTGGAGACTGGCTTGGGATCATAAAACCGTAGAGCGATAAAACGTAACCGGAGAGTAAAAGAAAAGGGCTATATTTTTTTTGTGACTTTCGTGTTTTTAGTGGTTACATTCTTATTTGCACAGGAGAGTTGGACGTGAGGAGCAAGCTGTGTTACTGAGCACAGGACGAACCTTTACCATCCCAATCTTGACATCCCAAGACAGCTTTTCTCAATCTATCTCAAATTATTGAATAAAGGATGTTGCATGGATAATATTGTATCAAACAGCGATGTGAAAACTATAGAAAACCTCTCTGAAACCAGAGCAAAGATAGTGAACGAAATCCACAAAGTAATTGTGGGACAGGATAAAGTAATCGAGTATTTCCTCATTTCACTTTTTGCGAACGGACACTGCCTTTTGGTCGGCGTGCCCGGACTTGCAAAAACTCTTCTCATCAGCACCATTTCGCAGGTGCTCGACCTCAACTTCAGCAGGATACAGTTCACTCCGGACCTCATGCCTTCGGATATAACCGGAACCGATATTCTCACTGAAGACAAAACAACCGGCAAGCGCGCATTCCAATTTGTGAAGGGTCCCATCTTCGCAAATATTGTTCTTGCAGATGAGATAAACAGAACTCCCCCAAAAACGCAATCCGCACTTCTCGAAGCAATGCAGGAAAGAAAAGTCACTGCAGGAAATCACACCTTCCCCCTCTCTCCTCCATTCTTTGTGCTGGCAACTCAGAATCCTATCGAGCAGGAAGGCACCTATCCCCTGCCGGAAGCTCAGCTCGACAGGTTCATCTTTCATATCGACATAGATTATCCATCCTATGAAGAGGAAAAGCAGATCGCCGAGATTACCACGAGCAGGGAATTTGAAGCCATCCAAAAAATTGTGAGCGGAGAAGATATCACGAAACTGCAAAAATTTATTTTCAAAATACCACTTCCCGAACACATACTCGAAACTGCAGTGAATCTTGCCAGAATGTCACGCCCCAAATATGAGGATGCACCTGACTTTGTGAAAAACTGGGTCACCTGGGGAGCAGGTCCACGTGCTTCACAATACCTAGTTCTCGCAGCAAAGACACGAGCAGCGCTTCATGGCAGAACAGTTCCTTCGATGGAAGACATTGAGTTTGTAGCTACACCAATCCTTCAGCACAGAATTCTTCTCAATTTCGCCGCCGAAGCAGAAGGCATAACCTCAAAGGATGTTATTCAAAAGTTATTGGGAAAAATTAAAATTTGAATTGTTCGGGAGGTATATACTATGAAAAAAATCCTTAATGATCCTGCAGAATATGTAGCCGAAATGCTGGAGGGTCTATGCGCTGCGCATCCCGAGTATTATCAACAGGTCGGACCTCAAGGTCGCGTCATTGTTCGACCTGAAGCACCCATCGCTGGGAAAGTGGGCATTGTAACCGGGGGTGGCTCGGGACACCTCCCGATCTTTACCGGTTATGTCGGCAAAGGTTTGTTGGATGCGGCTGCTATTGGTGACGTATTTTGTTCACCCACAACTGAGCAGATAGCTGAAGCCATGCGTCGCACAAATAGTGGACTGGGTGTAGTCCGACTCTATGGGAATTATGGCGGAGACGTTATGAATTTCGATATGGCAGGGGAAATTCTGGAGATGGAAGGCATTGAGTCCACGACCGTCCTGCTTACCGATGATGTGGTGAGTGCACCTCAGGAAGAGAAGGAAAAAAGACGTGGTACAGGTGGACTGGTGTATACTTTTAAAATAGCTGGAGCAAAGGCGGACGAAAAAGCAAAAATAGATGAAGTAACCCGAGTCGCTCAGAAGGCAGCGGACAGATGCCGCTCAGTTGGCATGGCATTGACTCCGTGCACCATACCTCAAGCTGGCAAGCCCGGATTCGAGATCAGCGATGATGAAATGGAAATGGGGATGGGAATCCACGGCGAACCGGGTGTCTGGCGGGGTAAATTAAAGAAAGCTGATGAAATCGCGCAAGAGATGTTCGACCTGATTCTCAAAGATATGCCGCTTGAAATTGACGACACCGCTTCGGTCATGGTAAATAGCCTTGGTGCGACACCAACGGAAGAATTATACATTGTATACAGATACATAAAAACCGAACTCGACAAACTGGGTGTCAGGATCGTGATGCCACTAATAGGACACTATGCAACGTCAATGGAGATGGCAGGTATGACATTAACGATCTGTCGGCTTGACAACGAACTTGAGCGGCTGATCAAAGCCCCATGCGAATGCGCTTTCTGGAAAGTTGGCACATATGAATAATGGACTGACAACCGATATTTTAAAGTCGGCTATCACCATTATGGCAAGCAAAATGGAAAGCTGTGCCGATGAACTGAACACCCTTGATAATCAGATCGGTGATGGTGATATTGGTATAACTATGGTTACGGGATTCAGGGCAATGATCGAGGTTTCTGCAGATCTACCGGAAGATGTAGGCATGGCACTTATGAAGTGCGCACAAGCTTTTACCGGGACTCGCGCCTCGTCGTTCGCAACACTATTTGCCACAGGCATCATGGCAACGGCAAAGGAAGTCAAAGGAAAAAAAGAAGTCGCCTGGCAGCACTTGCCGCAAATTCTGGAACAGAGCATCGAAAAAATGGCTCAACGGGGCAAAAGCAAACTTGGTGACAAAACAGTGCTTGATGAGCTGGCTGCAATACAAAAAGCGCTTATCGGAATTGTGGACCCAGATGCATTGCTGGAAGCTGCAGATTTGGCTTCAGCTCACGCGCTTGACGAATTCAGAGGGCTCCCATGTAAACAAGGAAGGGCACGTATATACGGAAACAAAACAGTGGGAGTCGATGATCCGGGCATGGTCGTAATTCGCAGACTCGTCGAGAGCTTGAAAGAAGCCCATGGATAGTATTCAAACTGGAGTTTCACCTGGCGGTTTTAAACGACAATTGCGGTAATCCAAGTTCTACAGAAGCAGAAGGAATCACCTCAAAGGATGTTATTCAAAAACTGCTCGAAAAAGTAAAAAAATAGGAACATTAAGAAAACCCGGCTAATTGCTATATTTTTCATTATAACATTTGAGGGTATATCTTTTTCGCCATAATGCCCTTGAAATTATTTTGATATTATATTGCGAAGATTATTATCTTACAATTTTTTGCAAGATATTATTTTTATTGACATGCAATGATAGATGAAATTTAAATGATTTTGTAAAATTACTGAAAAAAGGGACACATAAGTGCAATGTTATTAAGTGAAGATATAAAGATATTATACTGCAAGTTTTGCAGTTTATTGTGATGTTGGGCGACCACATAAGGAGAAGATAAACGATATGTTCGGATTAAACATAAAGATCTCAGAAAAATTCAGCATAGATGAACATGCAGTACTTTTTCACGGGAGTTGTCTTGATTTACTATCAGACATCCCAGATAAATCAATGCAATTGGTTGTCACGTCACCTCCTTACAATATTGGAAAAGAATATGAAAAAAAACTTAAAATTGAAATTTATCTGAAGCAACAAGCAGAAGTAATAAAGGAGTGCGCTCGTGTCCTTTCTGATACGGGAAGCATATGCTGGCAAGTTGGAAATTATGTGAATAAAGGAACAATTATTCCAATCGACACAATTTTATATCCAATATTCCACGATCTTGATCTTGTTATGAGGAATAGAATTGTCTGGCATTTTGAACATGGATTGCATTGTTCTAGAAGATTTTCCGGTCGTTATGAAACAATAATTTGGTTTACAAGAAAAACAAAAAAATATGTTTTCAATCTTGATCCGGTAAGAGTGCCTCAGAAATATCCGGCCAAAAAGTATTTTAAGGGGCCAAAAACAGGGCAATATTCTTGTAATCCGCTTGGTAAAAATCCAGGAGACATTTGGGACATTCCGAATGTTAAGAGTAATCATGTGGAAAAAACTGAACATCCCTGTCAATTTCCCGTGGAGCTAATTGAACGACTTGTTCTGTCAATGACAAATGAGGGAGACTGGGTATTTGATCCATTTCTTGGAACTGGAACCTCAATTATTGCTGCGATCCGGCATAACAGAAGGGGCGCAGGTGCAGAAACAGAAAAGAAATATGTTGATATTTCACTGGACAGAATACAAAAAGCAATTAATGGAACATTACGAACAAGACCGATGAATAAACCTAAATATGATCCTGAATCAAACAATAATAAGTTTACTATATCACCTTGGGATAAAAAAGAAGAAGAATTTAAGCAGATGAGATTGTTAGAAAAGCAAGGAGAGTATCGCCGTGAAAATAGTTGAAACATATTCCCATTTAAATGGCCTTGAATTTTTACTTGTCCATAAGCCAAAGCTATGGAAGGAAATTCAGGACGTTATTCAGCAGGTTGACGGCAACTCGTGTAAAACAAAAGTATCAAAAGAAAAAACTATGAAAGGTCGTCTACTCTATAGCCCAATAGAGATGAATAAGTCTTTTAAGAAACTTCTTGAACCAAAAAAATGGATAGAAAGTCGAGTTAGCTATTGGGTAACTAAAGATGAAAAATTGATCCGCAAGACACTCACGATGCCGCCAGACAAACAGAAAGAGGAAATTGAGCAAGCAGGTTCTTCACCAATTTTCAGTTACAATCAAACTGATTTTGTGAAAGACAGGGTTGCTATTGAAGTCCAATTTGGGAAATATTCATTTGTAGCTTACGATCTATTTGTAAAACATCTTGCGTTTTATATAGGCGATAAAATTGATGTGGGTATTGAGATATTACCGATGAAGGCATTACAATCCCAAATGAGTTCTGGTGTGGCTTATTATGAAGGGGAGTTATACAATGTCATTAGACAAGGGCGTGGTGTGCGTGCAGTGCCCCTTGTCATCATAGGCATAGAAGACTGATTATTTCGCCTAACAAATCGCTCCACCTGATATTTCTCCACTGAAACTCAAAATGCAGGTGAACTCAACATTAAAACACTATATTTCGGACACCTTTTCTCTTTATAATCATTACACAAGTATATTCTCTTGTAAATTCCTTTATCAGCCAAACTTAAACAACTTTCCAGACACAGTTAAGTTAACACTCCCAACATTCCCTATTTTAAAATTGTTTTCTTTTTTGGTATAATATCTAAAATTCTTGACATATTTTCCAGATCAGACTGCGTGCAAAAACTACATACTTTGGAGTACGCATGAAAAAAATTAAGTTTATTTTATCTCTCTTTCTTTGCATTTCGCTATTTTTTATATTTGCTTGCACAAGCACCACACCTCAATATGACTATAAAGAGACAAAAGATCTCGTTTCCTTTGTAAATAGAGCTGTTGACCTGATAGAAGAATATGGTGAAGAGGCATTCCCGCAGTTCAGGATAAAAGGCAACGAATGGGATCATGACGATCTGTATATCTTCGTGTGGGGACTGGACGGTATGCGATATGTGTATCCTCCGGACGTGTCCGGTGAGGGGAAGAACATGCTTGACCTCAAAGGCATCAACGGCAAACCGATCGGAAAATTATTTGTGAAAGCAGTCTCTGGTGAAACAGGCGAAGGCTGGGTTCATTACGAGTGGCCCAAACCAAACAGTGAAGTTCCTATCTGGAAAAGCACCTTTTTAAAAAAGGCAGTAGCACCCACCGGCAAAGCATATCTCGTGGGCAGCGGCCTATATGAAATGCCTGTAGATAAGGTATTTGTGGTTTATAATGTAAATCAGGCAGTGGAACTCCTTGAAGATAAGGGGAAAAGTGCATTTGAAGATCTCCGCTCCATAGAAGGACCTTACAGATTTATGGATTGCTATATTTTTATTAAAGACATGAATGGAAATGAGCTTTTCAATGCAGCATTCCCCGAACTTGAAGGCACGAACATCATGGATCTTAAAGATGCGGACGGACAACTTTTTGTAAAAAATGAACTTGAAATTCTCAAAAACAGAGATCAATGCTGGAATGAGTATATGTGGCCCAAACAGGGACAGAAAGAAGCTTCTTTGAAGCGCGTGTTTGTGAAAAAAGCTCTTGTGGATGGAGAAATCCTTGTTGTTGGTTGTGGGTACTATCCACCAAAATAATTTATACTTATGAAAAAAATCCTTCCTTTCATTATTGTTCTTGCTATAATTTTAGTATCGATAATCATCCTTGCTAAAATTCTACACCCGCGGCAAAAGATGACACCCTCAGAAAAAGCACGTTCGATCGTATTGAATAAAGTCACAGAAAAAGTGCAATCCGAACTGCAGATCGCTGATAAAGATTTTGCCAATGCAGCTCGAGAAATTCCTCAATATGAACTGACAAGTGATTCGGTTCGGGATATCTTAAAAGGTCTTCATGCACGCCACTCTTTTATCGTGGATTGCTGCATTGTTGATACAAATGGTGTCATGCTCGTGGTCGAGCCGGAACATTTTAAATCATTCGAGGGCTCTGATATCAGCGACCAGGCACAGGTGCAAAAAATACATCAAACCCACAAACCTGTAATGAGCAACGCTTTCATGGTAGTCGAAGGTTTTCAAGCAGTCGTTATTCAATACCCGATCTTCTCCGGAGCAAATGAATTCACCGGCTCCCTTAGTCTGCTGATACGTCCGGATTCCATGCTCGTTGATATTATCAAACCTATCATCAAAGGAGTCCCTGTGAACATTTGGGTCATGCAGAAGGACGGCATCATCCTTTATGATCGTAATGAAGAAGGGATCGGGAGAAATCTTTTTACGGACGAGATGTATAAACCCTATGAAAATCTGCGCATACTCGGACAAGAGATCATTGATAATAAAACCGGTCTTGACTCATATACATTCCTTTCCGACACTATGACTGAACCCGTAGAAAAACAGTGCTTCTGGGAAACTGCCGGTTTGTATGATATGGAATGGAAACTTGTTCTTACTTCGGTTTTGTCCGGTGCAGAAGCGCCAAAAGGATCGAAAAAATCAATTGAGTATATAAAGAAGAATCTGAAGGATTTCATCCAGCGAAAAGATTTTCAGACAGCACTTTCTGAAAACGATGAAGAAAGTATCAATAAATGCTTTGAAAATTTTTACAAAAAATATCCTTATATATATAGTATTCAGTGGATAGATACCTCAGCAACGAACCGTTTTGGATTCCCTGCAGAACACTCTCTCACTAATTATAATTACAGAGAGACCAGGGATGGTATAAACGAGCGGTATGAGGATTTTATACAGGCGGTAGAGAACAGAGAGCCAGCTGTTATTGAAAAAATCCTCCCGCCAGCTGGCGGAGACAATGCGGTATTCATTCTCGAGCCGGTTTCCACTTCAGATTCCTATTTCGGAATCATTTATGTGATGATACTGAAGTGAGGTAAGCTTTCTTAAAGAATAAAATATGATTTATAAAGAGCACTCATGACGAAAACTAATGTCCTTATAGTTGAAGATGAGATAATTGTAGCGAAAAATATTGAAGCTATGCTCAAAGTACTGGATTATGATGTAGCAGGTATCTGTATTTCCAGCGAACAAGCGATCAAAGTTGTTGCTGAAAAAAAACCGGATCTGATTTTGATGGATATCGTTCTCGGTGACGATATTGATGGCATTCAAGCTGCGGCAAAAATTCTTGAGGAAGTTACTGTCCCAATAATCTTTGTCACTTCCTATTCTAATGACGACACCCTGAAACGCGCAAAAGAAACAGCTCCTTATGGATATATTATCAAACCAATTCAGGAAAAAGAACTTCTTGCGGGCATTGAAATAGCGCTGGAGCGATACAATCTTGAACAAAAAATTCGCGAGAACGAACAGCTTCTTCAAACCACACTCCGAAGCATTAGCGACGGCATTATTACTACAGATAAAAAAGGGCATATTCTTTATATAAATAATATCGGAGAAAAGATTATTGGCCGCTCATATCAGGACATAAAAGGGAAATCCCTGAATTCTGTTTTTAAACTTATATATGATGATACGAACAAAGAGCTATGCAAGTTTATTGAAAATCCTTCAAGAGTCAAAAAACTAACGAAGATACCTCCTTCCACAATTATTCCGAAAATTGACTCCACAAAAATAATCGATGGGAGTATCTCACCGATTTTGGAGACCACCGGAAAAACGAGGGGCTCTGTGCTGGTATTTAGAGACATTACAGCCGCACAAAAGGCACTCAAGGTTCAGAATGCTCTCTATAATATCTCAAATGCAGTCAATACAGTAAAAAATATTCAGGAACTTTTAGAGTCCATTCAGAAACATCTTGATGAAATAATCGATACAAAGAATTTCTATGTTGCACTGTATGATAAAAAAAACGACACCATTTCTCTTCCATACATCATTGATAAAGAAGACAAGTTCACCTCTTTTCCCGCAGGAAAAACACTCACAGGATACGTTATCAAACATAAAAAGCCCATACTGGTAAATGAAAAAAACTATCGGGAAATGTCTGCAACAGGACTTATTGAAATCGTTGGTTCTCCATCAAAAGTTTGGATGGGTGTTCCCCTTAGAGTGGAGGGTGAAGTGATCGGAGTAGTGGCAGTGCAGAGTTACGAAGATGAAAACCTTTATACAAAGGATGATCTCGAGATTTTAGAATTTGTCTCGGGACAGCTTGCTATAGCTATTTCTCACAAACACGCAGAAGATGCCCAACGAATAGAGCGGGCATACTTCGAACAGCTTTTCGAAAACTCGCCCGAAGCAATTGTACTCGTTAATAATGAGAGCCGCATCCTTCGATTGAATGAGGAATTCACAAAAACATTTGGTTATACCATCGAAGAAGCTCGGAACAAAAATATCGATGAGCTTCTTACACGTGATGAATATGAAAAAGAGGCAAAAAACACAACAGCAAAAATCGCTAAAGGTGAAACAATCGCTCTGGAATCAATTCGATGGCATAAAAACGGAACTCCGGTTGATGTGTCAATTCTGGGAACTCCAATTATTTTTGAAGAGGGACAGCTTGCGATCTATGGTATCTATCGTAATATTTCTGACAGGAAAATTGCTGAAGAAGCCCTTAAGCAAAGAACGGAAGAACTCAACGATCGCGTAAAAGAACTTAACTGCCTTTATAAAATTTCAGATATCGTCGAAGATCCGGAAATCTCAATGAGAGCGATCCTGAATGAAAGTTTGGAGATCATTGCTCAGTCATGGAAATATCCTGAGATCACCTATGTGCAGATACTCTGGGGAGATAATGAATATAAAACAGAAAATTTTGAAGAAACCAACTGGCATTTGAGCCAAAATATTCTTGCCTATAGCCAGGTAATGGGTACAATACAGGTTGGCTATCTTGAGGAGCGTCCGGAATATTTCATAGGACCCTTCAGCGAAGAGGAATCTAATCTGCTTCGTGCAATTGCATACCAGCTAGGCAGAATTGGAGAAAGAAAACTGGCAGAGGATGAATTAAAAGAAGCAAATATCAAGCTCAAACTCCTTGCAAGAACCGACCCTCTTACTCAGCTCTCCAACCGGCGTGATGCACTGGAAAAGATAGAATATGAAGAAAAACGTTATGAAAGGAGCGAAAAACCTTTTGCCATTATCATTTGTGATATCGATGATTTTAAATCCGTAAATGACCGTTTTGGTCATGATGCTGGGGATGAGGTACTGAAAACACTAGCAAACATTATGCGCATGATCGTTCGCAAGCAGGATATCGTGGCTCGCTGGGGCGGAGAAGAATTTTTACTTATGCTTCCTCAAACAGATATTGAAGGCGGACTGGTTCTTGCAGAAAAGATAAGAAAGAAAGTGCGTTCAACTGAATTCAATTTCAATGGAATGAAAATACATATCTCGTTAACAATGGGTCTAAGTATCTATAAAGAGAGTACGACGATTGATGAAACAATAAGCCAGGCAGACAGAGCACTTTATATGGGGAAAAAACTTGGTAAAGATTGCGTGAAGTCTGAAACAGACCTGATAAAATGATCAAAGAAAAACTATGATACAGAAGCCAGCAAATGTAATTTATGGTCTTACATGAGAAAAAAAGCCCGAAGCGTTTCAACACTGTTCCTTATAAGCATGCTGCTTGGTTACAACTCATCCAGGATCTTGTTTCACAATAAAATGGAACTCTTAAATTAGATCAGAAGAATGGAACATCCTATATGATAACATTCTAAAAATAACAGGATTGGGGGACATAATGAACAAAGAAATACTTGCAGATCCCAAAATTTTCGGAGAAAATATCACAGAAACCTCAATTCTGGAAACACATATTTCCTGGGTCGTGTTAACAGGTACTTATGCTTTTAAAATCAAAAAACCTGTAGATTTCGGATTTCTTGATTTTTCAACGCTTGAAAAAAGAAAATTTTACTGCGAAGAAGAACTGAGACTCAACAGACGTTTAGCTCCGAATATGTATGTGGATGTCGTTCCAATTTATGATACTAAGGAGGGCTTGAGGATTAGTGCTCGCGAAGGGAAAATAGTTGATTATGCAGTCAAAATGATCCAATTTGATCAAGACAGGTTGATGAGTAATTTGCTAAAAAATCATTTTATCAGAAACGAGGATATTAAAAATATTGTTAAAATCCTTAAAACCTTTTATAGTAATTTAAGTTCCAGTGATAAAATTAAAGAATTTGGAGATATCTCAACGATTACTAAAAATACCGAAGAGAATTTCGAACAAACTCAAAACGTTATTGGTTTAACAATATCAAAAGAAACCTATGAGCACATCAAAGACTCTACTCGTGCTTTCATAAAAAGCCACGAATCGCTATTCCGTCAACGCATCAAAGATGGGCATATAAAGGATTGTCATGGAGACCTCCATTCAGGGAATATGGTCATTGATAAGAACGGATTCATTACTATTTTTGATTGCATTGAGTTTAATGAGAGATTCAGATACTCCGATGTTGCTGCAGATATCGGATTTCTGGCTATGGACCTCGACTATCAAAATTTTCCCTCTCATTCTGCATATCTAATTCACGAATATATAAAACGAAGCAATGATAAAACACTTCTTGAAGTATTAAACTTTTATAAATGCTATCGTGCTTATGTTCGCGGTAAGGTTCTCGGTTTCATGCTATCAACGGATCTGAATAAGAAAACGGAAAAAAAGATCATTGCTAAAGCCAACAAATATTTTGAACTTTCTTCCTATTATGCTGATTTATTTTCCTGCACAGTTGATACGAACAGAAAACCCATCCTATTCCTCATGCATGGTTTGGCAGGAACAGGAAAATCAACTATTGCTCATAAAATATCAACAGATTATAATGCAATAGAAATTGGTACAGACATCGTTCGAAAAAAAATGGCTGGAATGAATAAATATCAACATCAATATGATGAGTTTGGAAAAGGGCTATATTCTTCAGAAAAAACTGATGACACATACAGGGAGGTTATAAAGGAAGCGGAAAACCATTTACAAAAAGGAAAGAATTGCATTCTCAATGGAACATTCCTCCAGAAAAAGCACAGAGACTGGGCTCTGGATATGGCAACACAGTATGGTGTAAAAATGATAATTGTCCACTGCACCTGTAACGAAGAGGACATTAAAGAACGATTCACGGAACGTGCTGTCGAAAAATCGGTATCTGACGGCAGATTGGATATATACGTCAAGCAAAAGAAGGAATATCAACCACTTCATGAGAATGATATAGTTATGGTAATCAACACATCAAATAATTCCTATGAGCATAGAATGAACTTTTATAAAACACTCTATTCTCTGGTGGAAAAAGCTTGAGTGTAATACTTACAACACATTTAGTTTTACAACCTTTTCTCATGGAATATAAATTTCGTAGAAAAATATTCAGGCATGACAATATGAAACAAAAAAAATGTATTATTCTATTATTAAGCATATTCACGATTGCACTTCTACCTTTTATGGGAATATGTGACACCAATGTATCAGGCAATCAATCAGGCACTTGGTCGCTGGCAGGCAGCCCATACTTTGTGGTAGGTGATGTGACTGTTCCCTCAGGAAACTCTCTCGTTATAGAACCTAGCGTGATAGTCGAAGTACAGGGCAATTATCAAATTACTGCTGAAGGTTATATCACTGCGCAAGGAATGATCGCTGATTCGATCAAATTTTATGGACAGGGAACTACCACGTGGAAAGGTATTCGGCTGGAGGATGAGACCAATCAGAGCACCTTTAATTACTGTAGCATTTCAAACACTGACGACACAAACGGGTATGGCATTCAGTCGGTGAATGCTCAGGTCCTTATTCAGAACTGTTTCTTTGATGATCACAGAAATGCAGTACGCTTCTCTGCAATAGGTTATGACAATCCCTCATATATGGAAATTTCAGATTCAAAAATTTCAACTTGTGAACGGTGCGGAATATTCATAGCAGAAAACTCAAACGTTCTTGTTGATAATTGTGAGATCATCCAATGTGGACAGGGCACATCGTACTGGCCGGGAATTCAGCTATCGCTCCAGACACCCGCCGGTGAGTGCAATCCGACAATCACAAACAACTACATCCATCATAATGACAAACAGGGAATCACAATGGCGAATATTTTCAACTATGGAGAAATGGCTCCTCACGTAGAGAATAATATCATAGAATACAATCTCACAGGCGTGTATCTCTACAATGCTCAAGGATACTATAAGAATAATGATATCCGTCATAATTATATCCTTGGCGATCCGAACTCGGGTGCAGGTGTAATGCTCTATGGGTCAGGAACAAACGGCACTTTTGTGATGAATGAGATCTCGTATAATTTTTGCGGTTTTTTCTGCATGTCGGATGCGACATCGAATCTTGGAGATCTCGGCAATTTCGATCCAAATGATGACGGAGAAAATAATATACACGATAATGTTGATGAAGAAGGCACGACCTACAGCGTTTACAATATGTCTTCGCTGGACATGAAGGCAGAAAATAATTCCTGGGATAGTGAAAATTACACTGAAATCGCTGAAACTATCATTGACGGGAATGATAATCCCTCTTACGGCATTGTTGATTTTGACCCGATCTATAGCGGAGTTTCTATTGATCCGCCAGCTGGCGGATGGGTTGTGTTAGAAATTCTTGGAAATAGTCCCAATCCCTTCATCGGTTCAACAATGATATCCTTCACTCTTGAAACTAAAGCAGAAGTATCAGTTGAAGTTTTCAATCTGAAAGGGCAAAAGATCAAAACTCTACCATCCTCTCACTTCGAGAAAGGCACATATTCAATTTTGTGGAATGGAAAAGATGAAGTGGATAAAACCGTGCCCGCTGGAATCTATTTCTATAATTTGAAAGTGAACGGTGAAGTGGAAGGTGTGAGGAAATGTTTGGTAATAAGGTAGTTGTATTTTTATTAAGATAAATATATCCATTTAAGATTAATAAAAAAATACAAGTTCTAAATCATCAAAACAGGGATACCCCCAAAAATTCGATGAAGATTCTCTGGATAGTGCATGAATAAAGTGTTTTCGGAGAATTCTTCGCGGAAAATTACTTTTAGAGAAACTGTTAATTTGTATCTATCCTTGCTGTTGTCACCCTGAGCTTGCCTGCTTGGGCGTAATGAAATGAAGACCAGTCGAAGGGTCTGTCCCACTTCGCACTTCGAGAACCTCAGTGTGACAGTGCTTTTAACTATTATGGTTATTTCTTTCTTTTACTATTTATACGGATGATATTCAATAAGTTTTCCTTAAAGTGTCATGAATATGAAAAATTTTGGGGGTATGCCAAATTGAGGTGATAAAATTTCGACTCCTAAGAAGCGAAGCGACAAGGAGTTGAGGTTTGAAGTGAAGCAATACCTCGAATCCTCGCTGCGCTCTGCTGAAGCCTTTTGAATATCGGTCTGATCCATTTCTAATAACATTTTTAAGAAATCTCTCCTTGAAATTATTGATAACATTTGACAAAAAATACTCGTTGTTCGTCTAATGAAACTGTGACTCCTTTCATTTGATCTTTAATGGTGATAATATCTTGCCAGTAAATTGGGGAGTCACCTTTTTCAAAAATTATTTATGACAGATGTGATCTGAAATGAAATAATTATTAAGAATTCTATATAATAATCAACAATAGAAAGGGACTAACAATAAAAAAATCACTCCTTGTTTTATTATTATTACTTATTATGTGTACAACAACACTTAATGCAGCACCCGTGAAAAGCATTGAGATTCTTATATCCGTGTATAGTCTTCTTCAGGAAAGTCTGCTTGTGATGTTCGTATTTTTCCTGTTCAGCAAAAGTGAAACCTTCAAAAATGTATTTACAGATAAGGCAACACCCTGGGATTCTACAAAAACAATAATCCTGTTTACAATTATCGGTATTTATGGTACAACTCTGGGTATTCCAGTGGTAGGAGCAATATCCAACATTCGTGATACAGCTCCCTTTGTCGCAGGTTTTATCGGTGGACCCATCGTCGGTATCATTACAGGATTACTGGCTGATTGCACCGTTTTCTCTTGGGCGGGTTCACCCAGCTTCCCTGCTCTCTTGCGACCCTTCTCGCAGGTGTGATCGCAGGATTCGTCTCTAAATCCTTTAAAAAATCTCTGTCCTACTGGCTGGCAATAACAGTCGCTGTGTGCCTTGAACTTTTCCACATGATACTGATACTTCTACTTTCAAAACCTTATGCAAATTCTATTGCGCTTGTAAAAGAGATCATACTACCAATGGTTCTTGGCAATGCAATCGGAATTTTCATATTTGTTTATATTTTACGAAATGTTGTAAAAATAAATAAAAAGCAATAAAGGAAAGCTATATGAAAAAAATCATCCTTACTCTGGTTGGCATTGCACTCATAATAAGCTGTACTCAAACCAAGGTTGAATTCCCTGAAGAACTTGTTATTGGTTCAGGTCCTTCCGGAGGAACGTGGTTCACGTTCGGTAAACTGCTCGAAAATTTATACTCGGAAAAGCTCACAAAAACAGTGTCCGTGCCCGGTGGTGGAGTGAAAAATGTGATTGATCTGAATGAAAATGACATTGATCTTGGATTTTCCACCGCAGTATTGGGCAAGGCGGCTATAGAGGGAAACACTCCTTTTGAAACTGCACAAACAAATGTCTCTTGCATTGGAAATCTGTACAAGCAATATCTGTATTGCATTGTCCGCACCGAGTATGCTCAAAATCATGTCCTTCTTTCACTCGATGACATCTTTACAAAAAAATTACCCGTAAAACTGGGTGTGCTGACGCAGGGCACGGTCAGCGAATATATTACAAAAAATATTCTGACACAGCTTGGAACTTCATACGAGGACATTGCCACACTTGGAGGAAAAGTAGAATTTGATAACTACACAACAGGCGCCATTCATCTTGTGGAAAATGCAATCGATGTATTCATATTCATGGCTTCGTCACCTGCCGATATTGTGAACGACCTTGAAGATCAAATCCGGATATCCATCCTGCCATGCTCAAAAGGCCTGCGTGAAAATATGCGTCATAAACTGGGCACAACAACCCATGAACTCAAGAAACTCACCTATAAATCTCTTTTCCATGACACTCAAGTAATTGGCGATTATACTGTTCTTCTTGTGCGCAACTCCCTTTCTGCCGATGTAGTGACCGCACTTGCAAAAACACTCTTCTCAAACACAAAATCCCTTTCAACAAGCGAAAAAGCAATCGAACAGATTGAAGCAAAAAATGCGTTTACCGATACCGGATTCCCCCTTCACCCCGGTGCTGAACAGTACTACAAAGATTGCGGACTTTGGGAGGAATAATCCAAAATAGAATATCAAATTGTGAATAAAATTTTAAGATTTGAGAGAACATGCAAGATAAAAACTATAATGCAGTATATAGATGTGCTCCTTCAGCATAGATCAATACGCACGTACGAAGACAAAAAAGTGCCTGATGATATTATTGAGACTATTACACGCGCGGGGCAACAGGCAGCATTCGCCTTCCAAGCATATAGTGTGCTTCTTTCAAGGAAAAAAAAGAAACATCCCTTTCATGCCCCTCTCTACTTTATCATTTGTGTGGACGTTCATAAGATCAGCAAGATAATGGAAACAAGAAATTGGAAGGTCGTTATGAATGATCTTTCATGCTTGATTTGGGGATTGCAGGATGCTGCGTACATGGCTCAAAATATGGTCATCGCTGCAGAAAGTCTTGGGCTTGGAACCTGCTACATCGGCGCTGTTCCCTATTATGCAGACAAAATTGCAGAACGGTTCAAACTACCCCAAAAAGTATTCCCATTAGTAGGTTTAACCGTTGGATATCCTGCTGAAGATCCTCCCACACGACCCCGGTATCCGCTGGATTTCACTCTCTTTGAAGAAGAATATCCTGAACTCGATGAAGAAGCCATTGAACGGGCAAAGAAAAAAATGGATGAAGGATACCTTTCTCAGGACTACTATAAAAAGATGAATGCTAAGATAGATCTTATTGGAGACAGAGAAGAAAAGTTTGATTATGATACCTATGGTTGGACCGAGCATATTAGCAGAAAATTGGGGCAATGGCAACCTTCTCCAGAAGAACTGTTGGAGCAGTTTCGAAAAAGAGGATTTAATATACAAGGCACTGAGAATGAATAATGGAACATGTTTGTAACTTTTTTTGTGCTGTACGAATAACATTGACGAGAAAAAACATCTTTTTAGGATTTGTGGTAATAAAAAATTTCACGTAAACAAAATTTTGCTGGAGCATATTCATGAGAAATGCATTTGTTGGATATTATAAGCCCACTGAGACCGAACTCACACGGATGTGGGAAAACAGTGTATTTGTCCTTGATGCAAATGTGCTGCTAAATTTATACCGCAATTCAGCAGAAACAAATACAGAAATTCTTAACACCTTCCAACAGATGGAAGACCGCGTCTGGATTCCCTATCAAGCCGCACTGGAATATCATCAACGCCGACTGCAGGTTATCGAGCATCAGGAAGATTCCTATCTTGATCTGCAGAAATTTCTAAAAGAAATTCAGGATGAGCTGAAAAACAGACTGCTTTCTGATGACCATTCCTTTCTTGCAGATCAGCTTATAGACAAAGTTGTAAAAATTTTTAAAGATCTCGAATTAAAGCTGCATGAAAGAAAAGAGGAATATCTTTCCCTCTTCGAAAACGACAAGCTTCAGGAAGCAATTTCAAATCTTCTGGAAAGAAAAGTCGGCAATGACTTCTCGAAAGAACGCCTTGAAGAGATCTATAAAGAAGGCAATGAGCGTTACGAAGATGAAATTCCTCCGGGATTCCATAATAAAGATGACAAAAGAGATATCAATAAGTTTCGTGACCTTATAATCTGGTATCAGACTATTGAGCATGCCAAATCGACCTACAAACCCGTGATCATGCTGACTGATGAAAAAACCGATGATTGGTGGCTGAAATTCAAAGGCGAGATAATCGGACCCCGCCCTGAACTCGTTCACGAAATGCGCACGAAAGCGAATGTGTCATTCTATATGTACCGCATAGATCCTTTCATGGAAAATGCACAGAAATTCCTCGATTTGACCATCAAACGTGAAGCTATCGACGAAGTGCACAAATTCCGCATCCGCGATGACAAACGAGTAGAAAGTAAAGATGAATTCACAAAAGCCCTCCGCTTCCAGCGCGAAGCAGTTGCAAAACTTTCAGAGGAGCTCCAGGAACTTGCAAATCAGACCGAGATCTTCAATGTCCTTGATATTTCCAAAGCACTCAAGCAATATACCCATCGCCAGAAATCCCGTCTCGAGGAAGTTGCAGAAGATACAACTACTGACGATTCAGGCAAAAAATAAATAACACTTGTTAATAAATAAACGAAAAATATTAGGGATTTTATGAAAAGTAAAAAGCCTATAATATTATTTTTCTGTATCATTCTTCTTTGTACTCACGTTTTGCTGGGTCAGAGTAAGAAAAGTATCTCCCTTATGGTGCAGTGGTTTCCTCAAGCCCAATTTGCAGGATATATCGTTGCATATGAAAAGGGCTTCTATAATGAAGCAGGCATCGATGCAACAATACTTTTTTCTGATGGAACGGACAGCCCTCTTCAGGAGGTGTTGGACAGACGCATCGAATTCTGTACCGGATGGCTTTCTCAAACGATCAAGATACGCTCAGAAAATAAACCAATCCTGAATATCTGCCAACTTCTCCAGAAATCATCCTTGATGCTCGTCGCAAAAAAAGAGAGCGGAATAGAAACTGCACAGGATTTTGAGGATAAAATCGTCAGCAACTGGGGTGGAGATTTCTCGATACAACCCATTGCATTTTTCCAAAAACAAAATATTCAACCCGAAGTAATTCCCCAGTCATTCAGAATTGACGGATTCCTTGTCGGTGCGATCGATGTGACCTCCGCAATGTATTATAATGAGTATCATAAAATACTTCAAGCCGGTATCGACGAAGATGAGCTTGTGAGTTTCTTTTTCACTGATTATGATCTCAACTTCCCTGAAGACGGTATTTACTGCAGAGAAGAAACACTTCAAAATGATCCGGAAATGTGTAAAAATTTTATTGATGCCACGATAAAGGGTTGGGCATATGCATTCGAGCACAAAGAAGAAACCCTCGATATAGTCATGAAATATTGCAGAGAATATCACATGCAGACAAACCGCTCACATCAGAGATGGATGCTCAACGCTATTGAGATTGCAATGACTTACAAGGTCGGAGACGACCCAAATAATTGGGGGGTTTTGCAAAAAGACGACTATTATACCGTTGGAGAAGAACTGCTGCATCAAAAGCTGATCACGACGATTCCTTTGTACAAGGATTTTTATAAGGACGTTGCCCATGAAAAATGAAAAAGTTAAAGTCAAACGCCCTTTAGTTCGTAAGCTTCTTCTCTGGATCGGTCTTCCACTCTTGCTGGTATATATTATTGTGATACTTTTCACCTATTTCTGGAGTGGTGATAATGCGCTAAAACAAATGAAGGAATACCTCTTTGAACTCACCTCGCATCATGCTAGTATGCTTGATGGGAAATTTATAAAAGTCTCCCAGGCTTCGATGGGTATTGCGGATGCGATCGATGAATTCTCAATGCCAACGAAAAATGAGTTGTATTCTCTGATGAAAAAGAAATTAGGTGAGAATCGTGACATATACGGTATGGCAACTGCTTTCGCCCCCTTTGCTTATAATAATCTCAAACTTTTCTCTCCTTATGTATATCGTGCCGATAAGGATATTGCTGATATTGATCTTGCAAAAAGCTATGATTATACGCTTCAAGATTGGTTCATGATACCTAAACTACTTGGAACATCATACTGGGGAGAGCCCTATTTTGATGAAGGCGGCGGCAATATTTTCATGGCTACCTATTCACAACCGATGTACAAAAATGGAAAATTCTTGGGCATTTCTACTGCGGATATTTCACTCGACGATCTCGAGTTGGAAATGAATAATATCCGCATTATGGCTGGACATACTTTTATCATCACCCGAACCGGCACATTCATTTACCATTCGATCAAAGAATATATAATGAACGAGAGCATCTTCAGTCTTGCTGAGGAAGATGAACAACCTGAATTGCGTGAGATCGGCAAAAAGATGATCGCAGGGGAACAAGGCATCACGACATTCAGAGATATGAATACAGGTGAAAAAAGTTGGCTGGTCTATTCGCCGATTCCGGACTGTGATTGGAGTTTTGCAGCCGTCATCCCTTATAAAGAGATCATGAAAACAGTTAACTCTATGGTCATCCGGCAGATCGGTATTATGGTGATTGGACTGGTTATAATCCTACTTGTAATTCTTTGGGCTGCATTCGGCATCACAAACCCGATAAAAAGATTACTCGGCTTTGCCAGTAAGATATCGCAAGGCAATCTCGATGAAAAGATCACTGGCATACGGGGGCATGATGAGATTCATGAGCTCGTAAAAGCTTTCAACAAAATGACCTATGACCTGAAGCATTACATCTCTGACCTGACCGCTGCGACAAAAGCAAAAGAATCTGTTGAAAGCGAGCTTCGTATTGCCCGGCAGATACAGGAATCCCTTCTTCCGCGAATATTCCCGCCATTTCCTGACGTTGAAGAATTCGACCTCTACGCGCGGAATATTCCTGCAAAAGAAGTTGCAGGTGACTTCTTTGACTTCTTCATGCTTGATGAAGATAACATTGCGGTGATAATTGCTGATGTTTCGGGCAAAGGTATTTCTGCAGGGCTTTTCATGGCTGTGACAAGAACACTTATGAAAACCGTGTGCGTGCAAGGTGTCCCACCAGCAGATGCAATGGAAAAAGCAAATATTGTGCTCTGCCAGGATAATGATGCATGTATGTTTACCACGCTTTTCCTTGCGATCTACAATATTAGAACCGGAAAAATGAAATGGACGAACGCAGGACACGATGAGCCCATTATCCTCTCTGAGGACGGCTCTTACAGAATACTGGAAACCTTCAAGGATATTGCACTTGGCATCAATGAATTCCACAAATACCACGAAGGTGAAGCACAATTAGAGATCGGAGAAAAAATGGTGCTATACACAGATGGTGTGATCGAAGCGACTTCTCCTGAACAAGAGCTGTACGGTGAAGAACGATTTCTAAAGATACTCGGCGAGAATGCCGATAAATCATTAGTCGAAATTCTCGATGTCGTTACAGAAGACCTCGAAGGATTCCAAAAGGATAATCAATTTGACGATATAACGATACTTCTTTTAAAAAGAGAAAAATAATATAGGAGATTCAGAATGAAAATGAGATCATTTCTGTTAATACTGATCACTGTTCTTTTATTGACCACAACTGCTTTATCAGCCAAAGAACGGGGTATTGTTTTTGCTTTTAACAAAGACCACGCACCCTTTTCCTTTATTGAAAACGACGAGCCGGCAGGTTTTGACATAGACCTGCTCTATCCAATATTTGACGGATCAAAATTTGGTTTTGAACCCACTGAATATAAGTGGAGCGATGCACTGGTTTCCTTGCGAAAAGGAGTAAAAGTGGATCTGATGTCCCAGATGGACAAAACACCAGAAAGAGAAGAAATATATGACTTCTCGGACGAGCCCTATTTGATCGATGAGATCAGAATTTTTTCTAAGGATGACTCAATAAGCTCTATTGATGACCTTGCCGGGAAAAAAGTAGCGGTGCAAAAGGGAAGTTACTATGAAGAAATGCTCAAACAAAATGAGCAAATAACCATACTTCCGACAGAGTCCGAGATCGATGCGCTCGATGCACTGGATAATGATCTTGTTGATGCCTTTGTCGGACCAACCAGTGTTGCCAGGTTCATCATTAAGAAAAACGGTTATGTGGATATTATCTCAGCGGGAGAACCCCTGGAAACCAGCTATATGTATTTTGCTGTGAACAAAGACGATAACGAGCTGTTGGAATTTATTAATGAAGGAATGCAGCATCTGAAAAACAATGGTGCCTATGATGAGATCCATAAGAAATGGTTTGGAAAAAATGAACAAAAATAAGAGCGGGGTTGCGGAAAACCCTGTCAGAAGCCCTGTGATAAATAATCTTTTTGCACATATTCCCCCGAATCTTGAGGAAGAATATTTTGAAAAGCTTCTCAAGAATGAGCATTTTTCCCTTGAGAGAATAGTATCTGAAGGACAGATAACTCCAAAAGGCACTTGGCTTTGTGAAGATATGAACGAGTGGGTAATTCTATTGAGCGGTTCTGCGAAAATACAGTTCAAATTGAGTGGAAGCACTCTCTCTCTTCATCCCGGAGATCATTTCACGATTCCAGCCGGCACATATCATCGGGTTGAGTGGACAGACCCACAAGCAAAAACAGTGTGGGTTGCACTGCATTATAAACCAGGAATAAAGGATTAGTATGGGTATATCACTTATCAATCATATGGCTGTGCTTATCGTTGTTGCCTATGTGCTCACACGAACAAAACTCTATTCCGAAGTTATAATTGAAAAGAAAATAACCCTGAAAAATGGAGTGATTCTCTCGCTCATCTTCGGGCTATTCTCTATTTACGGCACTCTTAGCGGTATTAAACTCTTTGATGCAACTGCGAACATCAGGGATCTGGGTCCCGCAATTGCTGGACTGATCGCTGGTCCTCTGGTTGGTGTGGGTGCTGGTCTTATCGGTGCTGTTCACCGCTTCTTTCAGGGAGGAGTAACCTGCGTTCCATGCTCGGTGGCGACGCTCTTTGCCGGATTATTCGGCGGCATTATATATCTTGTAAGAAAGAAAAGGATCATCACCATACCCGGTGCGATCATCTTTGCGGTTCTTCTCGAAATTTTTCACATGGAACTGGCATATTTCTGGAGTCTTCATACAGGAAAAGTTGCTCAGACCTGGGAAATCGTTAGAAATGCAGTATTTCCTATGGTGCTTGCAAATAGTGTGGGTATTGCAATTTTCATCTTTATTGCCAGGAACCTTGTAAAGGAGCGCAGAATAGAGTCCGATAAAGCAAAGATCGAGCATGACCTGCGCATTGCACATGACATCCAGATGGGGATCATACCAAAAATATTCCCACCCTTTCCCGATCGTCCTGAATTCGACCTCTTTGCGGTCATCGAACCGGCAAAGGAGGTTGGTGGCGACCTCTATGACTTCTTCTTTCTTGATGATACACACATGTGTTTTTGCGAGGGAGATGTGTCGGGAAAAGGAGTGCCTGCTTCGCTTTTTATGGCTGTCAGCAAAACCCTGATAAAAGCTCATGCACAATCCGGCATGTCTTCTGCCGATATTCTTTATCAAGTAAATAATATGCTCTGTGAAGAAAACGAATCCTGCATGTTCGTAACGGTTTTTCTGGGAATTCTCGACATTGAGACCGGTGAGGTTGACTACTCAAACGGCGGACATAATATTCCATACATCATACATAATGACGGCTCTATTACTAAAATTCCAAACACAAAAGGAATAGCGCTTGGCATCCTTGAGGATTTCCAGTTTGAGTCAAAATCTACTTTCCTGAGGAAGGATGAACAAATGTTCATTTTTACTGATGGAGTAAATGAAACGATTAACATCAAAAATGAACAGTTCACACTTCCGCGTCTGGAAAACATCCTGTCGGAATGCAGTAAGTGCACTCCAAAAGAGACAAGTATGCGCGTCATCGAGGATGTCTATGGCTTTCAGGGCGAAGCTGTCCAATTTGACGATATAACCATTCTCGTCCTTCATTACAGAGTGTGAGGTTCTCATGAAATCATTAATAGTACACATAAATAATTCGCTTCCCGAAATCGCACATGTGACAGAGAAATTCGAAATTTTTGCAGAAGATAACAGCTTGTCTCGGCGCATCATTTATGATATTTCTCTCTGTCTAGATGAGATTATAACCAATATTGTATCCTATGGCTTTGATGACGATGCTGAACATATCATAGAAATCCAATTTCACCTCAAGGAAAACGAGATCAAACTTATTTTTATTGATGACGGGATTGAATTCGATCCCGAACAAAAAGAGGACCCGTTTCACCTGAAACATTCGGTGGAAGAAAGACCAATTGGAGGGCTTGGTATCTATCTCGTGAAGAAGCTTATGGACATCATAAAATATAGAAGAGTTGAAGATAAAAATATCTTAACATTGACAAAATTCTTGAAAAAATCGAACTAAAGGAAATTGAAAAATTTCTTATCCATTATCGGAGGATTACATGGAAATTAAGCAAGATAAACATGGAGATATCGCTGTCCTTAATCTTATCGGACGACTTGACGCAAATACTTCCGGAGAACTGGAAAGCGTCCTTATCCCCATGATCGACGAAGGAGAGAAAAAGCTCATTCTTGATTTTTCCGCACTGGAATATATCAGCAGTGCCGGACTGCGGTTGCTTCTCCTCTCTGCAAAAAAACTTCGCAACAATAAAGGAGAGATCGTTCTCTGCAGTATGAAAGATTTCATCAAAGAGATATTTGAAATTTCCGGATTCACCCCCATCTTCACAATTGTTGATTCAAAGGAAGATGCACTGAAAACTTTCGGATAAACCAAAAATATTTGTTAATTATCAGGGATTCTTTACGAAAAGGGAAGAGTCCCTTTTTTTATTTTTTAAAAGTAAATAAAAGGATGGAAAAATTGGGAATCATAACAAAAGGTCATTTCGGAGAAATGCCCATACTTCATAGAAATTTAATTTGTAAGGACGGATACCACTATCCGTCCGCAAATATGTTTACCAATTTTATGAAGTAACCGACTTAGCAGGCTGGACTTTATACCGATTGATGTAGAGCCATCAAGACTACACATTGAATTCAACACCCGTTTGTAAAATTTCATGCGCCAGAGAATCACTTTCATTGAAATCTCGTTCGGTAAAAGGATGCGGTTCAATGCGCAGATCGATGTTTCTTCTAATTCTCATTAATAGTAATTGAACGGAAAAATAATCTTTGATATTTTCAAAAACAACTGCGATATCGATATCGCTATCTTCGTTGTAGACACCTTTTATATATGATCCAAAAAGATAAACTTTTTTTACTGACATGTCTTTGGGCAGCTCTCTTATGAACCTTTTTGTAATATTTATAGCTGCTTTTTTATCCATTCTCGTACACTCTCAATCCTTGGCATCCAAATATCTGCAAATTCCTTTGTGCATAGTTTGGTAAAATTGAGTTTATAATTATCATATCTTGCATTAATATTAAAAGTTGTGATCGTGTCCAGCCATTCTTCTTGCTCGGGAGTTACTTCCAAACTCATCTTATCAGCCAATCTTAAAAGGTCATGTATATATGGAGGATGCATTTTCAACAATTTTACATACAGCGCTTTCATCAATTTTTCTAAAACCAGATGCCCAACAAAAAGCGCCCAATCATAATCCTTTGATCTATGCAGATTGTGCATCGTCGAATAATTACTCTCTGACGATCCAATACAATAATTAACGATCTTTTCGATATCAAGGTCTTTCGATTTCATACTAACACTTTAAATTTTATTTATTTTCAGTTGATTTATTAAATATTTATTTTCCTCTGTCAATATTTTCACTTGTAACTTAACATTCCTGTTTGGCACATCATCAAAATCCGGTCATTGGGGGAAAGGGAAATGTCTATACATATGAAATTTAATTTGTAGGGACGGATACCACTATCCGTCCGCAAATATATTTTACCGACTCTCAATAATACGGCGACAGAGTCACCGACTCCAAATTGTATTGTTGCTCTTAACGAAAAACGAAAATTGTTTTATACAGTATAAGATTTCCCAACCTGCGCGATCGTAACATCGCCATCGTATTCCCGTGTAATATATTCAATAATGGGATAGTCCTCAGTTTGAGGATAAAGATGGGTAAGGAGCACTTTTTTAACACCAGCTTTTGTCACGATCTTCGAAATAAGTATGGGATTCAGATGGATCCCCTCATGCAATTTTTGCGGAAACGAACACTCGAGCACAGCAAGGTCTGCATCTTTGCATAAGGTTATTATATTTTCGTTATAACCGGTATCGCCGGAGATGCATAATACTTTTCCTTTATAAGTAAACCTGAATCCAATACTGTTTTCCGTATGAAAGGTCTGAAGGGTCTGTATGTGTATATCGCCATAATCGAAATCCTCATTCCCCATTTCCCTGATCACAATATCAAAAGAAGTCTCGATCGTATCACCATATAATTGTTTCAGGTTTTCATAAAATTGCGTGAATCCCTTTGGTGCAATAATCAGCAGTTCTTTTTCTCTTTTACATTCAGGATCGTTTCTCAATGCAAAGAGCAGCGCGCCGAAATCATTTATATGGTCAAGATGAAGATGTGTCAGGCATACTGCATCGATCTGCTTGTAATCATAACCGGATCTGGGGATAGCATGAAGCACCCCTGTTCCGCAGTCCACCAGCATTAGGATGCCGCCGGCATCTAACAATCCGCCTGATGAATTTTTCTTGCTATCGGGAACACAGGAACCCGAACCCAAAACCGTATATTTCATAAAAACCTCATCTCGTATAATGATGAATAAGTTTATAAAATGCGTAAAACATAGGCAAGATTTATATAAATTTTTGGAAATGAATCAGTTGGGATTTTGTATCTGTCCTGCAGATCATTAAATAAACAATCCCAGAACCGTCTTTCAATTATTTACGCGAATTTATTGACTGATAATATATGATTTTGTAGAAAATAGCCACATGCTGTGATTAGGAAAACTTAGGTGAAAAAAATAATGGAAATTTGTATGTATTTGAATGAGCTGGAATATTGCTAACACTTATGAAAAATCTAAATGGAGTACCCGTGAAATTCGCCTATAATCACAATGTGCTTATCCTGATAATAAGGAATGATAATAACAATGAATTTATATAATAGTTAGTTACAATTGCGAAAAAGAAAAAAAGGCGTTGATTTAATATGGTTTTGAAAATAAAAATATTTATAATGGAATTAACTATTAAATTATCTAATAGAGGATAATATGACTAAAGAACAAAAAATTTTCAAAGCGCTTCAGGATATTTTTATTGGCGCAAAAATTGAAGGCAAGGCCGTGGTTTTTTCAAATATTACGAGATTGAACAATATGAAGAAGCATTGGCAAACTGTAAATACGCAGACGGAGATTTGTTTAGTGTTCCGGGAAAATCGCCTTATCAGGAATATGTCTTTATGAAAGACGAGAAAATGCTTAAGACATTGGAAATTGATTATAAAAAAAATGAAGTAACTATTGATTTAACAAAACTTTACCCCGATCCCTCGGCTCCGCTCGGGACGAGCATTGATATTGCCGAAACATTATCAAATTTGACCGGCAAATGGATTAAAGCTATTAGAAAAGATGAAGTGGAATTTACAGATGGGACAAAAATTAACACCAAAGAATTGGACTATAAACTTATTAAGCCATTGATCTGGTGGGACTGACCCCGGAGACAAATTATGAAAAAAGAAATTGCCACAACTAAAATTGCCATTTTTAAGGGCAAAAAAATCAGAAAAATCATCTATAATTAATGAATGGTGGTTTTCTGTTATTGATATTATTGAAGTATTAACAGGCACTGCAAGACCAAGAAAGTACTGGAATGACCTAAAAAAGAAACTTATAAACGAGGGGTATAATGAGTTGTCCGAAAATATCGGACAACTGAAATTATTATCCAATGACGGCAAAAAATATATTGACTTAAAACATACAAAAAGTAGAAAAATGTCATAATCTTATAAAAAATGAATACGTTGAAGCCAATAAAAGGAGAACACATGAGTAAAAAGAAGATACTCACAACTGCTGCCGGGATTCCTGTTCCTGACAACCAGACATCCCTGACAGCCGGCAAACGCGGTCCCACACTCCTGCAGGACCATTATCTGCTGGAAAAACTGGCACACTTCAACCGCGAGCGAATTCCCGAACGCGTCGTGCACGCCAAAGCGGCAGGAGCACATGGAACCTTTACGGTAACTCAAGACATCACCAATTACACGAAAGCGAAACTTTTCTCAGAAGTCGGCAAGAAGACCGAGGTTTTAGGACGATTTTCTACCGTAGCAGGTGAGAAAGGATCAGCAGACACAGTGAGGGATGTTCGCGGCTTTGCACTGAAGTTTTACACTGAAGAAGGCAACTGGGATCTTGTCGGGAACAACACGCCGGTATTTTTCATCCGGGATGCCATCAAATTTCCTGATTTCATCCATACACAGAAACGTGATCCTCAAACAAACGCCAAGAATGACACAATGCAATGGGACTTCTGGTCCCAAGTGCCTGAATCGCTACACCAGGTAACCATTCTGTTCTCGGATCGAGGTATTCCGAAAGGCATTCCCTACATGAATGGCTACGGCAGCCATACCTTCAGCTTCATCAACGCTGATAATGAAAGGTTCTGGGTTAAGTTTCATTTTAAGACCCAGCAAGGGATACAGTGCATACCCCCGGAAGAAGCCAGTCGTCTTGCAGGAGAGATGCCGGACTATCATACACTCCAACTTTTCAACACAATCGAGCGTGGCGAGTACCCAAAGTGGACATTATCCGTCCAGATCATGCCTGAGGTTGAAGCCAAAAATTACCGATGGAATCCCTTTGATCTTACCAAAGTGTGGCCTCATGGCGACTATCCACTTATCGAAGTTGGCGTAATGGAGATGAACCGAAATCCTGAAAACTACTTTGTAGAAGTTGAGCAAGCCGCCTTCTCACCTGCGAATGTGGTGCCGGGAATATCCTTCTCACCATGCAAAATGTTGCAGGCGCGCATCTTCTCATATGCGGATGCTCACCGCTACCGCCTGGGCGTCAACTACGAACGCCTGCCGGTGAACGCACCCCATGCGACAAAAGTAGAGAACCCCTACCAGCGGGACGGTCACATGCGATTTGATGACAATGGCGGACCCGGTCCGAACTACGAGCCGAACAGCTTCGGCGGTCCTACAGAGGATCACTCATATAATGAACCGCCACTGAAGATCTCCGGTGACGCTGACCGCTATGAGCAAAAGCGCGGCGTGGACGATGATTACATCCAGCCCGGCAACCTCTACAGATTGATGTCCCCGAAGCAGCAGAAGGAGCTGATCGATAACATAACCGGTTCCCTAAAGAAAGTTCCAAAAGAAATCCAGCAGAAAATGATCGTTCATTTCCGCAAAGCTGATACCGCCTACGGTGATGGCATTGCAAAAGCCCTGGGATTGATGTGACACATCAGGACATAATCTTAGAATAACCTGATTCCTCTCAATCTTCTCTCCAATTTCAAATTTCAAGTTTCTCTTTGCACAGCCCAATAATATTGCTAAAATGAATATTTTCTTGACGTATGTGATATGATTTTATAAAAAATGTCCACATGCCATGATTGGAAAAACTTAGGTGAAAAAAATAATGGAAATTTGTATGTATTTGAATGAGCTGGAATATTGCTAACACTTATGAAAAATCTAAATGGAGTACCCGTGAAATTCGCCTATAATCACAATGTGCTTATCCTGATAATAAGGAATGATAATAACAATGAATTTATATAATAGTTAGATACAATTTTCGAAAAGCAAAAAAGGATAAAATATGAAACTGGAAAAAATATTAGACCAATTAAATTCATTCGAGAAAAATTCATTCTTGAAAATTATTGATAGTATTATCTCAAAAACCCCAAAAAATATAAAGGAAGTTGAGAAAATTTTAAGCGACACGAACAAAGAATTAAAAAATGTTGATAGTTTGAATATTGCAAGAGTTTTTAATTTAATAGAAGATGAATTTATAGAATTTGTAAAAGCAGAATTCGTTAATACAGCTTCTCAATTAGATATCTTGATTGATATTGCAATAAGAGATGGAAATTGCATTATGAAGCAAGACTGGTTTGCAAGGCTTTACGAAAAAGAAATTAACAAAATAAATATAAAATTAAAAGAATTTAAGAGTATAATTGAAAATAATAAGTCAGAATTAAACCCACAAAGAAAGAAGGATTATAATATTTACAAAGCTTGTATAAATACAGCTTATTCGAATGATTTAGAGAACAATCAAGAGCCAAAAATCACAAATGACGAACTTTCAATACTTCTAACTCTTTCGAAAGAACTTGAATTATCCCAAGAAGAAGTCAAGTTGATAAATTATTTGATTATCCCTATTAAGAAAATAGAAATTAATACTTTAATCAATTACTTAAAAAATATCGGCGTAATTTTATACTCAAGAAAAAACAGCATGGTATATGTAGCCGATGAAATTGTCAGAATATTGAGAAAAGTTAGGAAAAAAGAAGTTGCAGACAAATTTTTTAGAAGAATTTTAAGATTATTAAGAGAACCTCAAATCAACTTAATCTGCAAAAAATACAACATCAACAGAAAATTACCTATAAAAGACAAAATTATTTTAATACTATATGAAGGTCTTTCTTTTACAAATGTCTTAGCTAATGATATTTTTAGAGAAAACACTAAGGTAACAGAAAAGAAAATAATTATTAATGAATTATGCGATAAAGGGCTAAAAACATCACCTTCGATAAAAGGAGTTACTCTTGAAGATAAAATTTCAAACCTCATAAAATATTTTGAAAACATTGAGAAAGATGAAAAAGTTGGCATATCAGTTGATGGTTATGAAAAACTTTTAATGGAATTAGGTAAAAATTTGTTAAAATTAAATAGTCAATTAAAATCTGAATTTGAATTACAAGAAGATAATGTCTTAAAAAGCAGTTATTTATTAGACTTCAACATAAAACCAAGAGATGTTATAGAAATCATTTCAGAAAAAGAACTTGAAGAATTTTGCAAACTTAAAGGGATAAAAACAAGAGGTGATATAGTTCGTAACATTTTAGATGCGTACAAGGATGCCGAAAATCTTTACATTGAAAATTTCGAAAATATTGGTTTCAGAAACTTCACATTCCTAAAAGAAAATGGAATTACAATAAAAGAAAGTGAATTAGGAATAAAATTTGAGGATTTAACTAAAACTATTTTTAAAAAATTAGGTTTCAATGTTGATGAGAAACTACGAAAAAAATTAAATACTAAAAAAGACAAAATTGATATAGTCTTGAATTTAGGAAACAACAATTTAATCATAGTAGAATGTAAAACCGTTAAAGAAAGCGGATATAATAAATTCAGTTCGGTTTCAAGACAGCTAAAAGCCTATACAAACTTGGTAAAAGAAAATGGTTTTAACGTGATTAAATCGTTACTAATTGCACCAGATTTTAGTGATGAATTTATAAATGACTGTGAATTTGAATATGAACTTAATTTGTCCTTATTAACAGCGTCTTCATTTGTCAAAATCCTTGAAGGATTTAAAAACTTAAAGAAACATAAACAATTTTCTTACAAACTTCTAATGAGAGATGTCTTAATAAATGAAGATAGAATATTTAAAGCAATCTCAAAATAGAAATAAAAAATGAACGGAAAGCAACAATAACTAACCATGTATCAAAAAAATAGGCGAAACAGGAGGTGTTTAAAGAATTTTAGCCCATATCGACCTTTGTGTAACTTGATAATGAATTGCTGTGCAATCGCCTACTTTTCATATACTAACCGTTTTGCGTAATGCCAATTTTATAAAATACCTATTTAGGGGTTATTTATGGATAAAAATATTTTATTATTAGCGAATTTTGATTCGGTTAACCAATCAATTAGATTATATAAAAACCCAGATTCAGTTGGTGATAAGAAAAAAGAAACAATAAAAATAGTTTATCAAGAAAATAATAAAAAATGGCAAAGACTTATTAATACCTTTAAACTTATGTATCTAATAAATCAACCTATAGCATTTATGGATAATATGCTTATAGATTCAGGTATGTTCCGTTTTTCATGCCAGACACATGGAAATTTTATGGATGAATTTGAGAAAATATTCAATTTGGCAAGTAACGCAGGATTAGTTAATTATATCTATGACAATAGAATCAAAAGTATGAAAAAAGAAACATTAGTACAAGATCGCATTGATATAACTTTAAAAAATAAAAATTTTTATCGTTCAGCATCTTATTATGATGAAAATGATTGGGTAACTATTGAGAACTATAATGAACTTATAAAAACATATAAAGAAGAAAAAATACATCTGGGAAGAATTCAAGGATTAGTAGATAATATTCAGAGTCATAATATTTATAAAAATTCAACAGACTATACAATATTTGGGATTTCAGAAAATAAATCACTCAAATTTATAAAAAATAATATAAATACAGATTGTTCTAGTGTAAAGAATTTTGTGGAATATATATTTGGAAACACTCTTGATAATTTAACAAGATCAGATATTTATTTTAAAATTGATAAAATAGTCAATAATAATCCTTCAGCCAAAGATTTAGGACAGTCTATAAAAAAAATATTAGTGGATATTACATACAATAATCAAATCAAATATTCAATGGAAAACTCCGTATCGGAAAATTCTCCACATCAATTAGTTGAGATAATAAATTTAAATACTTTTTTTCCTCTTTATAGTGATGATAAAAAATATCTGCAAAATATTTTTATAAATATTGAAAATAATGAATTATTGAAAAATATTTTTGGTGTAAATGTAATACAAAATTTTGACAGTAAAAACGAGTTAGAGGGAATTATTGGAAGATTTACAATAGAAGAAATTGAGGAAATCAGTCTAAGTATTAAATCTAAAATACGTAAAATTGAAACTACGAATAAAAAACAAAGTAGAATTATAATGAGAAACATATTCAATAAAAATAATAGTAAAGTTAAACTTTTTTATATTATCTTTTCTATTATTGCAAGTTATATATTTGCAAAAATGGTTAATGTGATTTTAAATATTGTAAGTTTTATATATGCAAAAATTGTTAATGTGACTTTAAAACCACAACCAGATAACTATTTAGAGTTGATTGTCGGTTTTATTTTTTTTACAATTGTATTAATTATTGGTATGTTCACTCAATTTAAAATATTGTTACCAACTAAATGGAAAAAATTAAAGGAAGATATAAATGAAATACTTAACTGTTCAAAACCCACCTCTTAAAAAAGTTTCTATTACAAATAATAGCAATGATATAGAATGGATTAAAGGTTCAGATAATTCAAATGTTGTAATTAAAAATAGTAAATTAAATGTGCAGATATTAAGATATAAAATTTCAGCAAAAGATTCTAATAAAGGGTATGATACGATTTGTATTAGAGAATCTATTAATAATTCAGTTGTTGTTATAGAAAATCAAAATAATGAAATCGGCTTAATTTATGAATGGCGTCCTATACCTGAAAAATGGTTTTGGGCATGCGTAAGAGGCTTTGCAGAGAAAAAAGACAAAAATCCGATCTCAACAGCGAAACGGGAAATATTAGAAGAAGTTGGTCTTAAAAATTATCTGAAAATTATAGACTTAGGAATATATTATCAAAATACTACATATTTCGTTAATCCTATAAAGATAGTATTAATTGAAGTTAAATCCAATTTAAATTTTAAATTACAAGAAAATGAAGGTATAATAAATTTTAATTTTTTTTCCATTAAAGAGATATACAAGATGATTTCAAAAAGCGAAATCAATTGTCAACATACGTTAGCAGCTTTAATGAAATACTTCGCTTTTAAAAATAAAATTGGCACTACACACAAAACGTGATTCATGCTATCTTGGACAGATTTTGATACAAATAAAAGATTTATAAGTTGTATGTCTGTTGTTTCCTACCATTAAAACTTATTGGCTTAAATGCTGAAAACAGCACAAATATAGCTTACGATTAGAATAGTCGAATTCCTTTGCTCCATAATTCTAAGAAGCTAAATTCAAAAATTTCTCAAATAAATTGACAGCACATTCTACATATAAGTATTTCATTTAAAGCTCAAAATAGGAAACCGGAAACATAAATCCCTGCAAACAATATATCTCACCATTTGTATGAACCAAAAATGTCAAGTATTCTGCGCAAGATACTTGACAATAGAATCGGGTTTTATACGTTATGAAAATAAATATTTCGGTTAATCATTATGACAACAGCACAAAAAATTAAAAATAAAATTGATCGTACACCCGCAGGTACTACATTCAAATACCAGCAGCTTAATATTTCACCTGATGAATTTAGTGCGGCTGCCAAAGCTATCGAGCGGCTTATTGCGAAAGCAGTAATCAAAAGGGTATCGACGGGTGTTTTTTATAAACCAAGGATGACTGCATTCGGTGAATTATACCCTAGTGAAGAAGAACTTTTAAAACCATATTTGTTTGTTCAGGGAAAACGTATCGCCTATATTACAGGCACGGCTCTTTATAACCGCATGGGTCTTTCCTCTCAAATTCCTAAAATTACAAAGGTCGCATGCAGGAATAACCGCCTTACTATTAATAATGGTGTTGTTCGGATCAAATCAGTCAAAAGTTATGTGGACATCACAAATGATAATTATTCATTACTTCAGCTTCTCGATGTGCTGAAGGACTTTAAAAATATTGCTGATCTCAATAAAAAATCTGCAATAACATTTCTTCAAAATGCAATCAAAGAATTATCAGACAAAGACAGGACAAAACTCGTAAAATATGCACTTCAGTATCCCCCACGCACACGTGCTTTTCTCGGAGCTTTGTTAAGTAAGATTGGGAGTATTGGCAAAATTTCCATTTTAAAGGCAAGTCTCAATCCCTTTACGGTTTATGATATTGGCGTTACAAAAAATGAGCTTTCAACTGCAGAGGAATGGAACATAAAGTAATATGAAATTACACGAAAATAACGAACTTTTTACCGATGCCATACTAGCAACATCGCAGTTACTGGATCTACCTGAAATCTACATCGAAAAAGACTATTGGATTACAGTTGCGTTGCATGAGATATTCCATTCATCTATGGCAAATCAAACAGTTTTTAAAGGTGGCACGGCTCTTTCAAAATGCAATAAGCTTATAGAACGTTTTTCAACTTTATTTTATCATAAAACCGAAAACTACCTTAACGAGAAAAATAGAATGATACTTGGTAATACGATTACAACTAAGTTGATTAGAAAAACCGCTGATAATGCAAATCTGAAAGAACAAATTATACTTGATAAATCAGCTCTCCTATCTTGCGAATTGGATGACCTATTGAAATAAGAATGAACAGGTAATATTCACATATTTATCTACTTTCAAATTTCGAATTTCTCTTTACCACACTCTTATATATTGCTCTTATAAAAAATTTATTGACGTATAATATAGAATATTACTAAAAGTATATATAATGATTATATAAGGGTAACGTATGTTAAATAAAAAAATAGCCGATATTGTAGATCAAAAAGACACTCAAAAAAATATTAAATCTAATAAAAAACTTAATTTAAATTATAAACGAACTTGTGATTGTGGTCCAACACACATTAACTGCATGACTGCTAAAGAATGGTTAAAATCTCAATTAGGTGTATGGGAATTTTATTATGAAAATCGAGATATTCGAGACAAGAATTTGCATCCAGCGACATTCCCAATATCCTTAGCAAAAAAAATAATTGAATTATTCTCACATGAAGGAGAGATTGTACTTGACCCATTTGTTGGTAGTGGAACAACACTTGTAGCAGCACAAGACACAAACCGAAATGCTGTTGGTTTTGACTTAAATACTGATTATATCAAGCTATGCGAATCTCGATTATCTAATCAGAATGTATTTAACCAATCCAAGCAAATTGCAATTCAAGATGATGCCAGAAATATTAACGAATATCTTGATAATAATACGATAAGTTTGATCTGGACATCACCACCTTATGCCAATCTTCTTAATAGAAAACGAAAAAATAAATCAAGACGGGACAGAAAAAACGAACAATTCTTAAAAGTTGAACAATATTCACAAGACGATAGAGATTTAGGAACTTATGATATTGATAAATGGGCGATTGAAATGGGTAACATTTATGTTAAGTTGCTGCCCTTACTCAAAGAAAAAGGGCATTGTGTTATTAATGTGCCGGATATGTGGTGGGAGAATAAAAGAATTACTCTCCACATTGCACTAGTTGAAGAATTAAGGAACAGGGGTTTTGAATTGAGAAATACTATTATCTGGGACAGAAGAAATATTGTTAATAAAATTGGGATTTTTGGTTGGCCAAGTAATTATATAACAATGGGTACAACATTTGAGTATCTTTTAGATTTTTGGAAGCCTCCTATAAAAGGAAATACGTAATGAAAATATTTACAAAAGAACAATTAATTGAAGAGCTTATAAAAATTAAAGAAATGGGGTGGATAAAAAATGCACGTCCAGGAAATGCAGGTGGCGTTGGTAATACCCTAGAAGACCTTCTTGGCATAGAAGAAAACAATCTGCCTATTCCAAATGCATCAGAGTGGGAGTTGAAATGCCAAAGAGGTAATACTTCTTCTTTAACAACTCTTTTTCACATGGAACCTTCACCAAGAGCATTTGGATTTGTTCCTAAAATTTTTCTACTAAAATACGGATGGTCACATCAAAAAGCTGGATTAAAATACCCGAGCAATGAAATGAGCTTCAGACAGACAATCGGTGGTAATAGCAGAAGTGATAGAGGATTCAAGGTAGTTGTTGATTGGACGCATAGGAAAGTACTTATTTCGTTCGATGCTTCTGCGGTATCTAATAGACATTCTGTATGGTTAGAATCAGTCAATGAAAGAGTTGGACTCAAAGAACTTAATCCACAACCATATTGGGGCTTCGATGATTTACTGCATAAAGCTGGAACCAAGCTTCATAATTGCTTTTATGTAAAAGCAGACGTAAAACGAATAGACGGCTATGAATACTTTCATTATAATCAGATACTTATGCTTCGTGAACTAACGATTGAAAAATTTGTTCAAGCAATAGATGATAATGATATATTGGTCGATTTCGATGCTCGTACTGGACATAATCATGGAACAAAATTCAGATTCAAACAGAACAAACTACCTGAGTTGTATAATGAAGTAACTACAATAATCTAATTTATATAACTGATAATACTCCACAAATAATATCTCACACAATTTTTTCAAATAAATTGACAACTCATTCTCTCAATATGTATTTCATTTAAAGCTTAAAATAGGAGGTTTACATGCAAACTATTGTAATAATAGTTGTTCTCGGGCTTATTATATTGTTCAAAGCGATACGTATCGTACGCGAATATGAACGTGGTGTTGTTTTCCGTTTGGGAAGACTTCTTCGTGCAAAGGGTCCGGGTATATTTCTGCTCATTCCATTTATTGATAGTATGGTCAAGGTCGAACTTCGTACCGTAACCATGGACGTCCCGCCGCAGGATATCATCACACGTGATAACGTTCCGGTCAAAGTTAATGCTGTGGTGTATTTCCGAGTTGTTAACCCGGAAGATGCAGTGGTCAAAATTGAGAACTATGTACAGGCAACATCGCAGATCGCTCAAACCACACTGCGAAATATTCTCGGGAAATCAGAACTCGATGAACTCCTTTCCGAAAGAGATAAGATCAGCATGGAACTCCAGCGAGTGATCGATAAACAAACGGATCCCTGGGGGATCAAAGTGAGTGTGGTCGAGGTCAAAGATGTGGAGCTTCCTTCCACAATGCAGAGGGCAATGGCTCGTCAGGCAGAAGCAGAACGTGAACGCCGTGCCAAGATCATCCATGCGGAAGGTGAACTTCAAGCTTCCGAGAAGCTCGCCGAAGCAGCAAAAATACTATCCCAAAATCCAGCTTCAATCCAGCTCAGATACCTGCAAACACTGAACGAGATCGCTGCGGAAAAGAACTCAACTATCGTATTCCCATTACCGATCGACCTTATTAAAGGTTTTCTTGAAAAAGTAACCCAATAACACATTCTTTGAAGGGAGTGTTCTTGACTTGTCGGGGCACTCCTTTTTATAAAACATTAGGGGCACTCCCTTTTATAAAACATTATAGGATAATATATGAAAGAAAGAATAAGCGTTCCCTTAGATGTTCCTCAGGATGTTAAGGGTACATATATCTTTAATTATCCGGAGATCACCCGTAAAAGCGGAAGATTAATGCTTTTTGCGGGAGACCAGAAGATCGAGCATCTAAATGACGATTTCTACGGTGAGGGGAAACCACAGGAAGAAGCTTCACGGATTTATAAAGGATCAAATTATGTATAAACTCGTGCTGCTGCGCCACGGAGAAAGCATCTGGAATAAGGAGAATAAATTCACCGGCTGGACAGATGTTGACCTTTCCGAAAAGGGGATTCATGAAGCAAAAGAGTCCGCAAAATTACTTCAGAAAGAAGGATTCACTTTTGATATCGCTTTCACTTCTGTACTCAAAAGGGCGATCAGAACATTGTGGATCGTGATGGATGATATGGATATGATGTGGCTGCCGGTGATACGATCATGGCGCTTGAACGAACGGCATTACGGTGCACTTCAGAGTTTGAATAAAAAAGAGACCACTGAAAAATTTGGTGAAAAACAAGTGCTTATCTGGCGCAGAAGTTATGATATACGTCCTCCTGCGCTCACAAAAGATGATCCGCGTTACCCGGGAAATAATCCAATGTATGCGAATGTGCCTGAAAAAGATCTACCTTTAACAGAATGCCTGAAAGACACTGTTGCCCGATTCATCCCCTATTGGAAGGACTCAATAACTCCACAAATCAGGCAGAATAAGAAGGTCATTATTGTTGCTCATGGAAATAGTTTGCGAGCTCTTGTTAAATATTTGGACAATATTTCCGATGAAAAAATCGTTGGTCTCAATATTCCAACCGGCATTCCGCTTATTTATGAATTGGATAAAAATCTGGAAGCTGTTACACATTATTATCTTGGCGATCAGGAAAAAGTGCAGCAGGCAATTGATTCTGTGAAAAATCAAATAAGGAAATAGAAATGAAGCGAGAAAAATATCTTGTAACCAGTGCATTACCTTATGCGAACGGACATCTCCATATCGGACACGTTGCCGGAGCATATCTTCCTGCAGATATCTTCGTGCGGTTTCAAAAGCTGCTCGGCAATGATGTGATATACATCTGCGGAACTGACGAATACGGCGCCCCCATCTCCATTAAAGCAGAAGCTGAGGGCAAAACTCCTCGCGAGATCGTTGATCATTATCATGACAGTATAGTAAAAAGTTTTCATGATCTGGAAATAGATTTTGATAATTTTTCAGGCACTGCGCGTCCAGAGCACACAAGAATTTCTCAGAAATTTTTCCTGAATCTTCTCAATGCAGGTTATGTACTTCAAAAAACAACTCAGCAGCTTTACTGCGAGCATGACAAGCGTTTTCTGGCAGATAGATATATTGAAGGAACCTGCCCATACTGCGGCGCAAAAGGAGCTCGCGGAGATCAATGCGATACCTGCGGAAAACTCATCGATGCTATAAAATTGATCGATCCGAAATGTAAGATCTGCGGGAATACACCCGTTGTGAAAGAGACAACTAACTGGTATCTCGAACTTCCAAAATTTGAAAAACCATTGCGAGAATGGCTGAAAACCAAAACTTACTGGAAAGAAAATGTGCTCAATTTCATCCTGAGTTGGCTGAATGAAGGGCTTATTGAACGCTCCATAACACGAGATCTGGGCTGGGGAATACCTGTGCCACTCGATGATGCTGAGGGAAAAGTTCTCTATGTGTGGTTCGATGCCCCGATCGGATATCTTTCCTCGACTGTAGAATGGGCAAAAAATCTTGGAACCCCTGAACGCTGGAAGGATTACTGGCTCGATCCGAACACAAAACTCATTCATTTTCTTGGTAAGGACAACATTCCCTTCCATACAATAATTTGGCCCTCGGTTCTCATGGAGCAGGAAAAAAAATATGTGCTTCCCTATGATGTGCCTGCAAATGAATATCTAAATATTAAAGGAAGAAAAACCTCAACCAGCAGAAATTATGCGATCTGGATACGGGATTTTGTGAAGTATTTCGAACCGGAATTTTTGCGTTACTATCTTGCTGCAAATGCTCCGGAGACAAAGGACAGCGACTTCTCATGGGAGGATTTTCAGAGCAAAATAAATAATGAACTGGCGAATATCCTTGGGAACCTTGCAAACCGCGTGTTCACTTTTGTGAAAAAATATTTTAATAGAAAAATTGAAAAACCTCAAAACCTCTCTCAACTCTCAGAAAATACTCTTGATGAAGCTTATAAACTGGTGAATGAAATTAAAGAATGTTATGCAAACTATCGTGTCCGTAAAGCAGTGAAACTCATTATGGATATCGCCCGAAGCGGCAATAAATATTTTGATGAAACCAAGCCGTGGTTTTCTGTGAAGGACGACAAGGCAGCAGCTTCGGAAACTTTGTACGTATGCACAGAACTGCTTCGTATCATATCAATTGTGTTCTCTCCAGTGCTTCCGAAAGCGATGAGAAAATTACGGACTATGATGGATCTGAATACTCCTCTTTCCTGGAATGAGCTTAATAATCCATCACAAAAAATCTCGCTGGGTACAATTGAACCACTTTTTAGGAAGATCACAGATAAGGAAGTGAAAGAGCAGAATGAACTTCTGGAGAAACAATCAGGTGTTGCTCCTGCACTCGAGCACAAGCCCGAAATCGACTATGATGATTTTACCAAAATTGAACTGCGGGTCGTGAAAGTGATTGCAGCAGAGACAATACCAAAAGCCAAAAAACTCCTCAAACTAAAAGTAGATTGCGCAGGCGAGATCCGTCAGGTTATCGCTGGTATTTCCCAATATTATAAGCCGGAAGATCTGGTCGGAAGGCAGATCGTGCTGCTCATGAACCTGAAACCGCGAAAACTCATGGGCTTGGAATCTCAGGGAATGATCCTTGCGGCAAACTCCAAAGAAGGCATTGCAGTTGTCGTGCCCGAAAAAGAAGTTCCTGAAGGAAGCGAAGTTCTGTGAAAAAATTTTGGTTAGTCCTTTTTATCACTTTTCTCGTATCGGTGCTTAATGCAGCCGAGATTAAAGACGGCATGTTGTACGTTGACGTCGAAATAGTGCCGAATGCTCACACGATCGAGTTTTCATCTCCAGGCACAATTATTATAACCGAAGAAGATTCTCCATTTCAGCTTGAATTCTTGAACACCTCGCTTTCTATACAGATCCCTGACGGTATCGAGATCGTTCCTTTCTGGATGGTCGGAATAAAGAAATTTGCCTCTCAAAAAGATGCAGACATATTTGTTTTGACTTTCCCCGAATGTTTCAGCAGAGAAATTACTGCAATATCCTTTGATGGCAAGCATTTCTCTGTTAAAAATGAATTTGCTGTATATTTGAGCAACACTTTTTCATCCTATGAAGAAGCAAAATTGAATGCGGAAATCGGTTCCTGGATCGAAGAAGATTATGAATATTCATACTGCGACCTCATGATCTATGATATTGAGCAACAGAAGGATTACTACCTTCGTGCACCGATCCGGATTGAAAGCTCCGCACCCATCACTGTGGAAAATGTGCCGAGATCCAACTTCTGGAATCCGGTGGAATTCGTTACACGAGAATACGAATCAGACCTGCGGGTCATCATCAATCAAATCGGTAAAATGAACCTGATAGCCCAATCTAATTTTGAAAATTATATCGCAGGAGTTATTCCAAATGAAATAGGCACAGACTCACCAATGGAAGCAATGAAAGCGCAGGCAATAGCAGCAAGATCAGAAGCGCTTTTTAAAGTATTGAATGGCGTTCATAAAGATGATGGCTTCGACCTTTGCGCCAGTGTGCATTGCCAGGTTTTTTCCGGAATTACAGATATAAATGCTGTTACTGAAAGCGCTGTTGAGAATACCCGCGGCATCGTTGGAGTATATAAAGGAAATATTATCAATGCAGTGTATTCTACAAGTTGCGGCGGCAGAACCGAGACCAGCTCCAATGCCTGGAGCGGAAAAGAAGTTCCATACCTCACAAGTATTTATGATGGAAAGGGTTCAAGTTCTTATGATCTGACACAGAATTATTATGCCGAGAAGTGGATCAAAGATCCGCAACCGGTATTCTGTAATGTGGAAGACGAAAAGGGCTGGGTCAGGAACACATATACGTGGGAAAAGAAATATACTCTCAGTAATTTCCAGCGCATGATGAGTAACAAAGCGAGCTTCGGCGCATATATCGGCTACGAGGTACTTGAACGTGGAGAGTCCGGCAGGATCATAAAGATGAAGCTCAAGGGCTCGCATGGAGAATTGCTGCTCGATAATGAGCTTCTCATCAGGCAAACTCTTGGCGGATTGCGCTCATCACTTTTTTATATCACAAAGGATTCAGAATACATCAGGATCATTGGCAGAGGAAGCGGACATGGCGTTGGTATGTGCCAGATCGGAGCGATAAACATGGCAAAGCAGGGCTATACTTATGAGGACATTTTGAAACACTATTTCAAGGGGATTGAGCTGAAGAAGATCGAGTATTAAAATAGTTGACACTTTGTCTCATTTTTAATACATATGTCTCAAATTGGAGACAATAACATGGAACTACATATTACAGAAAATCATTTAAAGGTTTTAGCTCTTTTTACCAAAGGCTATCAAAGAGAATATTACATTCGTGAGGTATATAAAAACATTAGCATCGGACTTCAAACGGCCCAAAGAGTTCTGGATGATCTTGAACATAAAGGAATTTTAATTTCAAGAACAAAAGGAAAAATAAGAGTATTCGCACTTCAAGATAACCAAGATTCAAAAGATTATTTAATCTTAACCGAACAATATAAAAAAATTATTTTTCTTCAGAATAATTTGTTAATTAAAGAAATTGTTGAAAAAATTACTCCGCATATTAAAGGCATTAGTCTAATTTTCGGTAGTTATTCTAAAGAAGAACAAGACAAAGAATCTGATTTGGATTTGTGTATAATTGGTGAATTTAACAAAACTGAAATTTTTAGAGTATCAAAAACATATAATATCTCATTAAACATAAAGAACTATTCCATTAGTACGTTTGAAGAGAAAAAGGATGATGATTTTCTATTGAAAGAAATTATCCAAAATCATGTGATTATCACACAACCGGATCAATTTATTGAAAGGATTTTATGACTGTTATCGCATGGTGCTTTAAGCAAAAAAGAGGTTTGAAATTAATTAAGCCCAATTCCAATCTTGCTCACGCGTATATACAAAAAGGTGAAGAATCTTTAGCAACCATAAGCGAAATAAGTAATGTTAGCTGGAAAATCTCAACTGCTTATTACACTATGTATTTCTCTCTCTATGCTGTCTTACAAAAAATTGGAGTGAGATCGGAAATACACAAATGCACAATTGTATTTGCTCAAAAATATCTTACTGAGTATTTTACTACGGAAGAACTTGAATTCATAGAAGCTGCAATGAATGAAAGAATTGATACGCAATATTATACTGACCCACAAGTGAATCAGGAATTTTATAATAACTTGATTTTATCAGCTCCAAAATTTTTAATAAAATGCAAATCACTTTTACCTGCCCTTTCTGAAAAAAAGATCAACTCAATACGAGCTCTTATCATTAAGAGCAATTGACAAACATAATATGAAATGCTCGATACTATGATTCTAAAATTAACTTCCGCCAGCTGGCGGATAAAATGAAACCCCAAAAATTCTACATCCGAACCTATGGCTGCCAGATGAATGTGGCAGACAGCGAACTTGTTGCAGGCATTCTCTCCGATGCAGGTTACCAAAAAACAAACATAATAGACGACGCAGATATTATCATCTTCAATAGCTGCACCGTGCGGCAGCATGCCGAGGATAGAGTGCTGGGAAGGATCACCGCGGAAGCAAAGAGAAAAAAACAAAATCAGGATATGCTCATCGGCTTGATCGGATGCGTTGCCCAGCGAAAAGGTGAAGAGCTTCTTGAAGAAATTAAGAGTCTTGATTTTGTTGTGGGAACCGATCAGTACAGGCAGCTTCCTGAGATCATATCCAAATGTATGTTTCGGAATGAGCACTTGTTTGCCGATATCCAAAATAATATAGAAAACTACGAAAATATATATCCTGTCAGAAATAAGGGTGTAAATGCCTTTGTGACAATTATGCGGGGTTGTGATAATTTCTGCTCCTACTGCATAGTCCCCTATGTGCGTGGAAGGGAGCGTTCCAGAAATCACAAAGAAATTCTGCTGGAAATCAAAAATGTAGGCAAAGAAGATTTCAAAGATGTGACCCTGCTCGGGCAGAATGTAAATTCCTATGATGACGGCGAATACACTTTTCCCGAATTGTTAAAAGAAGCATCACAAATTTCTACCATTAAGCGTCTGCGTTTTGTCACGTCACATCCGAAAGATATTTCTGACAAGGTGATTGAAGTTATCGCAAAAGAACCCAAGCTCTGCGAACATCTTCACCTGCCTATGCAGTCCGGTTCGAATAGTATTCTGAAAAAAATGAACCGCAAATATACATCAGAAAAATATCTCGGCATCATACATAAATTGCGAAATGCGATACCCAATATTGCAATCACGACCGATGTGATGGTCGGCTTCCCCGGAGAAACTGAAGAGGATTTCCTACAAACCTACAATCTCATGAAACAAATCCGATTTGATTATGCTTTTACGTTCAAGTACTCCCCGCGGGAAGTTACTGCAGCAGCATCTTATTCAGAGCAAGTTCCTGAAGATGTCCGTCTAGAAAGATTGAAAAAACTTATAGAACTGCAAGAGCAGATCACCTTTGAAAAATATCAGGAACAGATCGGGAGAACCGTACAAGTCTATGTCGAGCATACCAGCAAAAAAAGTGATAAAGAGCTTTCCGGCAGAACAAGAGATAATAAAATTGCAGTATTCCCCGGAGACAAAAAACTCATTGGCACTTTTGTTGATATTGAAATTATTGACGCAACCGGCTGGACACTAAAAGGAAAACAAATTCAGCGTACTAAACTCTGATAAACAGAAAAAAAAAGAAATTCACCACATAGAGCACAGAGAAAGATCGGAAAAGTTAAGTAAAAATTTTAATGGTATAAACACTTATCAATAAAGGATTCACAGAAATGAATGATATTTATTGCCAAAACATGTAAGAATATTAAAATTAATGACCAAGGAACAAAATGGAAGAAGTTGAAGTACTCATAATCGGAGCAGGCATCGTCGGGCTGGCAATTGCAGAATATGTCGAGACTTTGATTGATTAGAAAAAAAAATAAAAATTGACAGATTTCAAGCAAAATGAAGCTTTCAAACACATAAATACTTGGGGGTAACATGAAAAAAATTATTTCTTTGTTTTTCATTTTCGTTTTTTGTGTATGTTCTCTTTTTGCTCAGGAAACAAATCTCCTGTACAAAGAGAAAAAAACCTTTTCAAAGGAAAAGATAATATCAATCTATCTCTGCAATTTAGAAGGATTAGAATCATTAACTGTGGAAGAATTCCAAAATGCAGATACGCTCTACTTTTGTTATCAGCCGATGGGAAGCTGGAAATTCAAAGAAAAAGACCTCGATGATGACATCGCCTGCATTCATATTAAACAGAACAGCAACACTATTCAGCAGCAGAATATTATCCCGAAATACAATACTAGCAACGAGCTTTTTGAAGTTATTGCAGCATATCCCAAAAACCAACTCGTGCTTGCATCGCCTTTTTCCTTTTATAACGAGCTTGAAAATTCACAACCTCTCACGCTTCCTGAAAAATTCTGGCTTCATTACGAAACATACAGCCAATATTATACTCGTGGAGCTGAGCTGGCGGATCAGAAAAGCTATATTGAATCTTTTTCCGTGTTAAAGCATTTCTTGAGCAATAAGTCGGAAGTGGAAGGGCTTTCTTTTCACCGGCTGGTAATGCAGATACTCAAGAAAGATGTGAAGAGTTACATTAATACAAAGCAATCCGAATTCAATATACTGAAACTGGAACTCATGAAAATTCTCAATGAGGAGAATCTTGTCCTGCTTGATGATCTCCATGCAGAGACAGCCGCTACGCAGGATAGTTTTCTTATATATTTTGACTATGTGCAGACAAACGAAAGCAATACTCTAAAAGAAAAACTTACACAGATCGTGATCGAATCCGGTGATCTTCTGCAGAAAGATACAGGCGAATTCAAACATCAAAAGCTCTCGATCTTTGAGAAAGGACACTACTCTGATAACCGCTTTGCTTTTTACATCGATCTGCTCAGCAGAATGCTCTGCTATACTGATAGCATACACACTACTGACAGTCTTCGTCAGATAAATATCAATTTCATTGATTTCTTTCCTGAACAGAAAGATCGGCTCGCACTTCTCGAATGGCTTGATGATTTCCTTACCGGGATCAATCTGCTCAATATCATTATAGAAAGAGAGCATTATGTGCTCAATGAAACCGCTATGCTCAATCTTGAAAACCAGCTTTTGATCGAAAAACAACCCTATTATGAAATAATCGCTGCTTTCAACGCACTTGGCAACAAAGACATCGAGGGTTTTGCACGGCAACTGTCTGATTCTTTCATGAAATGTACCGACGAGGAGCTGCTCGAACTTCTTGAGCTTCAGTATCTCTCCTATCTTGCCACAAATGACGAAATTCCCAGCACTGTTACAGAAACCATCAACAAAGGACTCATGTTCGAAAAAGAAGGCAACATCGCAGAGGCGGAACAACAATATACAAAAGCTTCCATGCTTGCAAGCAACTACGCACCGCCGCAATTCTATCTTGGGCGTATCTATCATAAAAAAGATGAAAAATATTCAGCAGAAATATATTTCGATAGAGCATTAGCGATTTCGCCTACTTACATCTCCCCAATGAAATATACTATTGATTTTCTTATCGAAGATAGTAATTATGAACAAGCTCTCGACCAAGCGAATATAGCCCTTGAATCAAATCCTATTTGGTTCTTTTATTTTCTCAAAGCAAATGCGCTCTTTCATCTTGAAAAATATACAGAAGCCGGTGATGCCTTGAACAAGGCGATCGAACTGAATGGCTTCAATTTCAACCAGTACATTCTTCTGGGTGATATTTATAAAGGTCAGGGTAATATTGAGAAGGCAAGAGAAGCTTATGGAAATGCCGGTAAGATCGATCCGACCAACAAAATCTTTACAGAACGAATGGCATCCTTAAAGAAGTGATATGTTTAATTTGAAGAATTTTTTTCAGATACCCGATCCCGATAAGCCTGTTGATAAAGAATTATTGGAAAAGAAAATCCAAATTGCTACCTGCGCACTTTTTTTGGAAATCGCAAATAGTGATGAGCACTTTTCAGAGGAGGAACGCAGCACAATCATTGAAATCCTCAATAATGAATTCTCCCTATCCGAAGATGAAGTTCATGCACTTATAGAAAAGTCCGAACACACTCTCGACGAAAGCATTGATCTATGGCAGTTCACCAATCTGATCAATCAAAATTTTTCCGATGAGGAAAAGACAAAGGTCCTTGAGAATCTCTGGAAGATCATCTATGCTGATGAAAAGCTGGATGCCCATGAAGATTATCTTGCGCATAAGATCGTAAACCTTCTTCGATTACCCCATAAAACATTAATAGAAACCAAATTAAAGGTAAATAAACATGAAAAAAGAGATTAAAGAACTCTGGCCCGAGCTATATTGGATTGAAAATGAAGACCTTCGCGAAAAGGTCGCAGCAACTTGGGAACTGGCATTCAAAAAAAGTGTGATAACACCCGAAGACCTCCAAAGGATTCCTTTCACCCTTCTTGTTGAAGACTGCAAAGTAAGCTTCATAGCACACAAACGCGCAGTGGTTCATGTTGCTTATGAGTCAGCAAAAATTATGCAGAAATTCTTCGGCGATAAGCTTCCCATTGACCTCGATGTCGTTGTTGCAGGTGCGATACTTGCTGATGTTGGCAAACTCCTTGAATATGAAAAAGATGGCGATACGATCAAGTTCAGCAAATCCGGTCAGCTTCTTCGTCATGCCTTTACCGGCGTATCCCTTGCCCAGGCATGTGATGTGCCGGATGAAGTATGCCATGTGATCGCAGTTCATTCCAAAGAAGGAGATTCCTTCACTCGAACCACAGAAGGGCTCATCATCCATCATGCTGATTTTATGACCTATTTGCCTTTTAAAAACCTAAAGAAATAAATAATCTAAGAGGTTCTAATGAAAAAAATAGTTTTGCCTGTTGATTTTTCCGAAAATACTGAATGTGCATGTAATTATGCGATTCATTTTGCTGAAAAAGAAGAAACAGAGATCATGCTGTTCCACGCCTATATGTATCCCATTGCAACGACAGATATGGCCGATGATGTGGTGGACAGCTCGGCGCTTATTAATCCTGAAATAATGGATAGCATTGAAAAAGCCGCGAAAGTCGGCATGAAACGCTTGAAGGATAAACTTGATAAAATGCTCAAACATGAGGAGATAAAAAACATACACCTCAAAACAAAAGTTATTAATGGTATGGTAGAATATGAGATATTGAATATCTGTAATACATATCATCCCAATATGGTCATCATGAGCTCTTCGGGGCAGGGGCATAAATCAGACAGAATACTTGGAAGTATCGCACTCAAAATCCTTGATAATGCCACAATTCCCGTGCTCTCAATCCCTGACAATACTGAGTATGCAAATATCCGTAATGTGCTCTATATCACTGACTTTGACGAATCGGATATAACTGCTGTTGAGAATCTCGTAAATATACTCGATCCCTTCAAAGTGAAGATCCATTGCCTGCATGTTGAGCATTCAAAAAAGGATATTATCGACAATATGCTCATGGACTATCTAAAGGAACATTTTGAAGAAGAATTCAAAAATGGTATAATGTTCTTTGATGTTGTTCAGGATAAGGATGTACTCAAAGCAGTCGAGGAATATATCAAAGATAAAGAGATCAATCTGGTTACGCTGCTTCATCACAAGCGTAGATTGCTCTCCAAATTATTCCATCCGAGTATGACGAAAAAGGTGTTCTATCACACAGCATTACCTCTCCTCACATTTCATGACATCCGCCAGCTGGCGGATAATGAAATAGAAGATTAGCTCATAACTGCAGAGTTCTTGGATCGATCGGGTCCACGAACACAGTTTTGTTATTTTTATATACAACAAACCCGGGAGCGCTTTTCCTGGGTTTTGTTACATACCGCACTAATGTAAAATCCACAGGCACTTTTGTGGAGTGCTTTGCTTTGCTGTAATATGCTGCGATGCCTGCTGCGATTTCTCTGAGCCGTTCGGGAAGGTGCTCGAGTTTGTTTGGATTTTTTATAATTATATGTGACCCGTGATAGATTCTCGTATGAAAAAACCAGTCATTTGGTTTAGCAAAATGAAGTGTCAGTTCATCATTCTCTTTGCCGGAACGTCCAACAAAAATATCCCACTGCCTACCTTCAACGGAGCAAGAAAATGTTCTAAAAGGAGCAGCTTTCTTCTGCTTTTCCGAGCCCGATTCCTTTTCATTCAGCATGGGTTCAAGAGCTTTTATACTTTCGCACGCATTGATTTCCACAATTTGATCTTCAAGCTTCTCCAGTTTCTTTTCATTAGCAGCAATATTCTTGATGAGCTTCTTTTTGCCGGATTGTGTTTTTTTATACTTCTTGAAATAGTGCGCCATGTTTTGCTGTGGCGTCCAGTCTGTTCTTAAAGGAATCACAATATCGGGATTTCCATCATCAAAATAATCTGTAACCACTATTTCTTTCATCCTACCCTTGATCTTATGAAGATTGATCTTGAGGAGTTCCCCCATTTTCTGCCAGTGTTCAGCATCCTTCAATTCCTCGAGATCTTTTTTCTGCTGCGTGAGAGTTCTAAGCAGTTTCTTCTTTTCGCGCATGTGATAATGTATGGTACTTTCTTTTATTTGTTGGAATCTATTTTGCACGATCTCATGCTCATACATATAGGCAAAGGCATCATTCACAGTCTTCATTTCAAGACAGTTATCATCCTCTTTAAAGAGAGTAAGATATTTATTCTTTGTATTGTAAAAAATTCTGCATTTATCTGACCAATGTTCAAGTTTGGCATGGACAATACTGATGAATTCCCACATCTCATTCGCCGGCATATCTGCACGAAAAAAGTGCTTTAAAAACTTTGGAGCATTACTGAAACGTATAACAAATTCCTTCCACGAATCAGGAAGCACCCCGGGAAATAAAGCTTCAAATTGGGATTTACTCGCAGAAAAAATGTAAGGTTTTTCAATTGTCGGTGGAAAATTGTATGGAATTCCCGGATACAATTGCCGAAACTTACTATCGGAAATATGTATTCGTCGATGGCAATCCAAAATGACAACACTCCCTTTTTCCACCCGGGCGAGGATCAGGTTCTCATATCTTGGAATCAACTCGATGAAAAGCCTGTAGATTGATGTTTCTCCATAAAAGGACTCTTTTTCAATAGTGAGAATGAGCACCCTATCGTTTTCTCTTATTGCTGCATCTTTAACCGCACTTTTAGTAAGATGCTGTTTGAGTAGAAGTGAAAGAGGATTATCAGTATTCTCGTTGAGTATCATGTCTTCAGACATGAAACAGAGCGGATTTTGCCTATTAATGGAAACTACAAATTGTGTTGAAGAAAGATCAAAAATGTAGGTTGAATTATTATAATACACATCCCTCACCGTCTCTCCGCCCAGGTGTGTCCTGTTTTCTTTCAGCCAAAGTGTGAGAAATGTGTATTCCATATTATCAAACCATCGCTACATTTTTTAGATGCACTCACGAAGGATATCCCGAAGTTTTCTGGCAAGATTTATTATGATAGAATCGTGTATACCACAAAAAGTTTCACAAAAATTTGACAGCTTATTTTTTTAAACAACTATGTTGACCATATAAAGGCGGCACAATGAGCAGGGTAAAATGGTTACGTGTAAGTTTACTTTTTTTATTACTATTAATGTATAGTACAATTAGAGCTGCAGAATATACCATACCTTGCGCTGCATGGTCCGTTTATGCAGGAGATTTAGATTTGGATGGAGACAATGATATTGTTGTGGGACATAATTATAATATCCAATCGGAATGGAGTGGAATTTCTTTTTTAGAAAATAATGGAACTGGATATTTTACAATGATTGATTCTATATTTCTATATGCTTGGCAGCCAGATGTACAAATTAAAAATTTAAACTTAAATGAATTACCTGAAATAATTGCAAAATATTATGATTCTGAAGAAGAAAATGAATATATTGCAATTATAAACGATTTTAACTTTTATGATATATCCTATTTTTCTTTAAATACTTATGAAGGTGTTGGATATATTACAAGCGGTGACATAGACAATGACAACTACATAGATATAATAGTAGCATCCAACAATGGTTTTTTCTGGGGTTATTTATTGAATAATGGGATTGGTGAATTTTTATCACCAGAATATTACGATTTAAGCTTTCCCCCAAATGGACTTGCTTGTGGAGATTTGAATGGAGAAGGAGGTGACGAGATAGTTGTTTCAGGGGAAGAAACATATATGTACTCTTATCCTATTAATCCCAATCCATTGGTTTTAGACAGTATTAATTATAATATAAGAGTTTCAATTGCAGATATGGATAATGACGGAGATAATGATGTAATTGGTTATGAATATAATTTTTTCCTAGGTTGGACTTTTTTTAGAATATACGAGAATTTAGGGAATGATAATTTTTTATTGCATGAAATAGTTTATGAATTTGGTTTGAGTGAGTTTTTAATCACCGATGTAAATAAGGACAGCTTACCTGATATTTTGGGATGTGAATATGTACTGTATAATGAAGGAAATCTTAATCTGTCGGAACCAAGCTACTATACATTATTTTATGATAGTTTGTATGCTTATCATTATGATTTTTTTTGTTCAGATTTAGATGGAAATGAATACGCTGATATGATTGCGATAAGATACTTTGGTCAGTCCACACCATCACTCTTAAATATTGTATTCAATGACGGGAATGGTAATTTTGTGCAAGAGCCACAAGTAGGAGCAGATCCCCAATATCCTCCAATTTCAGAAGTTAGTTTAACTATATATCCTAATCCATTTAAAATAAACTCCATGATTAATTTTTCAATTAAAGAACATGGATTAGTAGAGTTAAAAATTTATGATATAAAAGGAAGGTTAATTAAACAAGTAATTAACCAAAAACTGAAAGGAGGTGAACATAGTGTTGTATGGAATGGAAGAGATGAAAATAATCGGTGTTGTAGTTCCGGTATATACTTAATGGATTTGAAATTGAATGGAGTAAGTAAAAAAGTTAAAAAAGTAATAATGCTAAAATAAACCCGATAAACAATCGGAATAAGGAGAATCAGATGAGTATAACAAAATTCAAAATAGCACTATTAGTGCTTTTAGTATTCGTGTCTTCTGTGTCTTTGCATGCAGAGATAACAAAAAATGATGCAGAAGATTTGATTTTGAATCAGATACTATCCAATGATATTGGAAATGTAGATGTGTATGTAAAAAACACTAGTATAACTATTCAAGACGGATTGGAAATGTATAATGACGAAAGTCAAATGTTAGTTCCTACTTATGATAATAACTGGGGCTTTTTTATAAATGATACGCCATCAGCTATGTGGCATCATCCCTGTCGTTATGTTTTTATTGATGTAGCGACTGGTGCATATCAGGTGATCGATAAAACTATCTATCCGAAAAATCTTGAAGATGATTTTGAATTGATTTCTTATGCACCCAGACCAGAGGTTTTGGATGTACCTCAAGATCCAAACCCGGTAATACCAGCTCGTGATCCTGATGATCATTTATATGCAGTAATAATCGGTCAGCATGATGGACTCTATGATAGTCGCCTATGGAATCCTGTTTCTGGTATATATTGTACCCTTTTAGAAAGATATGGATATACAAAAGATAACACTTTTGTACATTTTGGTGAGAATGGTACAAGTGGTGTATCTGATGATTTAGATGGTCCTCCACCTTCCGACGACATAGACTATTGTGCACAAGAATGGCGTATAAAAAGGACATTACGTAATCTATCTGGAGAAGAGACAAATGACCCTAATGTACCGGAGCTTGGTACGGATGACCAGTTGTTTATATTTGTTTGTACTCATGGATTTAATTCTGATGGACATTCATATATATCTTTACCGGGAAGCGGTGATTTGAAGGATACAGAATTACGAGATTGTGTTAGATACATCGATTGTGCACAAATGATATTTGTGCTTTTGCCATGTTATTCCGGTGGTTTTATTGATGAACTTGCAAATGATAACCTTGCTTTATGCAAAAACAGGGTGGTTCATACATCTTGTGAAGAAAATGAAAGTGCCTATTTTGAGGGTCATATAACCGGGTATAGATATCCAGAGTTTGCTTTTTATTGGACAGCAGCAGCAAGAGGTTATTATCCATTAATAATGCATTATGGTCCTAGTACTATTGTAATTGAACCATGGAACCATGGTTCATTTACAGGAAATTTCACATTTTCAATGTATCATACAATGATTGATCATCCAGGAGATTATGATCCTGACACTAATGGAGATCACGATATTCAGATGGGTGAAGCGTTTGATTATACTAATAATCTAGATACCTGGAGTCCTTATGGATATTATTGTCCGTATTCAGGTAGTTATGATGAATTTCCAAAAAATTCCACTGAGATAGGTTTTCAGGAAGATCTTCTCACACTTTCGGGGCTTGGTGGAATAGTTAGAAACACTCAAACTGTAATCGGAAATTTTCTAGTCTCTGACGGGTTAACGATTAATCCTTTAGTAATTCTTACAATTAGCGATAATTCAAATATTTATCATAATAGCAATTCTAGTCTATATATACGACCTGAAGCTACTCTTATAATTGAAAATCAATCAAATATTCATCTTAATAATCCGTCTTGGCTAACCCTTGATGGTACATCTACTTGTATACTAAACAATCATTCAAATTGTTATGTAAATGAGAATTCACACATAGATGTTGGTACCTCTGGTAGCCCAGCTACTTTCACACTTAGCGATCATTCAAAAGTATATGTTTATAACAACTCATATGTTAAGCTCAATAGAAGAAGTTTATTTGAAATTAATAATAATTCTGAATTCAGATTAGAACCTGGCTCCAGTTTATATGGCACAAAGCATACTGTTTGGGAAGACCCTGCTACAGGGCAAAGGTATGACACATGGGAAGAAGCTTATGAAAATGTTCCAGAGATAGGAGCAGAACATGCTATTCCAGGTGATAGGATAATCGTTAACAATAGCAGCTTTAATGCTCTTGGGGACTCGACAAACAGGATAACAATTAGTTCAGTAGGTAGTGATTATTTCTGGGATGGTATAGAATTAAATGATAATTCGCCCTCACATTTCAACTACTGTGATGTATCAAACCTAAATTTTATAAAGGTAAACTTTTCAGGATTATTATTTGAGAATTCTACCTTTTCTAATGGTTCGCAAATAATTGCAAAAAATAATTCTGGTTTGAATATTGATAATAGCACTTTTGACAATCTTAATGCTTGTCCTATTGTTAGTTATGAATCTATTAATCAAATTAATAATTGTACTATAACAAATAATAATGGAAATGGTATATCTATTTTTTATCCTTCAAGTCAATGTGGTAATATTAGTGGTAATACTATAAAATATAATGAATACTGGGGCATTTCCTATTATGATACACACATACAATCTTTCAATAATGATATTAGCGAAAATATTTCTCATGGTGTTGTAGCTCAAGGAAGCATGGGCTCAGCAGTATTGGCAGGAAATATAATTGAAAATAATGGTGGTGCAGAAATAATTGGTGATCGTAGATGTTACCCAAATTTAACATCATTCATAGGAATTTATGGACCTAATACAATATATGATGAATATGATCCTGATGGCTATAATTATCTTGATCAATATCTCTTAATGTGTGGAAGATATGATGAAATTCCGATTGATGTCAGAGATAATATTTTCCCAAATGAAAATGACCTAGACTTTGAAGATAGATTCCATCCTTTCTATGATGCTTATATCTTTGATGGTGAAAAACCACCGGAAAAGGTTCTTTATGATCAAGGTATTTCACTAATAAATAATAATGAGTTTGAACCTGCAAAATTAACAATGAAAGATATTGTAAATAACTATCCTGAGACAGGAACCGCAGAAAATGCTCTGCAGTTGCTAATGTATCTGGAAAAGTTCAGAGGACATGATTATGAGGATTTGCGAGTTTATATTGAAACTATCGATGATTTTTCCTATCCTCATCTTGAGAGAACCAAATACAATACAATTACTTCAACTTACGTTGCAGAAGAAGATTATGTTTCTGCAATTACGAGATTGGAAGCTATTCTTGCAAATCCACCATCAGAGCCAGATTCTATCTTTGCGTATATTGACGAGGGCTATTGCTATCTAAAGTTGGATGAAGAAGGTGGTAAAGCCGCTCCTGTAGAATGCAAGTTCAAGCCAAGGTCCTTTAATGAGTTTAAATATGTTTCTCAAAATCTTACAAAAAATCTATTAGATAAAGCGATCCCTACTTCAGAACCTCCTACAACAGATCCGCAAACAATCGAATTTGCATTACATCAAAATTATCCAAATCCGACTTCCTTATCCACCACATTCTCCTTCTCAATTCCTGCAAATACAAATATTGTCGAACTAAAGATCTATAATTTAAAGGGTCAATTAGTAAAAACCTTCCAGCCGGATACTATCAATAGAGGAACGACCAACGAAATTACATGGGATTGTAAAGACGACAACGGAAAAACATTACGTAATGGTATCTACTTCTACAAACTCACTGCAGATAAAAATGAAATCGTTAAGAAGATGATCATCATGAAATAGCACCAAAATCTATAATAAGTAAGAGAGACGTGTACTTAAATTATGCGTCTCTCTTTTCTTTTAGTGTGAAATTTACAAATACTCTTTTTAGAAGAATATGTCATTTCTCTACTGCTTACTTGATATGATACTGTTCATTCATACCCAAAATTATAGGTGAATGTATGAGAAATTTAAATCGAAATGTGTTGACATGCACTCTTGAAAAATATTTCGATTTCTACTTGACAGCTTTTACCCTATATCAAAGAAGCACATTTTAGTCGGTTAATTATGAAAGTAATAATAAAATACATATTTCATCTCACTGCAGGAAAGGTTGCAGAATGCAATTAATCTATAATCCGGTATTTTTGGAACATGATACTGGCATGCACCCTGAAAATAAAAAGCGGTTGACATCACTTGGCGATCTGCCGGTGACAGAAGTCGAGAATGGGAAAAAATATCTTACGCTTGTACATACTCCCGAATATATTCAACGCATAAAAGAAGCATGCATGATCGGTGGTCATATTGATAATGACACAATCGTATCACCGGGAAGTTATGAAGCTGCGATATACGCAGTCGGAGCGACGATCATGGCATCCAAAACCGGAGATTTTGCTTTGACCCGTCCACCTGGTCACCATGCGCATATAGATCGGTCCAGCGGATTCTGCCTGTTTAATAATATCGCAATCGCTGCTCAGTATCATGCAAACAAAGGCAAGCGCGTGCTGATCTTTGACTTTGACGGACACCTTGGAGATGGAACGGTGAAATTCTTCAACACTTCAGATCGTGTATTATACTGGTCTTTCCATCAATATCCTGCATTCCCGGGCGGTGGAGATGCAAATGAGATCGGTGCAGGGAAAGGTGAAGGATACACAATAAATGTTCCCCTACCTCCGGGCAGTGGAGATGAAATTTTTATGGACGCAGTTGAAACATTCATGCCGATCGCCAAGGAATTTGATCCTGATATCGTTGCGGTCTCAGCCGGGTTTGACTCCCATCAATATGATCTACTGCTGGACCTGCGTTTTACAGTAAATGCTTATTATAAGATTGGAAAATTACTTACTGAAAACTTCGATAATGTGTTTGCCACACTGGAAGGTGGCTACAATATCGAGATGTTCCCTAAGTGCTTGTATAACTTTCTGGACGGCATTAATAATGATAAAATGCAGTTTAAAGAAAGGGAAACCGACTCAATGATACAAACCTATTATGAGTATGAGGGCAGGAAAGCAATAGCGTTGCAATCGCTTTCAAAACATTGGAAATCAATATAATAAAGGATATAGTAATGTTTACAAAGAAATTAGACAAACTTTTTAATCCAAAAGTGGTCGCGATCATCGGCGCTTCCGCAAGAGAGGGAACAGTTGGTCATTCCCTGATGAAAAACATTATTGGGTCAGGATTTGACGGCATTGTGTATCCGATCAACCCAAAGCGTACCAATGTGTTGGGAGTGAAAGCTTACGCAAACATACATGATGTTCCGGACAAAGTTGACCTTGCAATAATTGCTACTCCTGCAAAGACAGTTCCTGCAATTGTTGAGGCATGTGGATATTCCGGTGTATCCAGCATTGTTCTTATCTCAGCAGGTTTTACAGAGATAGGTGAAGAAGGCAAGATGCTCACGAAACACATCTCCGCAACTTTGAGAAAATATGGAATGAGATTGATCGGTCCCAACTGTCTTGGTTTCATCAAACCCTCGATCCATCTTAATGCGACCTTTGCCAATAAAATGGCTCTGCCGGGAAAGATTGCTTTCATCTCGCAGAGTGGCGCACTTTGCACTGCAATTCTAGACTGGTCGGTAAAACAGAACGTGGGATTCAGCTATTTCGTTTCTATCGGCTCAATGATCGATGTCAGCTTTAACGACCTTATCGACTACTTTGGCACCGACCCGCTCACTACAAGTATTGTCATTTACATGGAATCATTGACCAATGCCAGAAGTTTCATGAGCGCAGCAAGAGCATTTGCACGTAACAAACCGATCATTGTCCTCAAAGCAGGAAAAAGCACGGAAGGTGCACAGGCAGCAATGTCTCACACCGGAAGCCTGGCTGGCAATGATTTTGTGTTTGATGCTGCTTTTAAAAGGGCAGGTGTCATCAGAGTCAATACAATTGATGAGCTGTTCAACATCGCTCAATCACTGGCTATGCAGGAAAAACCTGCAGGCAATAAGCTCGCGATCATAACAAATGCCGGTGGTCCTGGTGTTATTGCGACTGATACTCTCATCGCCAAAGGTGGTGAGATAGCTCAATTATCGGATGAAACCATCGATGAACTGAATCAGTATCTTTCTCCAAACTGGAGCAAAGGCAATCCTGTTGACGTGCTTGGGGACGCTGGACCAGAACAATATGAGAAAGCGGTCGAGCTATGCGCAAAAGATAAAAACGTTGATGGTATATTAGTTATTCTCACACCACAAGCAATGACCGATCCAGGTGGTGTAGCAAAGAAAATTGCCAGTATTGGCAGAAAATGCAGAAAAACTTTGCTTGCCTCCTGGATGGGCGCAGATGATATTGAAGAAGGTCGGGCAATTTTGGAAAGCAACAAAATTCCAGTATATCCGACTCCGGAAGATGCAGTAAAATGCTTTATGTATATGTATGACTACTCTCGAAATTTGGAGATACTGCATGAAACCCCACCCCAAATACCCATTGAGTTCAAGCCGAAAAAAGCTGAAAGTAAAAAGCTTATTGATGAAGTCCTTGCTGACAACAGAACCGTGATGACAGAATTTGAAGCAAAGCAGTTGCTGAACTATTATGAGATCCCGGTAATAAAGAATGGACTTGCAAAAACAGAGGAAGAAGCAGTAAAATTAGCCGAACAGATCGGCTTTCCACTTGTTATGAAAATTGCATCACCAGACATTCTGCATAAAACAGATGTCGGTGGAGTTATACTGAACATTGTGAACAAGGAAGAAGCGCGAAAAGCATATACCAAGATATTGGAATCTTCCAGGGCGAAGGTACCCGACGCCGATATTAAAGGTGTTTTTGTCGAGCAGATGCTCAAAAGAAAATATGAGCTGATCATTGGGTGTAAAAAAGATCCTATATTCGGTCCCACCATTGTCTTTGGTATGGGGGGTGTCGCAGTTGAAGTATTCAAGGATACTACTATTGGTTTACCGCCGCTGAATATGGCTCTTGCCATGAGGATCATTGAGGACACAAAGATATACAAGCTGATAAAAGGATACAGAGGTATGCCTGGCGCCGATATAACTTCCATTCAGTTCCTGCTTTATAAATTTGCATACCTGATTATGGATTTCCCGCAGATCAATGAAATAGATATCAATCCCTTTGGAGTTGATGAACGCGGAGGAGTTGTACTCGATGCTAAAGTTATGCTGGATGATTCCGTACAGGTTGCAGAAGAATATCCATACAAGCATCTTGTTATCTCTCCCTGTCCTTCGGAATACATCACTGAATTTACGATGAAAAACGGCGAAAAGGTAATTTTGAGACCAATCAAGCCCGAAGACGAGCTTATGGAGAAAGAGATGTTTTCCATGTTTTCAGAACGCACACAAAGATTCCGTTTCTTCCAGCTTATTAAGGACATTTCACACGAACAACTTATCCGTTATACGCAAATAGATTATGATCGAGAAATTGCTATTGTTGCAGAGGTTACAGAAAACGGTAAAAAAATGATGGCTGGCGTGGTCAGATTGATCGCAGATCAGTACAATGAGACCGCTGAGTTCGCTATTGTTATTGCTGATCCATGGCAAAATCTGGGACTTGGAAATAAGTTCACTGATTATATTTATAAGATCGCAAAGGCAAGAGGAATTCAGAAGATCTATGCAAACATATTAGCTAACAATCATATCATGCTGCACATGTTCAGAGTGCGTGGATTCAGCATGACCAAGGTTGAAGACGGCTTTTATGCGGAACTGATCATCAATGAGCCCAAATAAGAAATCATCATATAAAATTGATAATATGTTTTGGGGAGTTTGGTTCTATGCCAGCTCCCCAATTTTATATTATACTTTCATTTGAAAACCGACTCAGCTTGCAAAGATGAATCGGATTGAAATCATAGCACGCAGACCCATGCAGATTTAACTGATCCTCGCAGATAAAGAAATAATTTATTAGTTATCATTTTGTATTTTATCAATCTTCGCTCTTCGCTCCACGCTCTTCTTTAACTAATTTAAAAAAATCAAAATTTTGGAAGCTGCTGGTTGGTATGTATGAAATGGAAAAATTCTTTGATAAAGAATAGATGGTAAATCTGATAAAAGATTTGACATAATTTTTAATTAAATACAAGTTTGTTTTGAGATGAATATTAAAATAACATTTACAAAATGGAGAAAAAATGTTTAAAAAGTTATGCATTTTCAAAAAGCTGATTCCTATAATAATATTGCTGTTACTCACAAGCTGCGCTACTACTAAAAAGCAACCTATTGTTAAACCAGAAACTATTGAAAAACCTAAAATCACTGAAAATTTAGAAAATTCATTATCGGATTTAACAACACAAATTACCAACAGTATTACTGAGGACGGAAAGAAAAAGATTGCTGTAATAGAATTTTCTGATCTTGATGGCAATGTTACCCAATTCGGTAAATATCTTGCTGAGGAACTCATTACCAGACTCTTTAGAATGAAGAAGTTTGAAGTAGTAGAAAGACAATTATTAAACAAAATTCTTTCTGAACAAAAATTGGGCATGACAGGTCTAATTGATGATGAATCAGCAATAGCAATTGGAAAAATACTTGGTGTGGATGCAATTGTATCAGGAACAATTACCGATCTTGGGATAAGTTTAAAAGTAAATGCCCGTATAATCTCCACAGAAACAGGAAAGGTGTTTGGAGTAGCTGGAACAAATATTGTTAAAGATGATAATGTGAGAAAGCTCATGGGAATAATATCTACTGTTCAAAAGGAAGAAGTTCAAAAGCAGACAGAAAAGAAAGAAATTTCTAAGGAAGCATTGAAAAAAGTAGAAGCAGAAAAATTTACATTTGAATTGACCAAATGCGAAATGTCATCAGGAGGTAACATAACTTGTGATTTTCTTATAACAAACAATGATAAAAAGGATAGAGAACTTCAGCTAACTACGCAACATTCTAGAATATTTGATAACTTTGGAAATGAGTATCATGCAAAAGAATTCCAGCTTGCAAACAAAGAAGGATCGTATCCTAAAATTTTGCTTGTTTCTGGTGTTCCTACGAGGGCAATACTAGATTTCGAGAAGGTCTCAATAGATACGAGGAGCATAGCTTTGCTCGAACTTAGATGTACAGTTATGACTTCTAGTTCTGGGGGAACATCATTCACAGTTCGATTACGCAACATTCCTTTGTCAATAGGAATCATATCTACTGTTCAAAATGAAGAAGTTCAAAAGCAGATGGAAAAGAAAGAAATTTCTAAGGAAGTATTGAAAAAAGTAGAAGTAGAAAATTTTGCATTTGAATTGACTAAATGCGAAATGTCGTTAGGAGGTAGAGTAACTTGTGATTTGCTCATCACAAACAATGATAAAAAAGACAGAGAATTTAAACTATATGCTGATCGTTCAAGAATATTTGATGATTTTGGAAATGAATATAGGACAAAAGAAGCTCATCTCGCGAACAAACAGGGAATATATCCTACAAGTTTGCTTGTTTCTGGTGTTCCTACGAAGGTAATCCTTAGTTTTGAGAACGTCTTATTAAAATCAAATAATATATCATTACTCGAAATTTATTTTGATGAAGGGCCATGGCCAGTGGGACCAGCTGGGTATAGAATTAGAACAAGTCCATTTCCCAAAGCAAGTATCCGCAACATCCCTTTGTCAAAGTGAGATTGATGAATAAAGTTATTAGAAACAAAACTAAAGTAGAGTTCTCTGAACACGACTCGGGTTTACTTATAATTACCCCTGAAAATCCTCTAACTTCACTTGAAATCTTCAATATCAAAAATTCACCAGTCAAAATTTTCCATAAAATACATTTCCAGTCAACTCGGGTTTGCTGAAAACATCTTCTACACCAAATAAGCAGGTAATATCCTTTCTTCCTTAGAAAAATCTTGCATCATACTAATCGTATAAATGTCAGCCTCGGGATAAATTTTCTTAAATCTCCTTAAACTATAAGTTGTTACTTTACTCCATTTTACTTCAATGGCATATAATTTACTTTCTTTTTGTAATATAAAATCAATCTCCTGTCTGGATTTGGTTCGCCAGTAATTTATTTTTGTCATAACATCTGATTTTTTTATTAACTGTGTAAAAACATAATTTTCCAGTAATTCACCTCTATCAGAACGGAATTCCGGTTCGTTAAAATCTGAAATCAAAAAATTTCGCAATCCAGTATCAAGGAAATAACATTTCGGGGTTTTACGCAATTCTGAAGATAAATTTTTGTGAAATGGATAAATCAACTTTATTATGTAACCTGCTTCTAATACATTCAGATAATTTTCAAGTGTTTGTTTATTCAGCCGTGTCTCTGTTGCAAGTTGGGAGATATTCAGTTCTTTTCCCATAATTGCTGCTAACAATTTTACCAAATGATTAAATTTGGCTATCTTCTCAAGACGAAATATACTTCGTATATCTTTTAACACATAAGATTGAACAATATCCTGCAAAATTTGAATTTTATCTTTCTTATTCTCCTGAAGAGCGACCTTTGGGAAACCACCATAAATTAAATATTCTCTTAATAAATAATGAACTTTTTCTTTTTCAAAGCGAAGTGGGTCTTCTTTTAACTCAAATGGATTGATTTTCTGTAGCAACTCTGAGACTTTGTTTTCCTCTTTGAAACAGCAATATTCTTCAAAAGATAACGGATAGAGTTCAAAAATAATCTTCCTTCCAACAAGTGAATCTTTGAATTGTTTACGAATTTGTAAAGAAGATGACCCGCTAAGAATCAACTTATAATTTTCAGAGTAATGGTCAACCATATATTTTATAATACTTGAAAAATCCGGAGCATACTGAATTTCATCAATAACAATACAATTTCTGGACTTTTGTGATAATCCCTGATATTTTAAATAAACCAAAAATTCATTAACTCCTTTATTAAGGATTGAAAGAAAAGTGGGATTTTCAAGGTCAAGATATATGTATTGATTTTCAGGAAGTTCATTCATTAAATGTTTCATCAGAGTAGTTTTTCCTACTTGCCTGGCACCAAGAATAAAGATGGCTTCCGGGCTATGAAGCTTTTCTTTTATCTTACTTTCTAATGTTCTTGGATAATAAATCATTATCACCTCTTTTGAACCATATGGTTATGGGTGTATAAAAATAGTCAAACTTTTTTTACATATTAGACCATAACCAAGCTTTCAATTCTCAAGGTATTCTTTTCAGCGTTTATCTGCTTTATCAGTGTTGATCTGTGTTATATTCTTTTTTTATAGCACGCCAGTCTTCTTCCTATAAATCGGAATACGCCTTGTCAGGCAGAACCACACGATCAAAAACAAAAACCATTGTCATCCTCGAGAGAGTGAAGCGACCGCCTGTCACGGCGTAATGAAATGAAGACGGAAAGGATCTCCCAAGAGGATAGATCAATGTTCTTACGAGATTCTTCGTCTCCCGATGAATCGGGATCCTCAAGAATGACAATTTTCTTTTTAAGGATTAATTAATTTAATCAGCGTTGATCAGCCAAATCAGCAATAATCTGTGTGCTACTTAAACCTGAATCTGATGCAGAACCACGAAAAACACGAAAATTTACTAAATAGTATTAAGAATGTATAAGATGAAGATTTGGAATTAATCCAAGATTCAAGTTTTCGCTTTCGCACTTTCGGGATGTTGAGTTACAAATAATTCATTTTAGCTTTATCAGCGTTAATCTGCTTTATCAGCGTTAATCTGTGTGCTATTTCTTAATTTGAGTAATCTGTCCGTTTTAGTTCCCTAAAATTCCCCAGAGCACACCTGCTGCAACTGCCGAGCCGATCACGCCGGCAACATTCGGCGCCATTGCGTGCATAAGCAGGTAATTCGATTTATCGTATTTCTGCCCTTCCTGCTGAACGACTCTCGCAGAGTCCGGTACTGCCGATACACCGGAAGCACCAATAAGAGGATTTATTTTCGTCTTAAGAAATAGATTCATAAACTTGGCAAATAACACACCCGCAGCAGTTGCGATCGCAAAAGCAAATGCTCCCAAAACAAAAATCTTCAACGATTTATAGGTAAGAAAAACACTCGCCTGTGTACTTGCACCAACTGCAATACCCAGTAAAATTGTAACAATATCAGTCAAAGCATTTCGTGCTACGTTTGCAAGTCGTTCTGTCACACCGGATTCTTTAAGAAGATTTCCAAGGAAAAGCATTCCGAGAAGTGCTATTGCCCGCGGAGCTATCGCAGTGGTCACTAATAAAGCGACAAGAGGAAATATTATCTTCTCCCGTTTTTCCAGAATGCGGGGGCTCTTCATCTTTATGACACGTTCCTTTTTTGTTGTCAGCAATCGCATGATCGGGGGCTGGATTATCGGCACAAGCGCCATATAGGAATACGCAGCAATAGCTATTGGACCCAAAAGATGTGGTGCGAGCTGTGAGGAAAGAAAGATAGAAGTCGGACCATCTGCACCGCCGATAATTCCAATTGCACCGGATTCAACAAGACTAAATCCAAGCAAGGTTGCACCGAAGAAGGTCGCAAAAATGCCGAATTGAGCTGCAGCGCCAAGCAGAATAAGTTTGGGATTTGCGATAAGCGTGGAGAAATCAGTCATTGCTCCGATGCCGAGGAAGATCAAGGGCGGAAACAAACCGGTCTTTACACCAAAATAAATATAGCTCATCACAGAGCCCTGATCATAGACTCCAGCAAAAGTACCGGGAACATTGCCAAGTATAATTCCAAATCCAATTGGAACGAGAAGCAAGGGTTCATAACGCTTTACGATACCCAGAGTGATGAAGATCAGCCCAACAACGATCATGATAAGATTGGTGTAGTGGAGGTGAGCAAAAGCAGTAGTACTCAAAAAGCTAAGAATTTCATTCATCTTTGCTTTCCTCAATTTCAACTAATAACTGATCTTCAAGAACTGATTCGCCTACCTTTACATTAACCTTCTTCACCTTGCCCTTGACCGATGCGGTAATCTCAGACTCCATCTTCATGGCTTCCAGTATGACAAGCAGATCACCTTCATTCACTTCATCGCCCTCTTTGACCTTCACATCCAAAATAACACCTGGAAGTGGAGCTTTGACATTACCCGGACTGAGCATAGAATCTACGCTCTTTCCGCTCAACGAAGGTTGCAGAGTAAGTACTTTTTTTGGTCGCTCAAGGACTTCGTTACTCTTTCCGAATTCCGGTTCCATTTTCACCCTATATGCAATACCGTTGATCTCAACTTTTGCGTTGATCCCATCATATTCTATGACGCGTCCTTCAAACTTTTCGCCATTAACTTCCATTTTATATGTTTTCATAAGTATCCAATATTTAATCTTTTATGATTGGTGTGCTTCTTTGTATTATTGGTCTATTACCAAAACTTGCATTCGGCATCTGAAGTTTTGATGACTGCTGCCACGGGCTTATCTTTGCTCTCTTCATTGTGAGCAGCATTTTGCTGTGGTTCTCTACTTCATTTTCATGGAGAAATATTGTCATGATAACTGCGGTGAGCATTTTCTGATTCAGTGGGAGAACTGGTGCCCTTAGCCGTATTTGTGAGATTGAAACGATCTTCTTTTTGAGATTAAATTCTTTCTCGGTTTTGGACTGTCTCTTATCTTTCTTTTGCAGATGCTTTAGAAGGTCTATGATCAGCGCAACCAATACAAGACTGGAGAACACGATGACCATACCTGCGAATACAATGTTGCCTACTGTTGATTTTGAAGCAACATCCTCGTCCCCGGCTTCTGAAACCTCTGCGAAGCATGCAGAAGAGATCAAAACAAGAGCCAGAACAAGAAACAGGATTCGTATAATTTTTAATCTCATTACAAAGGAATATTCCCGTGTTTTCTTGGAGGATTAGAATCCTTCTTGGAAGCTATCATTTCCATTGCCCGGATGAGTCTTCTGCGTGTTTCAGACGGTTCAAAGATATCATCAATATATCCCTTAGAAGCTGCCTGATATGGAGTTGCAAACATCTTTCTGTACTCATCCTCAATATCCCTGAGATATTCTTCGGGATTTTCTGCTTTTTCTGCTTCTTTACGGAAGATGATCTCAACGGCTCCTTTGGGTCCCATTACTGCGATCTCTGCTGAGGGCCACGCATACACGAGGTCTGCACCCACATGTCTGCTGTTATAAACGCAATAGGCACCACCATAAGCTTTTCGTATGATCACTGTGATCCTCGGCACAGTAGCTTCTGCAATTGCATAGAGAATTTTTGCACCCTCTTTGATGATGCCACCATGCTCCTGGCTGACTCCCGGAAGGAATCCCGGCACATCTTCAAGAAAGAGAAGTGGTATATTGAAAGCATCGCAGAAACGGACAAAACGAGCACCCTTCTTTGAGGCATTGATGTCCAGACATCCTGCGAGATATTCCGGCTGATTTGCCACAATACCAATGGAATGACCATTCAGGTGTGCAAAACCGACAACAATATTAGGAGCGAAATATCGTGCTACTTCCAGGAACTTTCCATTATCAACAATACTCTTGATGATCTCAACAACATCATAAGGTTTTGAGGGGTTGTCGGGAACAATTGTATTAAGATTTTCACAAACTCTGTCAATAGGATCAGCGCAGGCGACAACAGGGGGTTCTTCAAGATTGTTATTGGGAATATACTGCATGAGATTTCGTATCAGAGAGTAGGTTTCCCCTTCTGTTTCTGTAACGAACTGCGATACACCACTCTTCTGAGCATGTACCATTGCGCCGCCAAGCATTTCGGTGGTCACGTCTTCATGTGTAACTGTTTTTACGACCTTGGGACCGGTCACGAACATGTAGCTGTTCTTTTTATTCATTATGATAAAATCTGTGATCGCAGGCGAATACACAGCACCACCTGCACAGGGACCAACGATTGCAGATATCTGGGGAACAACACCGGAAGCCATCACATTCCTATAAAAAATATCTGCATATCCTGCAAGAGAATCGACACCTTCCTGAATACGAGCGCCACCGGAATCATTCAGTCCGATAAGCGGAGCACCCATCTTCATTGCCATATCCATGATCTTGCAGATCTTCTCGGAAACAGTTTTGGAAAGCGAGCCTCCAAAGATCGTGAAATCCTGAGCATACACGTACACAAGACGTCCATCAATGGTTCCGCATCCGGTGACTATGCCGTCGCTGAGGAATTTCTGATCCTGCATATCAAAATCCGTGCAGCGATGAGTAACGAACATATCGAATTCTTCAAAACTGTCCAGGTCGATCAATAATTTTATTCTTTCGCGCGCAGTAAGTTTCCCTTTTTTATGCTGAACGATTATTCTCTTCTCTCCTCCACCAAGGTGAGCTTCTGCACGTCCAGCTTTTAACTGTGCCAAACGTTTTTCTCTGTCCATGTATCTCCTCGCTTTTACGCTTCCATACAGAGTTCGAGCAAAACTCCGTTCGTTGATTTCGGATGAACAAAAGCAATTTTGGTGCCGTGTGCTCCATCTCGGGGAACGGTATCTATCATACGAATTCCCTTTTGTTCATACTCCTTTAATGCTTTATCTATATCATCAACGCTTACTGCAAGATGATGAATTCCAGGTCCTTTTTTCTCGAGGAATTTTGCGATTGGACTATCCTCAGCAGTAGGTTGAAGAAGTTCAATGTGACTCTCCCCAATTTGTATCATCGCCACCTCCACTTTCTGGGATGCAACAATTTCTCTGCCAAGAATAGTAAATCCAAGTTTATTATAAGTTTCTATCGCTTCATCCAGATTGGGAACAGCGATTCCGACATGATTTATTTTTTCGATCATAGCCCGACCTTTATCCTCTTTCGCTTAAATATTTTTCAGCAAGTTTGATGCCCTGCCTTACTGCTTTCATATTAAGATCAATGAATTTCTCTTTTACTCTTGCCTTTATCGCACTTTTAAGTGAGTGAATAGTCACGATTTCCGTTACTTTGCACAGAAAGGTCAGTGAGATAATATTTGTGACAATTGCTGTTTTGAATTTTTTTATAGCGATCTCTGCAAATGGAATTCCGATGGCTTCTCCGTCAATCGGGTTAACTTTAATAACAGAAGAATCATAGATAAGATATCCGTTTGATTTGAGATTGCATAGAAATTTATCAGCAGCTTCCTGTGTAAGGCAAAGTAAAATATCCAGATCGACTGCACGGGGAAAATAAATCGTTTCATCGCTGATAATAACATCCGAACGGCTAGAACCGCCGCGTGATTCCGGTCCATAACTCTGGGATTGCAAAACTTTTTTACTATCCATGACAGCTGCTTCGGAAAGTATAATACCTGCCAGTATCAATCCCTGTCCACCACTTCCGCTTAATCTAATTTCCTTTTTCACATTTACTCCTGTGATTTACTCTCTTCAGATTTCGATGATTTGTCTTCTTTTTTAGATTCATCCTGCTTTTGCAGTGACAAACTATCCACCAGTTTCTGATATTGATCGATGAATTCAGGTTTTTCAACATCGTGAAGAATTCCACGTACAATTTTTCCTGCTCTTTTTTCTTCAGGAAGTTTTTCATATGCTGCGATCGGGAGAGTATTATCTCTTTGAAGTTCAAGCATTTTGACGGCAGATGACATATTGTTCATCTTGCCGTAGGAAACAGGGCATTGAGATATCACTTCAACTACAGAACATCCTTTTTTTTGAAGTGCTTTCTCAAATATCTGGCGTGCTTCAGTGGTATGGAATGCCGTTGTACGAGCCACAAAAGAAGCCCCTGCACATTTTGCCAGCTCGCACAGATCGAAATTCGGTTCGATAGAACCATAGGGTGCTGTCGTGGCAAATTTCCCAATGGGAGTTGTGGGTGAGCACTGTCCTCCAGTCATGCCGTAGATGTTATTATTAACAATAATGATCGTGAGATCAATGTTCCTTCGTGCTGCATGAATAAAGTGATTTCCACCAATAGCGCTCACATCGCCATCGCCTGTGATAACGATCACTTTTAGCTCTGGCTTTGCCATCTTAATTCCTGTAGCAAAGGCAATTGCTCTTCCATGAGTTGTATGCAGCGTGTTGAAATCCACATACACAGGCATTCTGCTCGAGCATCCGATACCGGATACCATTGCAATGTCATCCTTTTCCAATCCCAGATTGTAAATTGCACGAAGCAGATCTCCGAGAATTATGCCATTGCCACAACCTGCGCACCATACATGGGGAAATTTTTTATCATGACGCAGATATCTATGAATTACTTTTTGCGGAATATTTTTCATGCGACCTCCGCAATCTTTCTTAATATCTCATCAGGTGTAATGACAAGTCCATTGTACTTTTGAATTCTATAAAATCGCGAATGCTGACCATACTTCGTGACCCGCTTTACTTCATTGATAAGCTGTCCTTGGTTCATTTCTGCTATGATAACTGCCCTTGTGGACTCCAGCATATTCTCGACGTCCTGATCCGGGAAGGGCCAGATGGTCAAAGGACGGATAAGCCCGACCTTTATGCCTTTTTTACGGGCTTGTATGATCGCTTCCTTTGCTGAACGTGCAACAACACCAGCAGCAAAGATCGCTATTTCTGCATCATCCATATAGAAGGGTTCGATCTGAATAATGTCATCGAGATTGTCAGTGATCTTTCTCAATAACCGATCCATCATGTCATTCACTTCTTCAGGAACCTGGGTTGGAAAACCGCTTTCGTCATGAGTAAGTCCTGTTATATGAAAACGATAGCCCTCACCAAAGCTGGCAACAGGAGATATATACTTTGGATTTCTCTTATAATGCTTATACCATTCCGGCGGAACATTCGGTTTGATGCGGTTAATTATCTTCAATTTATCTTTGGGGGGAAGTACAACCGATTCCCTCATATGAGCAAGCACTTCATCCATAAGAAGGATAACCGGTGTTCGATATTTTTCAGAAAGGTTAAATGCTCTTATCGTCAGCTCATAGCACTCGAGAATTGAATCGGGATAAAGAGCAATGACCGGATGGTCGCCGTGAGTTCCCCAACGTGCTTGCATAATATCACCCTGAGCAGGGCTTGTGGGCAGTCCTGTGCTTGGACCTCCACGCTGAACATTGACGATCACGCAGGGAATCTCTGTCTGCATACCAAAACCAAGGTTTTCCTGCATAAGTGAGAATCCGGGACCGCTTGTGGCAGTCATTGACTTGAGACCCGCAATACTTGCGCCAAGTACAGCAGCAATACTTCCGATCTCGTCTTCCATTTGTATAAATTTGCCTCCTCTTTTGGGAAGTTCTTTTGCAAGTATTTCTGCAATTTCAGTTGAAGGAGTTATGGGATACCCTCCAAAAAACTGTACTCCAGCATCCAACGCACCAAGTGTGACTGCGGCATTTCCCTGAAGTAATATTGGCTTGCCTACTTTCCTATCTGTTGACATTCTTTCTCCTTTCGCTCTTGGCAGCACCGGTTATTGCATAATCGGGACAAAGCATATCACAGCGTTCACAATGAATACATTTCTCCGGATTCTTTACATAAGGCGCACCATCATCTCGCCTACCCAATGTTCCAGTAGGACAGAAAGCAACGCAAATACCACATTTCTTACACCATTCATAATAAATATGCACAGGTGTTTCTCTATAATCGCCTGCATCGTCGACCATAGAATCTTTAACTTTTACTTTTTCTATGGTGTCCGCTTCTTGAACAGACTCTTTTACAAATTTACCTTGCGAATTCTTTTTCATAATAATTGTTTGTTGCAACAAACTGCTTTCAGCTTGTCAAATATTAGCACCTTTTTTATTTCTTATTTTTTTTATGAATTTATTAATTCACTTTTGTTAAAATAAAAATTATAATAAATCTAAATTTATTGACAAACTTTTGGGCTTTTTTTGGTTTCAAATAACCTAATCAAAAATAATTGAAAGGAGTAGGTATGAAAAAAGGACTATTAGTTCTCTTTCTAATCTCTATCTTCGCAGTATCTTCACTCTTTGCCAATGGTCTCAGCTTAAATAGTATAGGTGCCAGAGCATTGGGAATGGGCGGAGCAATGGTGGGTCTTGCGGATGACCCAACTGCAATCTATTGGAATCCTGCAGGTTTGGCAGGGCAGAACTCCTCTCTCTACGCTTTCGGTACAGATATTTTTCCCGTTGCCACTTACAAAGCAACATCAGTAGATTATGGATATGATCCCCCTCCATTTTTCACAATCGATGCAAAAACTAAAGCACAAGGCTATCCAAGTCCAAATCTCTTTGCAAATTACAGTATGGGTAATCTTGCCTTTGGTCTTGGTATCTTTGTTCCGGCTGGTCTCGGTGCCGAGTATAAAGGCGCAGATCTTATTCCCATCTCCGGTGAAGATCTCGAATGGATGTCAAAGATCGCCGTGATTGACATTGCACCAACTGTTGCATACAAGATCAATGACATGTTCTCATTTGGACTTACAGGTAATATCTTCTATGGTATGTTTGACATGAAGAAACCTTCCACCTATGTAGACCTTACCGGTCTTCATGGGGTTCAATATACTGAATCTTCAACCGGTACGGGCTTTGGTGTTTCAGGTGGATTGCTTTGCAAATTATCAGATATGTTCCAACTTGGTGTGAGTGCTCGTACAGAGATCAAAGTAACCATGAACGGTGAGGCTGAAAATGCACTCATGGTCTACCAAGGTGGTCCTGCAGTAAGTGACTTTGACCGTGATGTTGCATGGCCTCTTTGGGCAGCATTTGGTATCGCAGTAAAACCTATGGAAAATCTCACAATTACTGCTGATGCACAGTATAGCCAGTGGTCAAAAAGTGAAAAAGAGTTCCACACAGATTTTAAAGATTCTACATGGGCTCATGTAACTGGTCTTTCCGGTGATGACACTTTTGTGCTTGACTGGAAAGATTGTACTCAGTTACGCTTCGGTCTTGAATACATGGTGAGTGAAAAATTAGCTCTCCGTGCAGGTTATTATTATGACCCAGCTCCAGCTCCGGATTCAACTCTTACTATCCTCTTCCCCTCCTCCACAAACAACGTTGTAACTGCGGGTTTTGGTTTCTGCGCAGGTAAGTTTGATATCGATTTCGGTTTTGAATATCTCATGGGTGAAGAACGAGATGTTGCAGCAGCCGCACATAACATGCCAGGAAAACACAAACTCGACATCTTTGCTTTCAGTCTTGCTATTGGAATGGGCTTAATGTAAATAATACACATTTCTTTCTCTACGGCTCGGGATTATTCTCGAGCCGTTTTTTATTTAGAATTACTTTGTCACAAGTCGGGGAGCTTGTGATAAGTAATTCTTACATCCTTCCAGTTTAAGACATGCTTTTTCATTTGGAGTAGCCGACTCTGTCGGCTTAAGTGTTCAATACTTTTGCATCGAAAGACCTGATGCATTACTGAAAAAACTGCGCAATCTCTTTATTCATAGATTATACAGATAATGTGTGTTTAATTTTTGTAGGAATCCTAATATAGTTTATCTTTCATGACCGCTCTTGTGCGCTTTGTTGTGAAGGAGGAATAAAAAATTCGGCTCAAGAAATTCTCAAGCCGAGTTAATCAAATTTTTTTATAATATTTTTCGTCAGATTATTAAGATTCAAATTAATTTCTAAATCCTAATTTCTAATAACAAATGAAATGTCAAAAATTAAATGCCTAAATAATTTTTTCGTCTCTTTCGAGTATTTCGCCTGCAACGGCGTAACTAGTGAATACATGTGTTCCATAATATTTTTCAAATTCGATAATATCCTCCCCATATTTTGCAGTACTCACCTTAAAATTAAATCGAATTTCTTTTTATTTGGCATTTATCATTTTAATTTTCATTAGAAATTAGATATTTGAAATTAGTAATTCAAATTTCACAGAATGGACATTACTTTAAAAATTCACATTTAACCTTTTATGATATTCTAACGCTAATCTTGAATAAGAGTTTTACTGCACTTGTTCAACAGCCCATTTCAATGCATCCTGAAGCATATCCTGATCAGGAGATTTGATATAACCGTTCTCAGTAAGTGAGGTGGTAAGATTTCGTGCATATTCAATATCTTTTTTTGCTTTATTGAACGCCTCTTCGCGGGTCATTGTTATTCTGGCAACACCATCTTTGATCGCCTGCATTGCAACATCGGCAGCTTCTTCCGGGAAGACATTTGCTTCATCCATTTTAGGAACAATATTTTCAGGATCTATCCCGCGTCTTTCTGCATAATTTGCAAGTGAATAAGCTGCTGCGATAGCCATTTCGTCGGTCACTTTTCTGGCACGAACCATCAAAGCACCTTTTAGAATACCCGGGAATCCCAGTGAATTATTCACCTGGTTCGGGAAATCACCGCGTCCTGTAGCAACGATGAATGCTCCTGCTTCTTTCGCTGCATATGGATAGATTTCAGGAACGGGATTCGCACAGGTAAAAACGATTGATTTATCAGCCATCGAGCTTATCCACTCGGGCTTCACTGTATCCGGACCCGGCTTGGAAAGTGCAATAAGCACATCTGCGCCCTTGCATGCTTCTGCAAAATCATTGATCCTGTCGGGATTTGTCTTTTCACAGAGTTCCCACTTACGATAGAAGCGTGTATCGGCTTTGATATCTTCTCTGCCGGTATGCAGTCCACCCTTGGAGTCAAACATGATTATTTTTTTAGGATCACCGCCGGCAGCAATAATTATCCTGGCGATCGTAGTATTTGAAGCGCCTGCTCCTAAATGAACAATTCTCACATCCTCTATCTTCTTATCTGCAAGTTTCAGTGCGTTGATAAGTCCCGCAAGCGTCACACATGCAGTACCTTGAGCATCATCATGCCATACTGGAATGTCACATTCTTCACGAAGGGTATCCAGCACCTTGTAGCAATTGGGCTGAGAAATATCTTCGAGATTGATCGCTCCGAAACTGGGTTGGCACATCTTCACAAACTCAATGATCTTGTCCGGATCGTGCTCGCCTTTTTCATTGTAACTATCAATGCACAATGCAACAGCATCCACGCCACCGAGATATTTCATAAGGAATGCTTTTCCTTCCATCACTCCGAGACCTCCCGGAGGAGTACAGTCACCATCTCCCAGCACACGTGTCGAGTCACTGACCACAGCAACGAGATTACCTCTGTTGGTAAGTTCAAAAGAAGTATCGTTGTCATCACGAATGGTAGTTGATATCTTTGACACGCCCGGGGTGTACCATACATTGAACCAGTTGAAGCCAAAAACTGCTGCTTTCGGCACAGTCTGGATCTTTCCACTGTAAAAACAATGAGATAGTTCAGCGAGTTTTTTCAGAAAAAATGTTTTCGCTCGAGCTTTCTGTTCTTCCGTGAAGTCATCAGGAAAGACTTCATCCAGATTCTTCAATGACAAATCGACTTTTTTCATTTGTTTCTCTTCCTCCATATTCATATTCATGTATTATTAATGCATTCCAAATCTACGTCTCGTGTTTGCGCCATTCTGGCTTGGATCATACTTTTCCATCAGGGAGATAGTATCGCCTTCAGCGACACCTTCCATGATCTCCACTTTCTGAAGGTCATTGATGCCGGTTTTTACAATTGCAGATGTAATAAGTGTATCAGATTTTACGATATAGACAACATCGTTGCCGTTTTCATCCTGGAATATTGCCTGTATCGGAATTGTTACAACGCCCTTTCTTGTTTTACCAATAATTGTTACATTCGCGCTCATGCCCGGACGAAGTTCTTTCAAATTATCTTCGATAGAAACCTTCACCTGAAATGTTCGAATATTATTGTTCCCAATCGCTGCCATCGGTGATATATGTATTATCTCGCCACCATATTTTTTATCAGGGAAGGCATCGATAGTGATCTTTGCTTCTCTTCCGAGAGATATCTTACCAATATCAACCTCATTGATATCCGTGAGGATGATCATTTGAGAAAGATCTGCAATGGTTATGAGCACTGTCCCTCCGGAATAGGACTCACTGGAAACGACCATCTCACCTTCTTCGACAGTTTTATGTATGATCATACCGGAAACAGGGGCGGTGACTTTCATATTGGTTTCTGTTATCCCGATCTCTTCAACGAGCTTATATTGTTCCAGTGCAGAATCATAGCTGATCTGCGCGAGCTTAAGTGCATTCTGTGCATCACGCCACTCTTCATCAGAGATGAGACTTTTATCGTAAAGCTCTTTGCTGGATTCATAATCTTTCTGCGCATTCTCAAGATTGATCTCAGTTGTTTTCAGAGTGCTTTTAATTCGTGAAAGGGTTTGTGCCTGAGCCATATCCGGCTCGATTTCTGCGATGATATCGCTCACATGAATGTACTCACCCTCTTCCACGAACATTTTACTGATGCGTCCGCTCAGCTTTGATTTCACATTGACTTCCTTAACCGGTCTAATCTCGCCCACTTCATCAAGTACAATTGAGATGTCATCTATCTTGGCAACTGCTGTTGAGGTCTTCTTATCACCTTCCTGTTCGGAGTTTTTCTTCTTGCCTGTCACAGAAACAACGATCACTACAATGACAATAACAACGATTATGATCCACACAAATTTTTTCATACTAACCTGCCTTAATATCTATTTAATAATTTATCGTTTGTGATCAAATGAATATTTTCATGAGCCATAATTAGTAAATAATACTGGTTGATCCTGGAACTCATGCTCTGAAAGCGTTCCTGACGTGCATTTTCCAGTTCAGTAATATCTGCTTGCCCGAGACGGTATTTTTCATTCACCAGATTGAAATGCATTTCTGATAGATCTTCCTGTTTTTTTGCGAGTTCATAGCTCTGCCGAAGCTGATTGAAATTTTTCACTGCCTGCAAAAAATCTTGCTGTTCTCCCTTTCTTTTATGCTCATAAAGAAGTTTCGCCTGCTTATAGCTATAGTGTAAAGTCCTGTTCGCAGGAAGATTTGTCAATGGATTGAGCAAGGGATAGGATAGTGCCAGCGTGTATTGAACCGGTGAACTTTTTGAATCAAAATCAAACAGACCGCTCTTTTCCCAGGGAAGGGTTTTATTCACAGAAAAACTTAATGTTGGAATGAACTCCAGCCAATTCTGAACATAACTCAGCTTGGATTGTTTCATGCTTTCTTTATACGAATTTACAGTGAGATTTTTATTAATATCAAGATTAAATGTCGGATCTGCGGTAAAAGTATAATCGAGCTCTGCAAAAGTGTAGCCCTCATCATAATCGATACTCAACAGAAAGCACAGATCCATTTTGCTGTTCTCATAGTCATAATCGGATTTCAGAGAGTCGATCTGGGCACGTGAAAGATCAATTTCCGCCTGTTGCATATCAAGCTCGGAAACTTTGCCATAACTTTTCAGAGTTTTTGTTTCATCATAATTCATCTTTGCGATATTAAGCGCCATCCTAGAAACATCATATAGCTTTTCCTTAAGAAGCACATTCAGATAGGATGAGATGATATTATAAATAAGATTTTTTCTCGTGATCTCAAGATCGATCTCATTTCTTCTTAAAGATGAAAGACTATTTGTGATGTTGAAGTAGCGATAGTCGTCACTATAGATTGTCTCAGAAATGCTGATACTGCCGGATTTTGTTGATGTGTTCGCAGTTTCTGTATTGGAAATGGAATAGTTCGCACTGGGCAGAAGACCAAGGAACGATGAGAAGAGACTTTGCTTTGATTTCTTAAGTGTGTAGGTTTGGTTTGTGATGTCATAAGAATTTTCCAGCCCGATTTGGATGACCTTATCAATAGTAAGGGTTTCTGCGTAAGACATGCCTGCACATAATAGTATCAGTGCACAAATGAATATCTTTTTCATGCAGACCTCTCTTTTTTCATTTAAAAGATTATGAGCAAAATAAGATTTAATAAACCGAATAGCAATCCGAAAGAAGCACCTGTGATCACCAATGGTTTTGTGAGATAATATTTTGCTTTATCTTCGATAAAACGCATATTTTTATCTGATATAAGTTCGAAAATTTTTTCTCTAATTTCATATCTTTCAGCAAGATCTGGAATGAAGTTGCGGAACAGTTCTTTTAATAAATGATTTGTCACAACCTGCACAAAGGATAGAACCGGCTTTTGAATGAAGGATGGAAGATTCTTCAAGAATGACTGCTCCTCTGTCCATTCTTGAACTTTTTTATAGATGTACAGGATGAATTCTTCTTTCTTCACATTCACAACACCACCCGGATAGCGTTCTATATAGGTTTCATATTTATCAGCGAGTATTTTTGCAAGTTTGTTTCTGTAGAATATAAGAATTCCGACGATAGGAAGCTCTTTCCCGAATAATTGTAGCTTCTTTCTCGGATGAAAGACGATAAGAAGAAGGAAATAGAAAAACCCTATTTCCCAGAGAATATTAAGTATAAAAATTATTATTATTAAATACCAGGGCATTAGAAACCTCTACCTACTCCTCCGCCTCCACTCATGCCTCCGCCAAAGCCGCCCAATCCACCAAAACCACCACTGCCACTGCTCAAGCTCCCGCCCGAGCTTCTTCCGACACCCATTCTACCAAGAAACAGGAACGGCAGAAATCCCATACGCCCTCCGAATATCAACATAAGAACAATAAAGCCGATAATGAATTTGACGATACTTCTGGCGTCAGGTTTGCTCCCAAGTTGATATGCCCCTTCAGGTACTCCATCGAACTGAACTCCATAATGCTTTCCTATTATGGAAGCAAGAGCAAGATACCCCTGAAGTACACCCTGATCCCAATTATTATTATTAAGATAAGGAACCATATAGGTATCTACGATCTCGCCGAGAAGGCCGTCTGTGATGAAACCCTCTGCGCCATATCCAACTTCGATCTTCAGCTTGCGTTCATTTATCGCGACGAGTATCAGGCAGCCCTCATCATTTTTGCTGCCGATTCCCCATTTTTCATACAACTTATTTGCGTATGTATAATAATCTTCACCCTGAAGGTCTTTCACTATAGCAACTGCAAGTTCGAATCCTGTTTTCTGCTTTATCTCGAGAGCAAGGTTGTTCAGCTGACGTGCTGTATTACTGGAAAGCACACCTGCAAAATCATTCACCCACTGTTTGGGAGTAGGATAGGTTACTTTTGCAGCGAGTAGGAAGGGTATTACAACGAGAATCCCTATAACGAGAATAATTCTTTTTTTCATATAAATTTAACTATCTTTTTGATAATTGGATTTTACAAAAAATGAAGCTGAAAAATTTACGTCAACTATTATTTCCTATTTGCGTCTCAACGGGAGCACATACATGCCCCAAAAGGTGTGCAAATGTTTTGCTCATATAAAAAGTCCGCATCAAACGACACGGACTTAATATTTTCAGTATGATTGATTTTCTAACGGGTCAACAGCATCTTTCCGGCGGGAGAATCTACTGAACCTCGCAGTTTGTAGAAATAGATACCATTTGCCACATCGTGTCCGGCTGCATCTTTACCATCCCAATCTGTATAGCCCTTTTGAGATGTTTCTAGCGTCAAAGGTAGAGTAAGAATAAGCTGTCCCTTTGCATTGTAAATTGCGATCTCAGTTGCTTCTGTCAGAGCTTTCTTGCTGCTGAAGGAAATCTTCGTTGAGCCGGTAAAGGGATTCGGATGATTTTGCGAGAAAATGATATTCTGTGTCGGCTCGTCATCAAGACCAAGAAAACTGAAATCTAATTGCACAATACATTCTGTAATTTGTCCTCCAGTATATGCTCCGTATCCTTGAACGGAAGAACCAAAGCTATTATCATCCATGTACATTATAACAAATTCTCCGTAATTATTATCCACTTCCTGTATGATCTTTTGAGTATAGGGATATACTGTGATCTGGTCTGCAAAGTTATAATTGGGATTGTTTACATCGGTAAGATAGAGCGGTTCGGACCAGGTTTCTCCATTATCCTTTGATGCAGAAATCGTCAAAAGTGGATGTTCGAAATACTCATTATATCCTGGGATACCATTCATCGAAAAAAAGTGATACGTACAATCAGTCCAGAGCTGAAATATCCACTCATTTTCAGTGGAAAAAGATTGTGCTTGCACGCTGCCCCATGGATAAGGATAATCAACAAAATAATGACCTTGAGAATATTGAAAAACAGTGTCTCCTGTTGCAGGATCAATTCCCCATGGCACATCATATCCCGAACCGCCCGTATCCATCCAAGGAAAAGCAGGAACATTCCTATAAACAAATTCCGATCCGTTCCACACAAATTCCGCCTGTGAAAGAAACCAAGATAAGTAATATGAGTATCCAACCGAATCTTCCATAGTATATTCCTGCAAATATGGGAAATGAACATTTCCCTCATTATCGATGACAGCAGTACTTTTATATCCTCCAGGACGAGCGTATAGTTTGTCAGGAATATTCCCATTAGGTAATTCAAATTGCGGGAGATTATCCACCTCATATAAATTGAAGCCGGGACCATCAGAATGGAGATCCTGAACAAGCCAGCTCTCTCCATAATCGAAGGATTCCCATATAAATGCACCTTCTTCCACGGGCATGAATCCCTGATCACCCTCCAGCCACGCGGCTATGCCGATGAGCGCAACATGACCGGGATTCACATAATCGATTGCAAAGGACGTATTGGGTCTGCAGGACACATCGCGCCAGCTATACATTGGATAAACGGCTGTCCAGTTTGCCTGATTGAGAATTTGAGTTAAATCAGCAGTCGGTGTATTTTCTATATCGATATAAAGAATGCGAATGTCTTCACATGGATGACCAAAAGGATCGGGTGCAGCATTATACGACACATGATAAAATCTCACCCAATCATTTCCAAGAGGGGAGGGTCCCTTATGAATCTGGGGCCACAAATACATATCGGGATAGTCAGAATATATATAACCTATTTGCCACCAAAATGATGGCTGTAACCAAAGCGAATCAATGTATGCTATAGTACATGCATCAAGAAATGTTTCATACCATGTAGCAATACAACACCCACTTGCAGGATGTACAGTTATATTACCGTGTACTTGATGATAATACTGGGAGGTATCTGTTCCATAATAATTTACAACTCCATCAGGATTCAAATATGCCAAATATATATTCCGACTTGATGATGGGTTTTCTTGTGCTGTAAAAATCAAATATGTTCCATCGCCATTTTCTGTTTGATGTGCTATAGGAAAGTTTCTCGAACCACTCGGTAAATAGTCATAGTAGGAAGTCATTATTGTAGTGGGATTTGTAAGAAATTCGTACTCAGGAACAGGATTGTTCTCTGCAATCAATAGTTGCAAGCTAACGATCAACATCGTAACTAATATAAAAATCACGCATTTCATTGTTCCTCCTTTGAGAATTAAATTCTCAAAATTTATCATGTATCAAAACAGTATTATTATTAAAAATTTGTCAATAAAAAAAGTCCGCATCAAACGACACGGACTTAATATTTTCAGTATGAATGAATTTCTAACGTGTTAATAGCATCTTTCCGGCGGGAGAATCTACTGAACCTCGCAGTTTGTAGAAATAGATACCATTTGCCACATCGTGTCCGGCTGCATCTTTGCCATCCCAATCTGTATAGCCCTTTTGAGATGTTTCTAGCGTCAAAGGTAGAGTAAGAATAAGCTGTCCCTTTGCATTATAAATTGCTACATCAGTTGCTTCATTAATAGCTTTCTTGCTGTTGAAAGAAATCTTCGTTGAGCTTCCAAAAGGATTTGGGTAATTCTGTGAGAAGATTATATTCGGTATTGGTTCGTCATCAACACCCACTTCTGGGAATTCAATCTGGATAACACCCTGCGTGATCTCACCACCGGTTTGGGCGCCTTGTCCCTGAACGAAGGAACCAAATGAATTATCATTAAAATAATAGTACATGATCTCACCCCAATCGTCACCGAGATCCTTAATGGTCTGTGAAATATATGGATAGACCGTGATCTGTTCGGAGAAATTGAAATTCGGATTGTAAATGTCTGTAAACTCAAGAGGTTCTGACCAGGTAAGACCATTATTGCTGGAGACTGAAATATAAATTATTGGATGTTGTGCATAGGCAGCATATGTAGGATCGCCATCTTCAGCAAGCTGCACATAGGTTCCATCCACCCACATCTGAAGCATCCAATCATTCTCAAGATTCACTGCCTGTTTTTGAGTGTTTTCATGGAAAAGAGCGGCTCCGCCGGATGGCTCATATTTTGAATAAGCAACACTATACACATAAAGAGTGTCATCACCCTCTACGCCCCATGGCACATCATGACCCGAACTTCCTGTATCCATCCACGGAAATTCCGGAACGTTGTGATATTCAAAATTAGCCCCGTTCCACACAAGTTCTGCTGAGGGAAGATAGTGGTTGAAGTAATAAGTGCTTCCTTCGTCTGTATATCCATAATACTGGATATAGGGAAAATGCAAACCATAATTATCAAAGGTTGCAGTGCTGTGGTAGCCAATCGCACCAACTTCAAGCTCGGGAATAATTCCTCCGCCAGTATACTCAAATTGAGGAAGATTTGCAACTGTGTAGAAATAATCAGTTGGACCATCCGAGTACAAGTTTGCATAATCCCAGGTTTCTCCATAGTCAAAGGATTCCCACATGAATGCCCCTTCTTCTACCGGCATATCACCGAGGTCTCCTTCCAGCCACACCGCACATCCGATGAATGCGACATGCCCTGCCATATTGGGATCAACAGCAAAGGATTGGAAAGGTCTGCATGATTTTGCGCGCCAGTCTGTGAACACTGTTACTTCATCCCAGTTTGCAGTATTCATGATCGTAGAAAAATCCACCCACTCGGAATTCTCAATATCTGTATAAAGGATTCGTACATCTTCACATGGATGTCCGAAGGGATCAGACTCATTATTATTGGATAAATGATATACCCGCAAATAATCATTTCCCGCGGGAGAAGCTCCTATGTAGAGATAGGGCCAGCAATATTGATCCGGAGGAGTATTCGTAAATACAATAGGTGTCGTCCAGAATCCTGGAAGTGAAAGTAAGTGATAATCATCATAAGTGAAGGGTAGTTTGGGATTTGTTTCAAAATCCTCGTGCCAAGATGCAAAAGGATTTCCAGTAGCAGGATGGACTACCATGCTGCCGTAACCCTGCCGGTAATCATAGGTGCTGATAGTTGCCCAGTTTGCTCCGACGTTTCCTGCCGCATCTGCATATGCCCAGTACTGACGGCGGTTTGAAGTTGTCGATGCTGTGCCGAAAAATGTCATGTAGGTGCCGCCGCCATAATCACTCTGCGGTCGGATAGGATAGCTGACATAACTTCCAGGCATATAATCATAATAGGATGTCAATATGCCATATGGATTTACAACAATGCTGTAATCTGGCACAGGGGTATTGTCTCTCATCTGTCCATTATACATTTTCATTTTTGATATGTCGTAATTTTGGACAGACTGAGGTTGGTTATTACCGGCTTGCATGAAATCCGTGGCGCCGGCGCTTGCTGCAAAAATAAGAAGCAGCATTAATAAAGAAATGGTAATTTTTTGCATGAGATGCCTCCTAATGTTCATTACCGTGTATTTACTTGAATAAAATATTCTATCGTTCGATCATAAGTTTTTTCTTGAGCTTCAGTAAAATAACAGGCTGGGAGCTCTCCCCTTTTTCTGTGATATGCAATGCACTCACAGCACACGCCTTTTTTGTCACATGGATATGTGCAATTGCACATGTTCATATTTTGACTTTTCTTACATTCCATAGACGCTCCTGAATATAAATATATTTTTACCACGAAAAGCTCGAAAAACACGAAAACTGTTTCTAAGAAAAAATGTTTTTTTACACGTCATTTTATCAATTTCGTGCCTGCCTCGGCGTAACGTAGTGAAGACTGGTGTTTCGTGGTTCAGCATTTTTCTCTTTTTAATTAATAAAATTCCATTGCACACCGAAAGCGACCCCAAGGGGATTCACTTCATTGAGCTTGTACATGAAATAATTTGAGTCAAGAATATTGAATATGTTTGTTAATTTAAGATAGATCAAAAAGCGTTTGATGCTTACACCGATCTCGGCAGAGCAGAACAATTGATGGTTTACTTTATCTCCTGTTACATCGAGGAAATTCCCAAGATAGGATGCTTCAGCATTAAGGAATATAAAATTCATATGGGGAAGATGCTTCCTGTTTTCCCATCGGAATTTCGCTTTGTATGAAGGATAATTTACGAGGTTATAAGGGCAATGAGTGTAGGTTCCTTCAAGACGGTAAGAATTATCGATCCCAAATATATTTGAATGAAATTCAGCATCAATATCCGCTCCGAACAGTTTGTAATCCGCGAGCTGTTCATAGGCAGTCGAATCTTCACCGGATAACAAAACCCACTGCCCGTCCCGACGGATTTCATCATAAAATGCACCGAGTGAAATTCGGGTATTCTCATTTTCATAAGAGAATTCTGCATTGCTGAAAATTACTTTTGTTCTATTATCAAGAGCATATATCCCGTCGTAGTAAAAATTTTTCTCTTTTCTTCGCGCACCCACAGACAACTCGGAATTGATAGATTTAGTGATCGGAATATCAAAAACAAGCTCCGGCATAATGAAAATTGTATCGGGTTTTTCAGAAAAGATCACGTCATTGATGATCTTTAAGGAATAGAAATCTGCAAAAATGCCGGGGGAATTGATAGAAACATGGATGAGGTAATCATGCAGATAACCCTTCCAGTAAAAGTGATCAATGTCCTGAAGATCAGCACGAAGCAGTACTTTTGTTGCATACTCCTCGAGGGACAGATCGAAGTCGAGATTGAACTGATGGCGGACAATTGTGTTCTCCGCTTTATGAGTGGTTTTATCATAAATGCGCTCTTCGCCGAACTGGTTCAGATAGGAGAAATGTATGACATCATCAAAGAAAAAGGCATCAAAAAGATTTAGTATTGTTTCATTTTTCTGAAGATATTGCTCATCAGCAGAAACTCCATAGTTTGGATTGAATACATTATAGGTTTCACTCGCAGAAAACAATTTCAGGAAATTATAATTGAACCGATGGGTAGTGTATGACTCGATCATGACCTTCTTTTGTAATTGGAACACAAAATTATCAAAATAACACTTATGCCCCCAAGGGCTTGTATGCTCTCCGCTGTGTGCGTAGAGTTGAAAATCAACAAAGTTCACAAACTCATTCTTCAGAAAACTAATACTTTTATTTTCATTATTAAAATCTCCACTTGAATATTGCACATCAGTAAGAAGCGCCCGAAATGAATTCTGCAAGGGTGTAAAATCATATACGCCGTCCTGGCTATTCATTACATAATAATTCATCAAAGGATAGAACGCATCCTTGGGCTGCATGTAATTATCAAACCTGGCGCCAAATATTCCTATCGAACCCTTGTGATCGGGAACCACATAGTGCGAATTTCCAAAAGTATAGTACTCATCGGTGGCGAGGGATTTAGAGTTATAGGAAAAAAAAGTGTCCTGCAAAGAGACAATGTATTCTTCCAGTTCTTCAATGGGCATGACCACAATGTGCGTATCTTCTTCCGCTTCTGTAAACGCTGTTCTGAGCGAATCTACAAGAAGTGAGTCCAGACTATATATTTGTTTTACTTCTAAAGTATCCACATTTTGGGCAAGAAGCATCCCTGCACATAAAAGCGACAGCAAGATCAATATTAATTTTTTCATAACCATTTATGTTCCTTATACCATTTATAGGTTTCGTCCACACCCTCATGCAGAGAGTAATGAGGTTGGTAATTGAGCAACTTTTGTGCCTTTTCAATACTGCAAAGCCAATAGCACTGGCGCATTTCTTTGACTTTCTGCACATTTATTATAGCCTGCTTTTTGGTGATGTACTTAATCCCTTCATTGAATGCAGCAAGAATATAGCTCAAAAATATGGGGATATGCAGGTTGATTGCATTTTTATTCATTGCTTTTTTGACCGCATCGATGCAATTCTCAAGCAAATAAATATTCCCGTCGCCTGCAAAAAATATTTCATTGTTTGCGTGCTCATTCTCAGAAGCCAGTATGATCATCTGCACAAGATCCTCAACATATACAAGACTGAAATATTTCTTTTTAAAACCTGCAAGCGGCGCCAGGTGTTTATTCACCAGCTCAAAGTACTGAAGAAAATCTTTATCATAAGGTCCATACACGCTTGGTGGTCGAATGATGACCCACGGAACCGGGCACTCTTCACGAACCACTCTTTCGGCTTCGAGTTTACTTTTTCCGTAGTAGGATACTGGATTACAATCGCACTTTTCAGTTTTTGGTATCAGTCCATCAGCAGGTCCTGCAGCAGCTTGAGTGCTCAGAAAAACGAATTTTTCAATATTGCTGCCCTTTATCGATTCAAGCAAATTTCTGGTTACTTTCACATTGGCATCGAAGTAGCGCTTTTCATTTATCTCCCGAACTTTTGCCGCAATATGAAAAATAATATCCTGCCCTTTACATGCTTCCTGCAGAGAAGATATGGAATTGTAATCTGCATATTTGAAGGTTACCGGCAGATTTTCTATAGAACTGAGATTCGAGGTGCGTCTCACCATACAGGTAACCTTATAACCCTTTTTCAGCAAAGCCCACACAAGGTTGCTCCCCACAAAGCCGTTAGCTCCGGTTACAAGCACTTTCTTTTTCATTAACATATAAGAAGAATATGCAAAATTTTTGTCAATTGAAACTCCTCGAAAGTTTATTCAAATAAATTTGACAATAAATTGCCAATGCACAGTTTGCTCATAACTTATTAAAAGAAAATTTGTTATCGGAGATATAGATATGAAAAAAATAATTGTTACACTCTTAGTTTTTGTACTCCTGTTTTCAGTGCCGCTTATTGCAGAAAAGGTCATTATCCGCATTGATAATCCGGACAGAGCAACCGCTGCATACTTCATGGATAACAACTATGATATCGCTTCATATTATCCTGAGAAGTATATTGATATTTTCCTTCACGAAGACAGGTTGCAGGAAATTTCTCAACTTGGTTACGACTTTACTATTGTGGATTCCGAATCCAAAATGAAAGAAAATCTCGTCACCCGTGCAAAAGATATATATGGTTACCGTTCTTATGATGATATGAAAACAGAACTTCTACAGCTTGCGTTCAATCATTCCAACATTATTAATGTTACTACTATTGGTGAGTCCCGCGGTAAAGAATATGCGACAGCGGGAAATTCAAATTATAATGATTACCAGCACGATATTTGGTGCGTGAAATTGTCTGATGATGTCATGTTAAATGAGGATGAACCGAACATCATCTTTGACGGCGAACATCATGCTCGCGAACCTATTTCTATGGAAATGGTTATGTTAATCTTAAATTATCTTGTTGACCATTATGGTATTGATCCTGATGTAACCTTTTGGGTTAATAATGCTCAGATCTGGTTCGTTCCGCTTGTTAATCCAGATGGACACAAAATAGTCATTGACGAAACCGATATGTCATGGAGAAAAAATATTCGTGATAATGACGAAAACGGACAGATCACATGGGGTGGTTATTATTATCCTGACGGAGTTGATCCAAACAGAAATTACGGTCCTCCAGAATGGTTCGGCGGGCAAGGCACAAGCGGACCGACAGGGCAAACCTATTGCGGACCGGAATCCTTTTCCGAGCCAGAAACAAGCGCCTTAAGAGACCTGCTTGAACAATACAGGTTTGACCTGGGAATGTCATATCATAGCTACAACGAACTCATAATGTGGCCTCTTGGATTCAACATGTCCTGTATGGCTCCCGACGTGAATGCTCTTGCAAATCTCGGACAGGAAATGGCTGTTACAGTGCCCTCGCTCTATGGAGGAACTTATACTCCTCAGCAGACGAATGCGCTCTATCCTTGCTCCGGCACAACAACCGATTATGGTTACGGCGTTGAAAGAATATTTTATTTTATTACAGAACTCGGCACGACCTTCATACCTGATGCAACTACGATGAACACGATCATTAATGATAACCTCTCTGCGGGTTTGATCCTTATAGATAGAATTTTTGATCGGGTCGTCACAGGTAATATTACAGACAGTCTTTCCGGAACATATCTTGATGCAGAAGTTTTTGTTTCAGGTATCGATGATACCGGAACTGATGTCGAGCCATATATTAGTGACTCTGATTTTGGACGCTATTACCGAATTCTGCTTCCCGGAACCTATGATCTAACTTTTTCTGCTTTTGGGTATCTTGCAAAGACTATTCAAGATGTTCAGGTTGTCACTGGCTCACAAACCGAACTCGATGTAGAGCTTGTTCTTGCTCCAACGACAAATGTACATATCAACCTGAAAAATGAGGATGGAGATCCTATTCCCAATGCAGATATAATTGTGTTGGATACCCCATTAAGCCCTGTAACGACAAATGTGTACGGCTATGCACAAATTCCTGATGTGCCTTACGGCAGTTATGAGGTCGAGATAACAGCAACTGCATACGGCACTTTTACCTATCTTATGGAAGTAACTGCCCTAAACAATTCCTTCACCTTTGTCATGGTCGAGCCCTTCTTTGTTGATGACTTCGAACTTGGTTTGGGGAATTGGACAACAACTGGTGATTGGGGATTAAGCACAAAGTGCTATAGCGGAATATTTTCTCTCGCTGATAGCCCGGATGGGGAATACAGTAATTACGAATTATCTTATGCAACTCTTAATGACGAGATTGATTTAGTTGATGCTATTTCCGCACATGTCGAATTTATAACGAGATATGAGATCGAATCGGGCTATGACTTTGCGTATTTCCAGATTTCCACCAACGGCACAAGCTGGACGACTCTCGATGATTATACTGGAATGCAAACCTCATGGGAAGTTCAATCCTTTGATCTTCTGGATTACCTTGGCGAAACAGTGTTCCTCAGATTCAAATTTGATTCCGACTCGTGGGTCACTGAAGACGGTATTTATATCGATGATTTCAAGATATACAGATATGAAAATAATTTCTCCAATGATGACCCGGCTATTCAAAACACTTTTGCACTATATCAGAATTATCCAAATCCTTTCAGCGGCTCAACCCAGTTTGCTTTCTCACTTCCTGCCAATACAGTACATGCAGAAATATCAATTTATAATCTTCTTGGACAGCTTGTGGCTCGTATTGAATTAACTCCCGAAGACATTTTAAGCAGAAATATCCTCTGGGATGCAACAGATCCTTCCGGTAATGATGTTCCTTCCGGTGTGTATTTCTATAAACTCTCAACCGATGAGAAAGAGACAATCAGAAAAATGGTTATGATAAAATAATCTCAGCTTACAAACTATAATATTTGGAGACGTGCCTTTGTGCGTCTCTTTTTTTACAACCGTAGATTCAAGTAATAAGTGCAACTTTTGACGATTTTATTAATTGTCAAAGAAAAGTTGCACTTATGAGAAAATATAAACAGATAACCCAAGAGCAGAGATATGAAATATCAGGCTATTCACA